>OJIK01000251.1_pt1 | contig 18359 bp, 19 predicted proteins | sample 1595571 | NCBI WGS metagenome assembly OJIK01 (sample SAMN05416791, study PRJEB24817) | seawater metagenome | isolation source: Sea water | place: Canada:Atlantic | collected 2013-11 | reverse complement strand
AAAGAAAATAATTATGAATTTGGAAAAATCTAAAAAGAGAATAGTTAAGAAAGCGAAAATGGGGTTTCAAGGCTACCCAACAATTGAAATCACCTATTTAGGGCCAAATGATAATTTAGCAACTGAGGTTCTCCTTGTACTGGTAGCTGAAGAAGGCGCGGAGCCACAATCGGAAAAATTCACTACTGCAGCTGATATACGAGAGGATGAAACTATCCAATCTGCTATTGTGAAAATGATAGAGAGATCGGGTGCGCAGTCAGTTATTTTGAGTGACGGCGTAAAATCTACCGGCGCAGACTAAAGATCAAAAGCGTCTGAGAAACTTGATCCGAAATCAAAGTACATTTATTCCTTTCAGCTTTGCGCTTTTATTATTCTGGCGATCTTTGTCTTAGGGCGTAATCTATGAGATTTAAGCTTGTACTAAAGGCACTATTTATAGCTATGGTTCCTACATCTGTCTCTGGGGCCACCGATTCAACGGGAGTTCGAGCCAAATTCGGACTTCAAAACCCATAGAATTCGGGAAGCCAATAACTTATGAATTTGGGGAATACCAGCTCTCTATGCTATTCGAGCCTACAGAAGCGGACGAATTCACGCTAGCGGCCTCTCTTAACGCGATTGCACTTTCTACCAATGCAATCGTGTATACGATGCTAAGTGAGTCTTTAGTCGGAAAAATCAGTACCCCTAGATCGTTCGGTCAGTCGGAGTTTACTATTGAGGAAGGTGAAATCAGTATTTCTATAGTACTTAGATTGTCGGTAATTGAGTAGAATGCAACACATAATCAACACACAAGCGCTGCGTGCGCATAACGAGTAATAGAAATGGCTGAGTGTATTAGTTGTAGTATTGAAGTTGAGAGCACGGAAATGGACGCAGGAAATCGACTGCTTCTGAGCTGCAAAAAATGCGGAACTTACGACATTTCCCGACCTGCAATTAGCAGAGTGAAAAGAAATCGAGCCGATATGCGAAGATTTGTTACCGCACTCAGCCGGGCTCGCAAAAAAAGTAAAATTCTATCGGTAGTGGTGGTGCCCCGGCTTGGGATAAAGTTTGACGTTGTTGGCGAAGCTCCATAACAATCTGGTCTATTTCGGATGCGCAAAGACGCGACTTATTAATCTAGGAGAATTCCATGGGAAAGCTAATCACCTCTATCGCATCATGTATAACACTATGCTGTTCACTATTAGCTGCCACTACAGCGTTCTCTCAGAACGCGGAACTTGCGCAGGGTGCCAAATATGTCGCGCTTGGCAGTTCGTTCGCAGCAGGGCCAGGCGTTGCTACTCAATTAGGCGCCTGCGGACGCTCGGATCACAATTACCCGCACCTCGTCGCAGCCGAACTGGGTCTCGCGCTCACTGATGTGAGCTGCAGCGGTGCGACTATTCCTAATATTGTTAACTCTACTCAGCGTGATGCCGCCCCACAGATCGACGCCGTCAGCCGCGACACGGCGCTGGTGACCGTCACCATCGGTGGCAATGACATACGCTTCACCTCATCGACTTTCGCCTGCGCTGGTAAAGCGCCAGTAGAAAACTGTACTGCCAATCTCGATCAGGCAGCGATCAGCGAAGCTTTAGCCCAACTTCCTGCCCAGCTTACTGCGATGCTCGATGCCATTCACGCTAAGGCGCCACAAGCTATCCTAGTGCTCGTGGCCTATCCACGAGTCTTCCCAGCAGATGCAATAAATTGCCGCGAGCTCGAACTGAGTTCCAACGACACTGTCTATCTGGCCGCACTTGGTCAGAAACTCGAGAATGCCTTCGTGAGCGTCACAGCAGACCAGCGTAGCCTGATTGCTGATGCTTATGTCCTCGCCAACGGTCATGGGCCCTGCGCAACGTCTGAAAGTTGGATCAATGGCGCCCAAGCTGCGAACACCGGAATTCGATTCCACCCAACGGCTGAGGGGCATAAAGAGATGGCGCGAATTGTGCTGGCCGCACTGGGAAACAACTCCCAGTAAAAAGGAAGGCAACCTGATTGCTTCCTAACAATACAAAAGCGTTATCTATCTCGAGATTTTGAAACTAAATAAATAAGAGGGTTTCCAATACTATGAATCAAATCATGTCCTCCTATGAGATCGCCGAGCTTATTATTAACGTGACCGGTCAGATGGACTCGCTGTTCAACTATTGGATGTCAGCATCTTTCGCCGTGCTAGTAAGCTCCTATATTGGCAGAGAACATTTCAATTTTTCAATAACACTTTCAATATCAGTTTTCTACTTTCTCGCCTCTATAATGTTTCTTGCACGCTACTATGCCATGTCCACTCTGATTGTTTATTACACGGAATTAGCTGGAGCCGCGATACCGCCACAATTTTTAACCGCTTCACCCATTATTGGAATCACACGATTACCAACATTCCTCCTAGGCTTTATTACTACTGAAGTATATTTGTGGCATTCCACTATTGGGAATAAGAGACAAGAGCGTAATTCTTGAAATACCTTCAGCACCTCAAAAAATAGATCAATAAGCACGCACTAAAGCCCTATCCCTTAATAGTAGCCTCACAAGTCAGTTCCAAACAGACCTAGAATATTATTCTGTGCAACCTGCATAGATTGGTATGGATTGCCCGAACCATTCCAATAGTCACTAGCCTCTAATAGGCTTGTGTCCATGAAGAATCAATTAGAAGAAAGAAAGCCTGCGAGGCAAGTCGCGAAGTTTCTGATCTTGATGATCATACTTGGAACTTACATCGCTACTCACTAATGAACAAAAGGCAAGAATATGACGCTGCCAATTAGGAAAATTTTGCACATTAGGGGCACTCATAAAATAACAACTTAGCGGCCGGGGTTGTCTAGATCGATCTTGTATTTCATTGCTTATGGCCGATGGCGTCATTTTCTGCGATTCATCTTTTATCTAGCTTTAAACAGAGTCGCTGTGTAAGTGCGAAGCCCCAAAACAACGGTCATACGTTCCTATTTACCTCAGTTAATGGTAATTTCTCTTCCTACTTTTAGTTAATCTAATTGCTAGCACTAACCCTATAAGAATAAACGCGCCAAGAGGTAGCTATGAAACTCGGCCACAAGACTTTTTCCAAACTTGTAACATCTACAGCCTGCACACTCGCATTGATTTTTTCTGTAAGTGCAGTGGCACAGTCGGAAACCTTTAGAGCCAGGTTGTCGCCCATGCCCACCACCCCACAGACAGTTACTACGATAACTGGCGAGGGTGAGGTAATTCTGACTCTTAACGGAAATACCCTCACAGTCACTGGCGATTTCGCTGGCATGAACTCCGCCGCTACCATGGCCCATGTGCACAATGGGCCCCCAGCTCAACCCGGCCCTGTCGTACATCAGCTCGAGGTGACAAAGATGACTGGAGGCGAGATCAGCGCGGTATTGGAGCTCAGCGATGAGCAGGTCACGGCACTGCGTAATAACGAGCTGTATATCCAAGTGCACAGCGAAACAAACCCTCCCGGCGAATTGCGCGGTTGGGTTTTTGCCAGAAATTAATCGAGGTCTAGCATGAAAATAATCAATAAGAATACGACTCGCGCACTTTTCGCATCCACCCTAGCTCTGCTACTCGCTGCCTGCGGTGGAGAGAGTACCGCGCCTGCAGAAGACTCTGTCGCCTCGGTGACGTTTAACTCGCAAGCGGAAGAGGGAGCGGCCTCATTCGCCAGCAATTGCGCTGCCTGCCATGGCGCGAGCCTAGAAGGCACGACTCTGGGGCCGATACTTTCCGGCAACTCTTTTCTACAGCGCTGGGGCACGCAGACTCCAGCCCTGCTGCTAAACAATATTCAAGCAAATATGCCTCCAGGCGGGAACGACGGTATCAGCGATGAGGATTACACCAATATTGTCGCGCATATATTGTCCTCCAATGGCGTAGACACGATTACTGAAGCGCTCACTGCGAGCACAGATTTTGAGATCGCGGACAATATCTCCCAGGTTGTAGAGCGACGCTCACGCCCTGAGCCTGAGCCTCCGCAGGGCATAACAGTAGCCGGTACTGTAGAGAACTTTATTCCTGTTACTGACGCCATGCTGGAGAATCCAGATCCGGCCGACTGGCCCATGCACCGCCGCAACTACTACGGCCATAGCTACAGCCCACTGGATCAGATCAACACCGACAACGTCGGCGGCATGACCCTAGCATGGGTTTGGAACATGTATGAGGGTGATTCAGAGCCCGCCCCACTAGTCTATGGCGGCATTATGTATCTGATTAACCCGGGCAATGTCATCCAGGCTCTGGATGCGGCTACAGGCGAGTTGATCTGGGAGAATTGGGCGGGTCCGGCGAATCGTCAGGACATGCGTAATATTGCTATCTATAACGACAAGATCATTCAAGCTACTACCGATGCGCGCTTGATAGCACTCGATGCACGCACCGGCGAGCAGATCTGGGAGACAGAGGTTGCCGATGCCAGTAAGGGCTTCTCTAATTCTAGCGGGCCCATCGTTGCCGACGGCAAGGTCATTCTCGGCCTCGCGGGTTGTGCACGCTACATACCCGAAGACTGCTATATAAGCGCACACGACGCCAACACTGGCGAGCTTGAGTGGCGCTTCAACACTATCGCCAAGGCGAATGAACCCGGCGGTGATACCTGGGGTGAGCTACCTAATTTGTTTCGTGCTGGTGGCGAGACATGGATTACGGGCAGCTACGATCCCGATCTCAAGCTTACCTATTGGGGCACTGCGCAGCAGAAGCCTTGGGTACCTGTTAGTCGTCACCTGACGATCGATGACGTGGGCCTGTTCACGAATTCGACGGTTGCAGTGAGCACCGACACTGGTGAACTTGATTGGTTCTTCCAACACGTGCCAGCTGAAGCGCTAGATCTCGATGAGGTATTCGAGCGGATTTTGGTGAATCGTGGTGATGAGAAATTGGTTTTCTCGCTAGGCAAGTACGGTATTCTGTGGAAGAACGACAGAGTCTCGGGTGAATTTCAAGACTACAAGGAAACTGTTTTTCAAAATGCCTTCACCGACATCGACGATGAGACTGGTCTGGTTACTTATCGCGAAGATATTCAGAATGCGAAGCTAAACGAGTGGACATCAGCCTGCCCAAGCAGCGCCGGAGGTAAAGACTGGCATTCGATGACCTACCATCCGCCTACTGGCACCATGATCGCACCACTTAGCCAGACTTGTCTGGAGAACGCGGCAAGAGAAGTGGCGTTAGTACAGGGTGGTGGTGGTCTCGCTGCTAGCCGTAAATTCTTCGAGATGCCCGGAACGGATGGCAACCTCGGCAAGATCGGCGCTTATAACGTAGATACCATGGAAGAAGTGTGGAGCCATCAGCAACGCGCCTCTTTTCATACTGGCACGATGTCCACCGGCGGCAATTTGGTATTCGTTGGCGATCTGGATCGACGCTTCAAGGCCTTCGATGTAACTACAGGCGAGATCGTTTGGGAAACTAGACTAGGCACGTCTGTGCAAGGCCATCCAGTTTCCTTCGCAGTAGATGGCAAGCAATATATCGCAGTGACGGCAGCGCTTGGCGGAACTAGCCCCCGCGCAGTGCCGGGTGTAATTCTTACTGAGATCAAGTATCCGCGTTCTGGAAATGCAGTCTATGTATTTGCTCTTCCTGACTAGACGCGATTAGTCGCCATGAGCAGAGTTCGACGCCTATAAACACAAGGGGTATTGCTAAAAATGAAATTAAGAAATCATACGTTAGGAATACTTGGGTTGGGTCTGCTCGTTGCCTGCGGCGGTGAGAACGAGATTGAAGAAGAGAGTGTAGTTGAGAGTGCAGCCACTTCTGTTGCCAGCTTCAGCTCACAGGCGGAAGCTGGAGTCCAGGCTTACGCCGCGAACTGCGCGGCCTGCCATGGTGCTGGTCTCGAAGGCAGCGCGCTAGGCCCGATACTAAGCGGGCAGGCATTTCTTGCAAGTTGGGGGATGCAATCGCCGGGTGACTTCTATAACTACGTCAAAGCGAATATGCCTCCCGGCGAGAATGCTGCTATTAGCGATGATGACTATATCAATATCGTTGCTCACGTCATGCGCAGCAGCGGAGTCGCCGACAGCAATTCCCTGCTAACAGCAAGTTCCGATTACCCCTTAGCGATCAATATTCCCGGCGCAGCGAATTTGATTGCGCCACCGGAAAGCGTTGCACCTACCGGTGTAATCCTTGCTGGCACTGTGGAAAATTTTCGGCCGATCTCAGATGCGATGCTCACCAACCCGGCTCCCGATGACTGGCCGATGTTGCGCCGCAACTATCAGGCCTGGAGCTATAGTCCTCTCGATCAGATCAATGTGGACACCGTGGGTGACCTGCGACTGGAATGGGTCTGGAGTATGCACGATGGCGACTCGGAGCCTTCGCCGCTGGTGTACGACGGCACCATCTATCTGATCAATCCTAGCAACATAATTCAAGCATTGGATGGGAAGACTGGCGAGCTAATCTGGGAGCATCACGCGGGTCCAGAGGATAGCGAGGACATGCGCAACATCGCCATCTATGAGGATAAGATTATTCACGCCACAACCGATGCGCGATTGTTGGCACTCGATGCGCGTACAGGCGAACCGGTTTGGGAAACAGAAATCGCCGATGGCAGCAAGGGCTTCGGAAATTCCAGCGGACCTATAGTGGCCGATGGTAAAATCATCCAAGGCCTGTTAGGTTGCTCTCGCTACATCGAGGAAGACTGCTATATCAGCGCGGTAGATGCAGACAATGGTGAGGTGCTATGGCGCTTTAACACCATCGCCGAAAGCGGTGATCCCGGCGGTGATACTTGGGGCAACATAGATGACATGTTTCGTGCGGGCGGCGAGACTTGGATTACGGGAAGTTACGATCCTGAGCTAAAAATCACCTATTGGGGAACCGCACAGCAAAAACCGTGGATGCCGGCCAGTCGAAATCTCTCCATCTTCGATACCGGTCTATTCACCAATTCCACAGTAGCCATCAATGTGGATGACGGTTCTCTCGATTGGTTTTTCCAGCACGTGCCCGCCGAGGCGCTGGATCTTGACGAGGTTTTCGAACGTGTCCTGATTGACCGTGGCGATGACAAACTCGTTTTCTCAATCGGCAAGCACGGCATTCTTTGGAAGCACGATAGAGTGAGTGGTGAGTTCATCTCCCATCTGGAGACCATCTTTCAGAACGCGTTCACTAACATAGACCCAGTGACTGGAGCGGTTACCTATCGTGATGACATTGCCAATGCGCAACTGGACGAATGGATAAGCGTTTGCCCGAGCACAGCCGGCGGAAAAGACTGGCACTCTATGACCTATCACGAACCTAGCGCGAATCTAATTATTCCTCTTAGTCAGTCTTGCTTGGAAATATCGGCACGAGAAGTGCCGCTGGTGCAGGGTGCGGGTGGCACGGCGGCAAATCGCCGCTGGTTCGAAATGCCAGGTTCAGACGGTAATATGGGCAAACTCGCAGCATATAGCGTAGATTCTATGGAAGAGGTCTGGAGTTACGAACAACGAGCGGCCTTCTTGACAGGAACTATATCCACAGCGGGAAACCTTGTGTTCGTTGGCGACCTCGATCGTCGCTTCCGAGCCTTCGATGCGCGTAATGGTGAGATACTCTGGGAGACACGGCTTGGCACATCAGTGCAGGGCCACCCGGTTAGCTTTGCCATAGACGGCAAGCAGTATATTGCGGTAACTACCGCGATGGGAGCGCGCGGAGTTAGTCCACGAACTGTCCCAAGAGTTGTCGCGCCGGATATCAGGCATCCAAGCAACGGCAATGCACTATACGTCTTTAGTCTTTCTGACTAAGATCAGTTAGTAATCAGATGGAATTATCGCCCTGATAGCTTTTTTGCAATCCAGTAACAGGAAGTACCACTATGGCTCGTCGTTACGATGAACTAGCAAAAGAACATATCGCCTTTATTAAGCAGCAGAAACTTTTCTTTATCGGTACCGCGGCCAACGACGGCACTATCAATGTTTCGCCCAAGGGTTGGGACAGCCTGCGAGTGCTTTCATCTAATCGTATCGCGTGGCTAAACATCACCGGCAGCGGGAACGAGACGGCTACTCATCTGGCACAGAATGAGCGCATGACAATCATGTTTTGCGCCTTCGACGGCAACCCCAAGATTCTCCGTTTGTATGGCAAAGCGGTTGCCGCTCACCCTCGAGACGAACAATGGGATGAACTGTCGAAACTTTTTGAACCTCATGCCACCGCAAGACAGTATGTCGATTTTACCATTGAGCTAGCGCAAACATCCTGCGGCTTCGGTGTACCATTGTATGAGTTTACCGGTTCGCGCGATAATATGGATAGATGGCTAGCCTCCCGAGGTGACGAAGGCATCGAGGAATACTGGCGCGAGAAAAACTTAGTTAGCCTAGACGGACTACCTACCCATATTCTAGATGAAGATTATCAATCACCCTCACACATAGGACAAGAATCTAATGACTGATGAAACCGAAAACAGCAGTGAAGAATCAGAAGTAGTTGTCGAGGAGAAGCCTTCCAATATCGGTCGTATCGAGTGGATGGATCTTACTGTTGACGATGCCAGTCATGTACGGAATTTTTATACCTCGGTAGTAGGTTGGTCTAGCAGCGAAGTGGATATGGGCTCCTACAGTGACTTCAATATTAACTTACCAGACACTCAAGATACGATTGCCGGTGTGTGCCATTCTCGTGGTAGTAACGCCAATATTCCCAGCCAGTGGCTAATCTATGTTCGAGTAGAGAGCGTTGCCGACAGCGCAGAGAAATGCAAGAAACTAGGCGGCGAAGTTTTAGACGGGCCGCGAAGAATGGGCGGCAGCAATTTCTGCGTGATCAAAGACCCAGCCGGCGCCGTTATGGCTCTACTCTCAGACTAGCTAGGTATAAATGGTGCAAACTCTGAAAGGCACATGCCATGGCGGCACGGTCGAATTCGAAGTACGCAGCGAGGCAGGCCCCGAAGGCCTCAAGCGCTGCGATTGCCCACTCTGCACGCGCAAGGGCGCGATCATGGCAACTGCCCTGCTTGCCGATCTTACAGTTACCAAAGGAACCGATAAGTTAAGCCTTTATCGGTGCAACACCCACGTCGCGCGCCACTACTTCTGTTCCATCTGTGGTATCTATACTCATCATCAACGACGCAAGAATTCGAACGAATATGGCTACAACGTTGCCTGCATCGACCTCGCCAGTCTTGGTGACATTTCAATGACCCATGGCATCAGTATGAGTGTAGAGTCCAACAACTAGCATTTTTTAATTACGCGAAAATGAAAGAATGAACATGAGCGCAACAGTAGAAAACATCTTCATAACAAAAACGCGGCGCGAACAGCCATACGAAATAGAGGCTGCGAAACTCGAGGCGGGGAAAGGCATAGTCGGCGATCGCTATCACGAGCGTGCCTTGGAATTCCTAGCAGTGGGAGACCAAGTTCCAGCGAATCACATCAGCTTGATCTCCAAGGAAGAGCTTGCTGGTTTTCTAGAGCACAACAATACCGAGATAGACTACGCGGATTTTCGACGCAATGTATTAGTCAGCGGTATCGATCTCCGCGGACTGATTGGTAAGCAATTTAAGCTAGGCAGCGCGTTATGTCAGGGCATTGAAGACTGCGATCCCTGCGCCTTTCTTGCCGCCACCGTCCATCGTTCGGTTCTACCAGAACTGAAAGAGAAGGCCGGCCTGCGAGCGATTATTCTAGAAGACGGCGATTTGAAAATCGGCGACACAATCATATTGATTGGTGACTAATATGCAACTCTTGAACTCCTTACTAGCCAACCTGAAGACTCGCCCCCACTGGATGAATGCGCTGATGCTGTTCTGTGCGTATATGACATTCATTTATTTACCCTGGGATGTTTTCTTAAAGCCTCTGTCTGAGGATCAAGAGGTGTGGTTCGGTCTACTCTTTACCGGATGGGCTGCCAAGGCCGGTGGCTTACTGCACTGGTACGTGTACGGCGCGGGCTTCTGGGGATTCTGGAAAATGCGTACATGGATGTTCCCATGGGCCGCTCTCTACACCGCGCAGATTGCCGCAGGCATGGCTGTTTGGAGCTTTCTCGATGCGCGAGGCGGCGGAGTAACAACCGGCCTGTTGGTTGCCATCCCCTTTCTTGCCTTAGCCGTTGCACTGTGGAGAACTAGCTATTTCAAGCCAGCAGAAAAAATAGCTGAAACCATCGAGTCCCAATGAAAACTCTTGCCGAAATTATCGCTATATTCATTTCAGTACTTTATGGCTGTGTTGCCATAGCGCAGACTGACGAGCCTTACATCTTCATACTCGGTGTTGCGCAGGATGCTGGTTATCCACAGATAGGCTGTTATGAAGAACATTGCCTGCCTGGATGGATTGATCCTAGCTTACGTAGAGGAGCAACGTCGATTGCTGTTATCAATCCGGACTCTGGGCAGAAATTCCTCTTCGAGGCTACGCCGAATCTTCCGCCGCAACTGTACGCGTTAGATCTGGAAGCACCGAATGAGCGCTTTCAACTTGCCGGCGTTTTTCTCACCCATGCTCATATCGGACACTATGCCGGCTTGATGTTCTTCGGACATGAGGCGATGTCAGCTTCCAGCCAGCCGGTCTACGCCATGCCGCGCATGCGTAATTTCCTAGAGAACAATGGCCCATGGAGCCAGTTAGTCGAGTTCGAGAATATTCAACTCGAGGCGCTGCAAGAGGCGCAGGCACAGAGCTTTACCGGAATCGACGTTACGCCGTTTCTCGTTCCCCATAGAGACGAATTTTCCGAGACGGTGGGCTATAAGATAGCAGGACCGAATAAGACAGCTGTATTTATTCCGGATATCAATAAGTGGTCGGTGTGGGATACAGACCTCGCCGAGTTGGTGAGTTCTATAGACTATGCACTGATCGATGCGACTTTCTATGACGATGGGGAGTTGCCCGGTCGCGACATGTCTCAAGTTCCACATCCCTTCGTTGCGGAAAGCATGAGCGCGCTAAGCGAATTATCGAGTGAGGAACGTGCGAAGGTTTGGTTCATACATTTTAACCATACGAACCCCCTACTGAATGCTGAGAGTGACGAGAGTCGGTTTGTGAAATCCGAGGGATTCAATATTGCAGCCGAAGGCGTGCGACTCCCACTGTGACCGCAAATCTGCGCTGCGCCACTTAGGAGTTTCGCAGTTTCTCCAGCTCTTCCCAGCGATCATAGGCTTTCTCGAGCTGGCTCTGCACATCCGCCATCTGCTTCAGCGTTTCCTCTACAGATTTTCCACCGTCGTCCTGATTGTCGTAGAACTCAGGTTTCGACATGTGTTGCTCTAATTCAGACTGACTTATTTCAAGCGCTTCTATTTTTGCAGGTAGCGCCTCCAGTTCGCGCTGGTCCTTATAGGAGAGCTTCTTGCTCGGGGTTTTTTTGACCTCGACAGTTTTTTCTTCTGATTTCGCTATAGATTTTCCGCTTGCCTTCTCACTGGATTCGAAACTAAACAAACTGTTCCCTCTGCGTGCCCAGTCACTGTAACCACCGACATATTCACCGATCTTCCCATCACCTTCGAATACCATGAGGCTTGTAACCACGTTGTCCATGAACTGCCTATCGTGACTAACAAGCAAAACCGTTCCGTCGAATTTCAAAAGTATGTCTTCGAGCAGCTCAAGAGTCTCGATATCTAAATCATTGGTTGGTTCGTCCAGTACCAGTATATTCGCTGGTCGGCTAAATACCTTCGCGAGTATCGCCCGGTTCTGTTCACCGCCGGAGAGTGCTTTGGCCGGTGTACGAATTCTATCTGGCGTAAAAAGAAAGTCGCTGAGATAGCTGATCACATGTTTGTTCTGGCCATTGATCTCAATGTAGTCCGAACCGCCGCTCACGTTATCGATCAGATTCTTTTCCATGTCGAGGTGTTCACGCAACTGATCGAAGTAGGCTACCTCTAATTTTGATCCGAGCTTTACCGTGCCTTCCTTTGCAGTCAGTTTACCGAGCAGGATCTTGAGCAGCGTCGACTTGCCCGCACCGTTTGCACCGACTATGCCGATACGGTCGCCACGCATGACTGTAGTAGAAAAATCCTTGATAACAGGACGCTCATCAAAACTATGGCTGATGCCTTCCAGCTCCGCCACAATCTTTCCTGAACTCTCAGTGGTGTTCAACTTGAATTTCGCGCTTCCCTCAAGCTCTCTGCGCGCGCCTCTCTCGAGTCGCAATGCCTCTAACGCACGAACCCTGCCCTCATTGCGCGTGCGCCTTGCCTTGATGCCTTGGCGGATCCAAACTTCTTCTTCGGCGAGCTTTTTATCGAATAACTTGTTCGCTCTCTCCTCGCTGGCTAACTGCTGTTCGCGAAAATCTAGGAATTTTTGAAACGTACCTTCGAATTCGTATAGGTGTCCTCTATCGATCTCTACAATCTTGTTAACTACATTCTGCAGAAAGGTTCTGTCGTGAGTAACAAGTAAGACGGCGCCGTTGTAGTCCTGCAGTTGTTTCTCGAGCCATTCTATCGCTGGCACGTCGAGGTGATTTGTCGGCTCATCGAGAAGAAGAAATTCTGGCTCTCTTACCAGTGCGCGCGCCAAGGCTACGCGCTTGCGCCAACCACCGGATAACTGAGACATGAGTTTGTCTGCCGGCAATTGAAGCTGTGTAATGACTGTGTCTACTTTTTGCCCAAGGCTCCAACCCTGCTTCGCTTCCAGCTCACCCTGCACACGCTCGAGTTTTGCCATGTCGGCATTTTCGTAGTCGGCAATCATGTGATGGTACTGCTTTAGGAGCTCACCCACTTCAGCGAGGCCGCCCGCTACCATGTCATAGACAGACTGCTCGTCGGCTTCAGGTAGTGACTGCTCTAACCATGCGACCTCTACTCCGGGCCTAAGCCAGCGTTCGCCACTGTCGGGCTGCATCGAACCGGCGATGACTTTCATGAAGGTGGTCTTGCCAGCGCCATTACGGCCTAACAACCCAATTTTACTACCCTTCTTCAGCGTGAAGTCGACTTCATCGAGAAGGATATGGGTACCGAAATTAAGAGCAACTTTATCGAGGCGAACTAGAGGCATGGAATAATTACTTAGGTGAAATGCTGGTGACTGCTGGGCCGTCATTCTACCCTAACGATCGCCGAAAAAGTGACCAATTACGAGTCCTTCTACGGCATTTTGAGAAACACGAAATAATGTAAGTAATTAGCCAATTTCACCATTAGGTAATCGAATCTCATTGAATATGGAATTTTTAATTTAATAATTTCAATAACTTAACTATTGGTACGGAAGCTGCATTGAATACAGAACAGTTGATAAAGAGTAATAGAAGAAATTTAGTTGCGGAGATTGGGCCTATGAGCGAGAAGAATTCAGAAAATGGTTTACTGCCAATGTTGTACAAGGGGGCCTGTTTGGTCTTGGTTGGCCTGCTTACCCTACTCGGAATAGCGGGTTTGATCCTGCCCATCATCCCAGGAATATTGTTCCTGTTTCTCGCGGCATTGCTGCTGGCAAAGGTATCTAGCCGCTTCGACGCACTGCTGCATAAAAATGAGAGCATGAGGACCTGGCGCCGCCGCTGGGATACTAGCAACGCGCTGCCTCTCTTGCAGCGCGTAAAGCTGTCCTTCTTGTTAGTGGCAAGGGCAGTAGTGAATGGCATAGAAACAACTGTTAATTCGCTTAATAAGGCTAAAGCGGATAGCTAGCCTACGAGTATGTCGGCTAGTCTTAATGGTCTCTCTTATTCGATTGTGAAAATCTCTACGTTCGAGAAAACATTGATGGGGCCTTCTACGTTATATGACTGCACGGCAACATAGAGAGATGTGCCCACGTCGAGAACCCCAGACAGAGTAATTAGGGCTCCAACATCCAGGCTACCTATCGACGCTTGTGCTGGAAATGGAGCATAGTAGAGTACGTAGCCTGTTGCACCCGGCACTTCAGTCCAGCTAATCGTAACGGTCGTGCCCTCTACCACCAAAACTTACGATACCCACTTGCACAAACGAATTTCCGCTGACGATAGTGAGCGGGCCTCCGCTATCACCCTGGCAGGTGTCGGTAGTCGATACTGCAGTACTGCCGCCGGCACAGATCATGTTGTCTGTAATCCCGTCGATATAAATATCTAGGCAAGTGCTGTTATCAACTATCGTCTGCCTAGCTTGTAGAAGCGTATCCGATGAATTGATGGATTCGTTAGTTTCGTCTACTGCCGTAGTTCCCCAGCCCATGATGATCGCTTCAAGGCCTGCATCGATAGTCGCTGCTTCCGCTGACAGTAATGACACCGGCTGCAGGCCTACTGCCGCCGTGATCTCAACGAGCGCAATATCGAAGTCATTCGCGTTCGAGCTCGTGGCCACATCTGGCTGGTAATTTGGATGAATAATAATCTGCCCGATCGCTCCTTCAATCGCCCCAGCTCCGGGAGGTGTAGTTGTATCTGTGTTTAAGAAAACCACACTGAGCGCACCGGTCTCGAGATCGATCGCATCACCCGCTTCGTTGAGGAATCAATGTGCCGCGGCAAGAATCCAAGTTGGAGAAATAAGACTAGCACCACAAAATTGCTCACCAGTGTCTAAGCCAAGATAGGCCATCCAGGGGTAGGTAGAAATCGAACCTGCCGTACCATTGATAATGGCCGAACTGTCTGCAGCCTTAGAATTTTTCCCGCTCTCATCTGTGGCGAAAGTGGCGCTCACCATAGAAATTAGAAACAGAGACAGTAATAGGGGTTTGAATGTGAATTTGATGGCGGAGCCCTCACGTTAGTTATTGCTATTAATGTCGCCTGACATGGGCCGCAACCTTGGCATATAAAAGTAGTTAGTTATTGAGCGCAATGCAATCGAGGCTGCTACTAGTCTAGTTTCTGCCAGGTGTTTTCTGCGGTATTTGATGCTACTACTTTCTCGATGAACTCCATACCCCGCAGGCCATCGACTATGCCGGGGACTAGCATTGCATCCGGGTCACACTCTCGATTGCTCTTGCGTGCATTCAATTGCTCGGCGATATCTCTATAGAGTGTGGCGAAGGCTTCTAGAAAACCCTCTGGGTGCCCGGCAGGCAGACGCGCCGAATAACCAGTTGTCCCGGGAATACTGGCGTTTGCTCTAGACAGTATTTCTTTGCTACCACCAAGAGTCGTGACACTCAGGTAATTAGGATTTTCCTGCGACCAGTCGATGCCGGCCTTGTCACCATAGAGCCGAATACGTAGCGCGTTCTCGTTGCCGGTCGCTATCTGGCTGGACCAGAGGCTGCCTTTGGCGCCATTGTCGAAACGCAGGAGAATATTGGCGTTGTCATCCAACTTACGCTGGCCTACGAACGAGTTCAGATCGGCAAGCAGTTCAGTTGTCCTCAGGCCGCTGACGAATTCCGCGAGATGAAACGCATGGGTTCCAATATCACCTATGCAGCCGCCCGCGCCCGCTTTCTCAGGATCAGTTCGCCAGGCTGCCTGTTTCTGATCGTCGTCTTCGATGTTAGTAGCCAGCCAATCTTGCGGATACTCAACCTGCACGACACGAAGATCGCCAAGTCTGCCTTGTGCTACTAGCTGCCGCGCCAATCGAACCATGGGGTAGGCGCTGTAGTTATAGGTGACGGCGAACAAGAGTCCGCTAGCATTTGCCAACTCGGCTAACTCTTTGGCTTGAGCGAGGGTCGCCGTAAGAGGCTTATCGCAAATGACGTGAATTCCCGCACGCAACATCGCACTAGCAGCAGGATAATGAAGATGATTAGGGGTGACGATGGTGGCGACCTCTATGCCGTCTTCTCGATCGGCCTCGGCCACAGCCATGTCTTCGAAACTTTCGTAACTTCGATCAGCGTCTATGCCTAATTCTATCGCCGATGCGGCCGCTCTTATTGAGTCGCTACTGAGTGCCCCTGCTAGCAATTCGTATCTATCATCCAGCCTCGCGGCTATACGATGTACCTCGCCAATGAAGGCGCCCTGTCCGCCGCCTACCATACCGAGTCTAAGCTTAGGCTGAACTGAAGTGTTGTCCGTCATGGTGTAATCCGTATCAAGGGCTAGTCGATTCCTAGAATTCTTTTATTAGCCGCGTCATCGCTGCCGCTATCCGCAAAGTCATCAAAGGCCTTGTCGGTAACGTGAATGATGTGATCACGAATGAACTCGGCGCCCTCTCTAGCTCCGTCTTCGGGATGCTTAAGGCAGCACTCCCATTCCAAGACGGCCCAGCCTTCGAAGTCCATAGCAGCTAGTTTTGAGAACATGGCCTTGAAATCTACCTGACCATCACCGAGCGAGCGAAATCTTCCTGCGCGATCTACCCAACTCTGATATCCACCATAGACTCCTTGTTTGGCAGTCGGGTTGAATTCCGCGTCCTTAATATGGACCATCTTTATCCGATCCTGATAAGCATCCATGAACCCTAGATAGTCCAACTGCTGCAAGACCATATGGCTTGGATCATAGAGAATATTGCAGCGGGAATGGTTATTCACTCTCTCTAGAAACATCTCGAAAGTGACGCCGTCGTGAATGTCTTCGCCGGGATGAATCTCGTAACAGACGTTTACGCCGGCATCGTCGAATGCATTCAGGATTGGGAGCCAGCGTTTGGCTAGTTCATCGAACGCGGTTTCGACTAGGCCTGCAGGCCGCTGTGGCCAGGGATAGAGATAAGGCCAGGCGAGCGCGCCAGGAAACGTAGCGTGATCGGTAAGACCGAGGTTCTTGGAAGCCTTTGCCGCCAATAGCATCTGCTCAACCGCCCACTGTTGCCGCGCTTTTGGATTGCCTCTGACATGCTCGGCGGCGAAACCGTCAAACATTTCGTCGTAGGCTGGATGCACCGCTACCAGCTGTCCTTGTAGATGAGTAGAAAGCTCCGTGACCTCAACATTGTGTGCGGCGAGCGTTCCCTTCACTTCGTCACAGTAATCTACACTTTGCGCCGCTGTGGCTAAGTCGAATAGGCGTTCGTCCCAGCTGGGAATCTGCACACCCTTGAATCCGCGCTCGGCTCCCCAAGAGCCAATTGCATCGAGTGAGTTGAAAGGCGATTCATCGTCTGCGAATTGCGCCAGAAAAACCGCTGGGCCTTTTATCGTTTTCATAGGTTGCTTTGCTATCTCTTCACTAATATTGAGAAATTAAATCCGCAGGCCGTCTCTCTTTAGAACGGCGAATCGGGAAAGTAATAATCGGCAGCATTCTCTCGAGTGATAAGAGGGGAGCCAAGAATATATTCGCCGCTGACTGGAATCTGTGAGGTGAACTTCAATACTGTTAACTCCATTGCAGTCTCGATCATGGCTGGTGGATAGAGCACATCGACTGGAGTTAGCTCATCACCATCCATAACGCGCTTCACCATGTCTTTCATGCCCCCACCGCCGACGATAAAAAGATCGTCTTGACGCCTTGCCTGACGCACAGCCTGAATCACACCGATTGCGATATCGTCATCTTGCGCCCAAACCGCATCGATCTTCGAGAAGCGCGCAAGAAAGTCCTGCATTACACTGAAGCCATCGTCACGATTCCAGTTTGCGAACTTGTTGTCCAGTACGTTGATGTTGCTGCCTTCTAGCTCTGCCATGAATCCGTCGAAGCGCTGAGTATCAATTACGGTTGGAATGCCGCGCAGCACGACGATGTCGCCAGAATTGCCTAGTGCTTCCTTTATATACTCGGCTGACACGCGACCCATCTCTGCATTGTTACCTGCCACATAGACGTCGGCGATACCCTCTTCGCTCAAACCTCTATCAACGACGGTTACGAATACACCGCGGCGCTTAACGTTGCGAACCGGACCTGTGAGCGGCGCCGATTCGAAAGGTAGAATAACCAGGGCATCGATACTATGGATCGCTACCAAGTCTTCCAAATCGTTTGCCTGCTCGGACGCGCTGTTTGCCGTTACCAGAACAATCTTCAAGTCAGGGTTTTCGGCTTCCAGACGTGCCTTGGATTGCTCTGCATGAAAATTCAGCCCCCCAGCCCAGCCGTGAGTCGCCGAAGGTATCGAGACGCCGATTGTGACGGATTGAGCGAACGAGCCCGATGCAATACTCAGTAGAAAAATTGCGAACAAGATGCGGGTTTTCGAAAACAGTACGAGTGACAGCTTGAATGACATGGATACTTCCTTCTAATTCTTTGTTGAGTGCAGGTCTGCGCCTCTGAGCGGGGCGCGGTGGTCAGTATAGCGAATCATAGGATTTCTGCTACTGAGTTGAATTGCGAAAAACTGTCAACAAAAATATTTGTGCTTTTGTGTCTCTATTTCCACTCCAACCGCCCGCGATTCCTCGATTTGGTGATACCCTTAGCGC
>OJIK01000250.1_pt1 | contig 18403 bp, 10 predicted proteins | sample 1595571 | NCBI WGS metagenome assembly OJIK01 (sample SAMN05416791, study PRJEB24817) | seawater metagenome | isolation source: Sea water | place: Canada:Atlantic | collected 2013-11 | reverse complement strand
CAGGTCTTGCTTATGTACTTGAGTTTGTTGACGAGTTAAACGAAGACGATGAAACTTTTGCGGCTAAAGGTGTTACATTAATTGTTGACGCTAAAAGCTTAGTTTACATTGACGGCACAGAGCTCGACTACACTAAAGAAGGCTTAAATGAAGGGTTTAAATTTAATAACCCGAATCAAGCAGATGAGTGTGGTTGTGGCGAAAGCTTTACCGTTTAAGCTTTAAATATCTTTGTAGTATAAATAAGCCCTGCCAGTTAATGTAGGGCTTTGTTATTTCTGAATATTATTGGTTGAAGTTATGCGTTACTTTGAATTATTTGCAGTCCCCGTTGATTACAATATTGATTTAGCAACGGTTAACAAGCACTACTTGGAATTACAGCGTACTGTACATCCAGATCGCCACGCGAATGCGAGCAGCCGCGATAAGTTAATGGCTGTGCAAAGCACTGCCGAAATTAACGATGCGCTACAAACATTAAAGCACCCAGTAAAACGTGCTGAATATATGTTGAGCGAGCTAGGCGTTGATATTCGTGCAGAGCAGCAAACCTTGCAAGATCCAATGTTTTTAATGCAGCAAATGGAACTTCGCGAAGAACTTGAAGAGCTAACATCAGCTAGCGATCCTGATACCGCCATTGCAAATTTTGAAAAACAAATTAAGCAATTAAACGCGCAATACAGTGCACAACTTGCTGAGCAATTAGCAAGTAATGATGAGCAGCAATATCAACTTGCCGCAGATAATATTCGTAAACTGAAGTTTGTTTATAAGTTACGTGAAGAACTAGAGCGTATCGAAGACAGTTTATTTGACGATTAATTACTTGCTGCAAAGCGAGCAACACGAGTTTAAAGAGCATTATGGCATTATTGCAAATTGCTGAGCCGGGGCAAAGCGCGGCACCACACGAACATAAACTAGCCATAGGTATTGACCTTGGCACTACTAATTCATTAGTTGCTACCGTACAAAGTGGCGAAGCGCGCACTTTAACAGATGAGTTAGGTGCGGCAATGTTGCCGTCGGTTGTTCGTTATCAAGCCGGTGGTATTACTGTGGGTAGCGATGCGGCTCAAGCTGCAACACAAGACCCTGCAAATACACTTATTTCGGTAAAGCGTTTTTTAGGCAAAACACAGGCTGAAATAGAGCAAAGCTACGGCCAATTACCGTATGAGTTTTGTGAAGATAATGGCTCGCTTGCCATTCAAACAGAGGCTGGAAAAGTCAGCCCAGTTAAAGCGTCAAGCCACATATTAGCCGCGTTGAAAGCGCGTGCAGAACAAAGTTTTGGTAATCAAGAAATTTTAGGCGCTGTTATTACCGTTCCTGCGTATTTCGATGATGCTCAGCGTCAAAGTACTAAAGATGCAGCAGAGCTTGCTGGCATTAATGTATTACGCTTGTTAAACGAGCCAACAGCGGCGGCTGTTGCCTATGGTTTAGATTCGGGCCAAGAAGGGATCATTGCCGTTTACGACTTAGGCGGTGGTACATTTGATATTTCTGTTCTTCGTTTACATCAAGGTGTGTTTGAAGTAATGGCAACTGGCGGTGACTCAAGCTTAGGTGGTGACGATTTTGATTCACTACTCGTTGATTACTTTAAGCAGCAAACCGGTGTGTCAGCGTTATCACCTTCGGTTTTACGTTTATTTATTAACAAAGCCAAAGCCTGTAAAGAAGCGTTAAGCCAATACGCAAAAGTAAATGTAGGGCTTGAGTTTGACGGGCAAAACCACACGGTAGAAGTAACGCGCGAAACATTTGACGAAATGGCTATGCCACTGGTTAAAAAAACACTGCGTTCGTGTCGCCGAGCTGTTAAAGATGCTGGCATTGAAAACGAAGAAGTTTTACAAGTTATTATGGTCGGCGGTTCAACGCGTATGCCACTGGTACGCAGCCAAGTACATAGCTTTTTTGATAAAGAACCGCTAACCTCAATCGACCCTGACCGCGTTGTGGCATTGGGTGCAGCACTGCAAGCAGACGTGCTCATTGGCAATAAGCCAGACTCAGATATGTTATTACTTGATGTACTGCCACTGTCGCTTGGACTCGAAACCATGGGCGGTTTGGTTGAAAAAATTATTCCGCGTAACACCACTATTCCGGTAGCGCGTGCTCAAGAATTTACGACGTTTAAAGATGGCCAAACGGCGATGTCTTTGCATGTATTACAAGGTGAGCGTGAGCTGGTTGACGATTGTCGTTCACTTGCTAAATTTAGCTTAAAAGGTATTCCACCAATGGCAGCTGGCGCTGCGCATATTCGGGTTACCTTTAAAGTAGATGCTGATGGTTTATTAAGTGTCTCAGCGATGGAAAAATCAACGGGTGTGCAAGCCGAAATTCAGGTTAAACCTTCGTTTGGTTTATCTGACGACCAAGTGGCTAACATGCTAAAAGAGTCGATGAGCAACGCAAAAGACGACATGCAAGCACGAATGCTTAAAGAGCAACAAGTTGAGGCTCTTCGTGTTATTGAGGCACTAAATGCTTCATTAGATGCTGATGGCGCGTTACTTGATGACGCTCAGCTTACAAATTTAAGAGCTGAAATTGCAGAGCTGGTAAAAGTGCGCGAAAATGCTCAACAACCTAGCGAAATTAAAGCGGCTATCGAAAAAGTAGATAACGCCAGTAGTGAATTTGCATCGCGCAGAATGGATGCATCAATTAAAAAAGCCCTAACGGGTCAGTCAGTAGACAACATTTAAGAGAGATTAGAATGCCACAAATTGTTTTTCTTCCACATCCTGAATTGTGTCCTGACGGCGCTGCAATTGAAGCACCTGAGGGGCAAACTGTGCTCGACGCGGCGCTTAAAAATGGCATAAGCATTCCACATGCATGTGAAAAGTCGTGTGCGTGTACTACGTGTCATTTAGTTATTCGTGAAGGGTTTGATTCACTTGATGAAAGTGACGACCTAGAAGACGATATGCTAGACAAAGCGTGGGGCTTAGAGCCTGAGTCGCGCCTTGGTTGCCAAGCAATAATTAGAGATGAAGACTTAGTGGTTGAAATACCTAAGTACAATCTCAATATCGTTAATGAAGAGCACTAGTTTTTAATTAACGACTAATCTATTAAAAGCCGCTGTTTAATACAGCGGCTTTTTTGTTTGTAAATTGTAGGCGTGACGAGTAAAGCTCGTAAGTTATTTTGTAGACGTAAAGAGTTAGCCTTGGCTCTATGCCACGCATTAAAAGCTAACCCCTAAAATATTTTTCGGAGGTGTACTTTGAGTAATCTAATTTTTTGTGACTCGTTTATTGATGGTGAATTTTATAAAACCAATGAACACTTTAGCGTTAACGATCCCGCTACCCAACAAAGTATTATTGAAGTAAGTGATATAGACGAGCAAGGCGTTAATAGCGCCATAACTGCCGCACAGGGCGCTTTTGTAAAATTAAAAAACACTAACGCCACTGAGCGTAGTGAAACACTAATGCGCTGGTATGAGCTTGTGATCAAGCACAAAAAAACACTAGCTGAACTAATGACCAAAGAGCAAGGTAAGCCGCTTAAAGAATCGCTGGGCGAAATAGATTACGGTGCAGGCTTTATAAAATGGTTTGCAGAAGAAGCTAAGCGAAGTTATGGCGATGTGATCCCACCTACCGACAATAACCACCGTTTAACCAGTTTTAAGCAACCTGTAGGCGTTGTAGCAGGTATTACTCCTTGGAACTTCCCGGTTGCTATGGTGACACGTAAAGTGGCGCCAGCATATGCTGCAGGCTGTAGTTTTATATTAAAGCCTTCTGAGCATACGCCGCTATGCGCGATTGCATTAGCATACCTAGCCGACCAAGCTGGCTTTGTTAAAGGGGCATTTAACGTACTTGTATCGCAAGACGCTAAAACAGTGGGAAAGATGCTCACTGACTCACATATTGTTCGCAAGTTTACTTTTACTGGCTCTACAGGTGTTGGTAGCCAATTACTTAAGCAATGTGCCGACACGGTTAAGCGTACCTCAATGGAATTAGGCGGCAATGCGCCGTTTATCATTTTTGATAATGCGGATCTGGATGATGCGATTGACGGGCTTATGGCGGCTAAATTTAGAAACAGTGGCCAAGCATGTGTAGCCGCAAACCGCATTTTTATTCAGCGCAGTATTTTAGATGAAGTGCTGAGTAAAATTACGCCTAAAGTAGCCTCATTAAAAGTAGCCAATGGGTTTGAAGAGGACGTAGATATTGGCCCCCTTATTTACCCAAAAGCGAAAGAGAAAGTGCAGCAGCTTGTGCAAGATGCACTTGATAAAGGCGCAGACCTAATAGGGGATAACAGCAGTTTAGGCGGCAGCTTTCAAAACCCGCTCATTGTTACTAACGTAACGACTGAAATGGATATATACCACGAAGAAGTATTTGGCCCTGTGCTAACGATCATCCCTTTTGATGAAGAAGCAGAAGTGCTTTCGCTTGCTAATGATGTTCCCTATGGTTTAGCCGCTTATTTTTATAGCCAAGATTTAAAACAAGTTTACCGCATTAGCGAAGGGCTTGAGTTTGGCATGATAGGCGTAAATGAAGGGGTAATATCAAACCCCGTTGCTCCGTTTGGTGGGGTAAAACAATCTGGCTTAGGGCGAGAGGGTGGACACCAAGGACTTAATGAATACCTGGAAGAAAAATACGTGTGTATCAAAATTTAATAGCAATCCGCGATTTTACGCTTCTTAAGGTTCTTAGGCTGTGTTTCGGTAACGTTTGTTTATTACAATAATATGGCGAAATCATGAACTTTTCTTTTTGCTATTGATACAGCAAGGACTAAGTGCTACCTTTGCCACATATTTTTTGTTAATAAAACAACACTAAAAACCAAATAAAAAGTAAAAGGATTTCTATAAGTAGAAATAACCCCGTGTGTAAATGCCACCGTAAGGTGGCATTTTTTTGTTCAGCGTCGTTAATTTTAGTAGGGCATTAACGGATTGGTTTATATCCAGGTAGGTTATTAAGGTCTACGTCATCAAGCTGTTCAGGGTTTGCATATTCACTAATGTAATTTTTGTACACGCCTGATTCGACAAATACAGCAAAAATATCAGGATCTAGGTGGTTTTTTTCAACCATAGTACCGAGTATAAATAAACACTCACTTACCGGCTTTGCCTTTTTGTAAGGCCTATCTACCGCTGAAAGTGCTTCAAATATATCGGTAATTGCCATTAACCGAGCAGGTATCGACATTTGCTCTTTGGTGAGACCCCTTGGGTAACCTGTACCATCGAGTTTTTCATGATGCCCTAATGCATACTCAGACACTTTACTTAAGTGTTTAGGGAACGGCAGGGCGTCTAAAATATTTTTAGTGACATCCATATGACGCTTCATGACATCATGCTCGCCAGCGGTGAGCGTTCCTCTTCGTATTGACAGGTTTTCAACTTCATCATCGTTAAGTAATGGTGTTTTTACGTCATTGATCACTAAATGATAGTGTTGTGCAATGCGTTCTATTTGGGCAAGTTCTTTATCGCCTAAAAACTCCCCACCCACATTAATGCGTTGTAATAAGGCGCGGTCCAGTGCAACCTGCTTAAGCTCGGTATCAAGCAGTCGTTCGAGTTGCTGCACCTCTACAGGCTTACCATTTTTCATTGCTGAGATTATTTGTTCTTGGTAGTTAATTTTTAAATCTCGGCTAATTATCTCAAATTTGGCGTCTATGAAGCTGATACGATCAAAAATGGTTTCTAATTTAGTTGCCTTTTCCATAATGTGATCGGGGGTGGCGATTTTTCCGCAGTCATGTAACCAGCCAGCTATATCTAATTGATGACGGTCTGAGTCGCTCATAGAAAATGACGCTAATGGGCCCTTGCTTATTGCATTTACCGCATCGGCCAGCATTAACGTTAATGCTGGTACACGCTTACAATGCCCACCGGTATGGGGAGACTTTTCATCGATAGCCATTGCAATAGTTTCAGCAAAAGTAGAAAACAACTCTTCCATTTCTTTAATTAGCGATGAGTTAGTTAATGCAATAGCCCCTAATGAAGCAAACGAGCGTATTAGCGTGACGAGCTCTTCACTAAAGGGAATAATATTATTGTTGCTATCTTTTACGTTTATAAGCTGTATCACACCTAAAATATCATCTTGGTGATCTTTTAAAGGAATAGTTAGCATTGATTGCGTGCGATAACCTGTGCGGGCATCCATTTCTCGCGCAGCGCTCATGTCAAAAGGCAGTGCAGCGTAAACATCAGGAATATTAATTACTTTGCCTGAATTAACAGCATGGGCAACGATTGCTCGTTGGTTTGGTTTGCCATCGATACACAAGTCAATATTGGGAAAGCTAACAAAACGATCTGAACCACCCCCCAAGTATAAGTTAAGTGATTTATTGATCACTGTTTCAAACTTAAGCTGATCATCTTCTGTAATCGAATAAATACTGCCTGCATCTGAGTTAGCGATAGACATAACAACTTGTAAAATTTCGTCTAACAGCAGTTGTGGCTCTTTTTCGGTAGTAAGGCGAATACTAATATCGATAAAGTGCTGAAGGTTTGTTCTGTCTTTAATGTGCTGGGGCATATTTTTGCTACTTTTTTGTATGTACGAAGGCACCATTCCAATCCTTAGCGAGTGTTTGTATATCTGTACTTTGTATTCTTTCTATGTAAACACGGTAAACGCCTGCGTTTAATACAGCGTTATTTTCTAATTGCTCAAATAAGCTGAGTGCATTTTCCCATTCTTTGTTATGGAAAAGCGTGATGGCTTTAAGCGAGTTATCTATTTCTTTAAGCTGTATTTTATTGAGCTTATTCGTATAATTTATGGGTTCATATAGTGCAATTGAGGTTTTTTTTCCAACCACCTGTACTTTATCTATGAGCCTAAAAGTAATTGCTGAGCAAGCTTGCATTGTTTCTTCAGTGACCAGAATAGCGACACCGTAAAACTTGGTCAAGCTTTCGACTCTAGCACCTAAGTTAACCGCATCACCCAAAACTGTATAGGCTTTACGATATATTGAACCCATGTCTCCTACATTCATATCGCCAGAGCTCAAGCCTACTCCAATACTAATTGCAGGAAGGTTTTGCTGTGCAAACACGGCGTTTATTTCTATTAGGCCTTCATTCATTGCTAAAGCCGCTTCTACGCCGTGTTGGGCGTGGTCTTTATCTATTAACGGGGCATTCCAAAATGCCATGACCATATCGCCAACGTATTTGTCGATTGTGCCATTATTATCAAATATTATTTTAGTAATAGAGCTTAAGTATTGGTTTAAATACTCACTTAATTGATGAGCCGACATGCTCTCAGACAGTGACGTAAAACCTCTTATATCGGCAAATAAAACAGTCATGTTTCTGCGTTCGCTTGTTTTAGCTAGGTTACCGCCTTGCTCTATAAGCTGGTTGATACGTTCTGGTGGTACATATTGGTCAAACATCGTTTTTATTTTTTTGCTGTGTTTCATTTCAGCAATAGAACCAACAATAATGTAATAGCTAGCCAAAAGAGTGGTGAGTAATAAGGTCATGAATAAAGGAAGGCTCACCTTTTGTGCTGACCACAAATAAAAATTTATAGCGACGACAACACCAGCAACAATAATTGAGAGTGCCAAAATAAAACGTGCGGTTTTGCCAATACTAAAAAACGACAGCACAAGGCCAGTAATAATAATAATGATCAAACTGGCGCCAAGTGACCAACTCGGTTTTGAAGGAAGTAGCTGTGGGTTCATGAGTCCTTCAAATATATTGGCATGAACTTCAACTCCCGGGTATTGTAAGCCGACAGGTGTGGATCGTAAGTCAGCCAACCCCACAGCAGAGGTGCCAATAAACGCGACGCTTCCTTCAAGCTCTTTCAAGCCAACTCGTTGGGTTAGCACATCGGTTGCTGAGTAATATGGAAAGCTTCGAGCAGCCCCTTTATAAGGAATAAGTACTTGTCCGTATTCATCGGTTTGGATCCATTTATTGTGAAACTTAATGCCTTCAAATAGGGTTATACCATTTGATGTCGTTGAGCGTGTTTCTATTGTGTTGGCTAATGTGTACAAACGGGCGGCCTCTAGGGCCAACGAAGGGTAAAGGGTATCACCTACACGATTAATCAATGCTGCTTTTCGTATAAAGCCATCTTCATCACTATGTGCATTAATAAAACCTTGGCCTGATGCGGCATTTTGTAACTGAGGGATATTAATAATAGCACCCGGGTAGTCATTAATTTGCGAGTTGATGTGATCATCTTCTCGCCAAACCACGCTACTTTTAGATGGCGCTTTATGCTCACTTAATTTGTCGTTAATTAATAAAAACCCTAAGGTAATATCATTTTTTGCCAGCGCTTTAGCCAACTTTGTATCGGCATCTACTTGTTGTTTTATTGTCGAAAGGGGGGTCGAATACTTTGCCGAAAAGTCAGGAAGTTCAGTCATGATTTTAGTGACTGGGTTTACTTCAGGCTCCGAAAAAAATATATCGAAGGCGATAACAATAACACCAGCGTCAGTCAATTTAGTTACTAGCTCAGCTACTTTAGAGCGACTCCAAGGGAAGCGCCCCTGTTCTTGCATGCTTTTTTCATCAATATCGATGATCACTACAGATTCATTTACTTTTCTTGGTGTCTCTGCAAGGGTTAGTTGTAAGCGTGAATCGTAAATAATCCCTTCAACTCGGTTTAAAAGTTTAGCTACAGCGCCTGTCGAAAAAAATTCAATAGATGCTATGAGTAATGTGATCAATACACCAATATAAAAATGCTTTGATGTTATTTTTTTTAATAGGTTAATAGTCAAAGCTCCTAGCGCATTTAAAATTCAAAAACGCGCCCCTCTTTACCACATTCAATACGCACATCCTTGCCGTAGCTTGTTTGTAAATAACGTTCTATTTCGATAAGTTGCTCATCGGTTCTTGATGGATCGTGACTGATTATCACCATGTTTTTGACTTTCGCTTTTATTGCAAGTTGAGCAACTTGGTCAATAGTGCTGTGGCCCCAGCCATGTTTTAATGGTAAGTCAGCATCAATAAGTTGAGCGTCATGTATAAGTAAATCGGCCCCTTCTATAAATGCTGCCCACTCGCTAATACTGGTTTTAGTTTGCTGAGGTGGGTTAAGCTCGTTGTCGGTCACATATGCCACCTTCGCGCCATCAGCAATTAAGCAATAAGCAGTTCCGCCACCAGGGTGATTCAGCGGTGCGGTGGAGATAGAAAAACCATTAAGGTTAAATTGCGTTTGCGCCGAAAGCTCAGTATTGAGCGTAATGTTTGACGGTAAATCTTGATGGCGTACAGGGAAATAAGAGCCACTCATTTGTTTTAAAATAGCGTGTTGGCTACCTTTATCCTCAACATCACCTGCAACAATTGTTATATCGCGATTTGCTTGATAAATAGGTTTAAAAAAAGGAAAGCCCTGAATATGATCCCAATGATTGTGAGTGAGCAAAATATAGATGGGGCTTTGCTGCTCGAGTAAATAATCTCCAAGTTTTGCTATTCCTGTGCCCGAGTCTAATATCAGTGCACTGCCATTATTTTTTGTCACATAAGTACACGATGTATTCCCACCATATAGGTGGGTATCGCTACCGGGTGTAGGCATTGAGCCTCTTACCCCAAATAATTCGACTTTCATTTATGGCTCAACTCCATCCGGATAAAAATCAAACTTAGATACACTAATATTATTTGAGTTACCATTATCGCAAGTGCTACTTAAGGCTATTTGCGTGTCAGTTTGTAGAATCAACGAGGTAAATACGAGTGAATTTGTACACAGGTTAGCTTGGTAATAACCAACTCCACTAGTACCAAATGTGTTATCAAGCTCACCATTTGTAGTAATTCGTGCAATTACGCCCTGGTTGTTACTAGTACCGACTAATATAAGTTTATCAGTGCTATCTAGCTTGGCACCTTTAATTAAAGTATTGCCGGTTGCAGCTAAACTATATTGGCCAACGCCATTGCTAGCAAAGCTTGTATCTAATGAGCCTGACGAAAGCAGGCGCACAACATTCGCTTTATCAGGTGTAGCGACTAAATTTGCGACTAAATAGATTGCGCCAGATGAGTCGGTTAGTACACTGGCTACTTTATTGTTGATGTTAGGCGTATCGGTACCTGAATATCTAAACAACTCATTGCCGGTTAAGTTAAGTTTGAGCGCAATTAATGCTGAATCAGCACCTGTTACTAATTTACCAGCAATAAAAATCTCATTGTTATCAATGTGAATTTTAGAAAAATCCTCACCCGTTAACCCTAATAAAACGCCTTCAGTGCCAAAGCTTGTAGCAAGTACCCCTTGCGCTGTGAGCATCATTGCAAATGACTGTGCGTTTCCAGATTGCGTTGCAGTACCCACTGCAACAATATTGTTACTATTGGTTATTGCTATATCTGATAATGTAAGCGCCTCGGTATTTTCAATGTTGGTTATATATATGCCGTCGGTTGCAAATGTTGTGTCGAGGGAGCCGTCTTGGTCCACTTTAGCTACAAAACCTTGCGAGCCATTGGTGGTTTTTTTAGTACCAGCAAGTAATAAGTTGCCATTGTTTAATTCAGCTAACGCAACGTGTTGCGAGTTTAACTCTATGGCAATTTCTTTGTGGCCCGTTTTACTAAAGCTTGTATCTATTGCGCCTGTGCTGGTAAAACGGGTTAATACTAATTTTATTACACCGTTTGTTTCGGCTGTTGAGGCAAGCATATATTTACCTGCTTGAGCGCCATTACTAAGTTGTATCAATTTCATTGATTTATCGTTTGACGCTTCGCTTATTTCATCAACTGTTAAATAACCTGTGCTATTGAAATTAGTAAACAATGAGGCTTGATCGGTTATTGCTCCAATAAATGGTTTAGCGTTGGTGTCGTCATCAATGCCGGCTACCCATAAAGTATCGTTAGAGTCGATAGACGTTGTGTTTACAATTTGTTTAGCATTTATATCCGAAAGAATGCTAACTCCAGACTCACCGTAAGTATCATCAAGTAAACCGGTTGAACTAATTACGCGAGCTGTAAATACGTGTTCTGCATTAGGAACACCCGTTGTGCCCGAGAGCATTATTTCATTTTTAATTGGCTCGTATTGGATACCCGTTACTTGATCGCCTCCATTACCCGCGCCGCTGTTGCCATCAATGTCATAAATAGCAATTCCATCGGTGTCAAAACTGGTCACGAGCTCGCCATTTTTATCAATCGCTAACACAACAGCTTCTTTTTCGCCTGTTTGCCGTGTCATATAGCCACCTGCAAAAGCTGTAAAATTAGAATCAGCTAAACCCCCAATGGCAAATAGCTCATCGTCTTTATTATTACCTGGCTGGCCTAAGTCACTTGATAAGTTAATGATAAGCGGATCGCCCCCATTAAAATTACCATCGTTATCTCCATTTGCTTTTAAATAACGCAAAAGTGAGTTTTTAGTACCATCAGCATCGGTAACGCTACCCACAACTAAATAGTCTGAGTTTTCAAAGTTTTTAACTGCGTGGCCTTCATCATCACGATTAGCACCACTTACATCAACGATAGCGGGTGTAGAGTTTTCAAATGACAAATCGTCGGTTTTATAATGTATCCATAGGCTATCGGTTTGAGCACCATCAAAGTGCTTGCCTACAGCAAGTAATTTATTGCCGTCAATTTCAAGGTCATTGATAACCGTGGTACTGTTAAACGTTGTACATTTTATACCCGTGCTACTTTCCCCATCATCATCGTCATCATCTGAGCCTGTTCTTAATGTTCCTGCAAGATCCATTTTAAGTACGCATGCTTCATTATTACTGCCATCAAAACTAGAGTAGGAAATAAATAAATCGGTGCCGTCGGAAATAATGGCAGTGGCTTCTTCATCTTGTTCTAAATCAAGTATTTTAGTGCCAGTGGTATTAAATGCGGTGTTTGCACCGCCGTTATTAGTGTACGAAACAATAAGAATGTCTTTGTCTGCATTATTGGTAAAGCCCACAAAATATAAGTTGTTGTTAAGCGCTATGCTGTCATTAAATTGCCCACTTGAAAATACGCTGCCTAGATCGAGCTGCCCTGAAATAGGGCGACCAAATGATGCATCTTCAATAGGGATTAGTGGCTCGGCAACATCAATTATATTAACCGTGATATTAACCGCAGTGGTTTCATTAGGGGTGCCGTTATCTGTTACTTGAATATTTAATATATATTGAGTTTTGGTTTCATAGTCAAAAGGGGTTTCGCCATTCACGCTTAAAATACCAGATGATGCATTTAAGCTAAATAAAGCAAAATCACCGCCGGCTAATACGTAAGTTAAATCTTGGTTTTCATTATCAGTTGCAACAATGGTTCCTATAATGTCGGAATCTGTCGCGTCCTCATTAATGCTAAAGCTTTGTTCAGCAACTATGGGCGCATCATTGATTGGGTTGATGGTAATGGCTAATGTGCTGCTAGCCGTTCCACCGTTATTATCGCTCGCAGTGTAAGTTACCGTTGCAACACCGTTTGCATTAGCAGTAGGCGTGTACTGAATTTGGTTGTTTACAATAATTGCTGTGCCTTCATCAGCGCTCGCAGTACTAATTACTAAGCTGTCGCCATCTACATCAGAATCGTTAGCGAGTACATCAATAGTAATAGGCGCCGCATCTTCGTCGATAGTTGCGGTATCAGCGGTTGCAACGGGTGCATCGTTGATTGGGTTGATAGCAATCGCTAATGTGCTGCTAGCCGTTCCACCTTTATTATCACTTGCAGTGTAAATCACCGTTGCAACGCCGTTTGCATTAGCCGCAGGCGTGTACTGAATTTGGTTGTTTACAATAGTTGCAGTGCCTATATCAGCACTCGCAGTACTAATTACTAAGCTGTCGCCATCCACATCTGAATCGTTAGCGAGCACATCAATAGTAATAGGCGCTGCATCTTCATCCATGGTTGCAATATCAGCGGTGGCAACGGGGGCATCGTTTATTGGGTTGATGGTAATGGCTAATGTGCTGTTAGCCGTTCCGCCATTGTTATCGCTTGCAGTGTAAGTGACCGTTGCAACACCGTTTGCATTAGCCGCGGGCGTATATTGAATTTGGTTGTTTACAATAGTTGCAGTGCCTACATCAGCGCTCGCGGTACTTATTACTAAGCTGTCGCCATCCACATCTGAATCGTTAGCGAGTACATCAATAGTAATGGGTGCCGCATCTTCATCCATGGTTGCGGTATCGGCAGTGGCAAAGGGCGCATCGTTGATTGGTAAAATAGTAATGCTCAGTGTTGAAGTCGCATTTGCATCTTGCGCATCTTTTATTGAATAAGTCACCGTTGCTTCACCATTTGCATCGGGGGCGGGTGCGTACTGAATTTGATTTTCAACAATTAGCGCAGTGCCACTGTCGGCAGAGACTTCGCTCAATATTAAGCTGTCGCCATCAATATCCGAATCATTGGCTAAAACGTCAATGAGCAATGCAATTGCGTCTTCATTTATGGTTGCAAGGTCAGCGTTTGCAACGGGTGCATCATTTACAGGCGTTACAATAATCGTAACACTTGCGGTACTGTCTTTCTCACCAGGAGAGCCATTTTCATACCCATCAGTAATACTGTAGGTAAGAACAGTTTGCCCAGAAAAGTTGGCCGGCGGGGTATATTCAATTTGCCCATTAACAATACTTGCTGAGCCAAGTGTGCTATTTACATTAAATAGTGTAATGGTATCGCCGTCAGCGTCTGTGTCATTTGCTAGTACATTAAGCCGTGTTGCGCTGCTATCTTCGGCTATGGTGAACTGATCATCGCTTGCCTCAGGGAACGTGTTATTTCCACTTTCACTCAGGGTTACTTGAGCGTTTGCGGTTAAGCCCTGATCGTTTGAAATTGAATAAGAAAAACTATCGACCCCAGAAAAATCAGCATTGGGTTGATAAGTGAATGAACCATCACTATTTAAATTGAGCGTGCCGTTTTGAGGCGCTGTAACAGGTACGGTATCAACAGTAAGTTCACCAGTTTCTATATTAAAATCGTTGGCTAGTAGGCCACTTTCAGCTGAGACTGAAAATAGATTGTTTCGGCTAAACTGATATGCGTCGTTTTGCGCAACCGGGTTATCAGGCTGGCTATTTACAATGATAGTCACAGTCGCTGTGGCACTCGCACCCTGAGAGTCAATAGCTGCATATTGAAACTGGTCTACCCCATTAAAGTTAGCGTCAGGTATGTAACTAAAGCTGCCATCAATGCTAAGCAAAAGTTGCCCGTGAGTAGGTGCAACTATAAAGGTGTCGTCTACCGTAAATGTGTCACCGTTAGGATCGGTATCATTGCTAAGTACACCATTTTCTGCAGAGATAACAAGCGTATTATCTTCGTTTACATTATAACTATCGTTATTAGCAACGGGGGCCGAGTTAGTATTGGTGCTTACAATAAATACAGTTGCTGTAGCTTCACCGCCTTGGTTATCAATAACTTTATATTGAAAGCTATCTTCACCTTGCATATTTGGTTCGCCTTGGTATTCAAAGCTACCGTCAGCAAATAAGGTTAGCTGTCCGCGCAGCGGCTCATTAACAGGCGCTACATCAACCCTTAGTTCATCTAAATCAACATCGCTATCATTACCTAACAAACCGGGAGCTGAAACAGTTAACGTACCATCATTTGAAATATTATAGGTATTGTTTAGGGCATTAGGCGCATCATTAATTGGGTTGATAGTTATTGCCACAACCGCGGTGTCGGTTCTGCCTAGCTCGTTAATAATTTGATAGCTAAATGCATCTTCACCATTAAAGTTAAACGCAGGCTGATAAGTAAAATCACCCGATTCGGTCATAGTTACTGAGCCATGGGAAGGGGTTACTAATACTTGTGTATTAGCACGCAGTTGTCCACTATACGGATTCGTATCGTTTGTTAGTACATTGCCTTGCAGGGCAGTATCTTCATCAATTTCAAATAAATCGTTGTTGGCTGTAGGAGCAAAAGCAAGTTCTCCACCTAGGGGAGCTATGTTTATTAAGTTAGAAAACCCACTTTCACCGCTACCATCTATGCCTGTTATAAGAGCTTGATAGCTTTTGTTTGTAATCGTGTTTGGTATTGTAAAAAAAGGGTCTGAAATGCTTAAAAATTGCTGGCCATTTTCAAGTTCATCAACATTAGAAGGCGACACACCCGGTTGCGTGGCAATGTATACGTTATAACGGTTTAGCTCAGTGTTGGCTTGCCAAGTAAGGTTAATACCTTGATCTTCTCGTTGAGCTGTTACTCCTACAATTTGATGAGGCTGCCAGCTAAACGTAATTGCATCGGCAAGAACTTGGTTTTGCAGTGTATCTGTTATCCATATTTCTAAGCGTAATTCTCCGGCACTTACACCATAAATAGATGGGCTTAACCCAATAACAGAACGCTCGTATTCATTACCACAATCAGATGAGCAAATAGGTAGGCTTTTATTAACGCTGGGTAATACTAAGTTTATTTCGCTAATGCCATCGGGATCGCGGGCGTTAAGTAAAAATGAAACATTACCCTGTACTGTTTCTGTTTGAGTAAAGCCAATAGTAGCTTGCGAGTTTGCTATAGCTGAGCCCACAGCGCCGCGACTCGCGGTATTTTCACCTAAAATCTGTATTTGTGTTGTTTTATTACTGGCTAAAACGCCCGCTAAATTTACAAAACTTGCAACGGCTGGTGGGTTAACTGTAGATGTAGGCGCTTGCGCTGACGCTTGAGGTTGTTGCTCATCTGAGCCTCCGCAAGCACTTAGTGCAAACATCATTGAACCAAGCAAAAAGTGTTTTTTGGCGGTCATTATTTAATACTCCAAAATAAAAGCGGTCTATCCAATGTGTTTACGGTTCTAAAATAAAAGAACCGCTCGCGTTTACATCTGGATTATTAATTTCACTCAACTGAAAGTTACCTATAATGGTGTCTAGGTCATTTAAAAACACCGCGTCTATATCACCTTGTGCTTTATTGTTTCCGTATGAGGCAAACGTAACAGCTAAATCAAGTTCACTTAGATTTATTAAACCACTGTACGCGGCATACCATGTACCACCTGCATCATTAAAGCTAATTTCGCCATCGGGCACTGTTCCATTGTCAAAATCAACGGCCATAGTCATAGAAAAGTCGGTAACGCCTCCTGCACTTGAAGCCACACTAAAATCAGAAGCGTTGTAGTTAAAAATACCTTGGCGCTGAGCTATTTGGTCAACTAAAAAGGCGTTATCTACAGCCTGAAATTGCTGCTCAGAGTATGCGTCTGCTGTGCTATCATCTTCTATGATTGTGTTGTTTGTTGAGGCTGTTTGAGTTTGCTCTGTTTCTTCACTTTCGCTATTAGGCTCAATAGTTGCAACGGTTTGATCAAATACAGCTGCGGCACGCGTTGTTGTAAAAACATCACCAGTACTTGTAATTTGTGCAAACGAAAACGCTTCATTATCACCAAGCGACAGCACGTTATTATTTGTAAGTGTTAGGTCGATTGCACCATCCCATACAGCTATAAATACATCACTACCTACTAGCTGCACTTCAAAGTGCGTGCCACGAATACCAATTGACCCCACAGGGGTTTTGACGTCATAAGCACCGCCATTTTTTTTGATAACGCCAGATATAGAACGCAGGCCGCCTTTGAGTAACTCAATAGATGCAGACCCTTGTTGTGTGTTTTTATCAAACTGGTAATTGGCTATATTAAGTTCTGAATTTTCTTTTAAAGAAATTAAACCGCCATCTAACATTGAAAACTGCGCTTTACTTTGGTTGCCAGTCATTATTCGGTCTATACCAAAAACAGTATCACGACGCTGCAATTGACGTTGTTGGGTTGCCTCATTTGTTGCTAATACAGAACCACGGGCCAAAATTGTTTTACCCGCAGGCTCACTTGCTTGCGCATAAAAATTTACACAAAGTAAGGCGGTAATGATAGGAAGTATGTGTTTCATAAATACCTTAAATTAAAATGAGTAAGAGGCGCTTAAATTAATGTCTAAACGGTCGTATTCGAACAAAGCAATATTGCTGCTTTTATCCTGGTAGTTAGTGGTTAGTTGCAACGCAAAATCACGACTAACTAAGTAGCGAACAGTAGCCGAGAGCATAAGTAGATTATCGGCACGTTCTTGCAAAAATAAAGGATGATCTTCTTGATAATTAATCCATTGGTAACCAGCAAGTGAAAGTAATTGCCAATTTTTGGCTAATTGAGTGTTGGCTTGGTAGTACACACTGGTGCTTTGGCGACTATTGAACTCTCCCTGAGTTAAGTCTGCGTCTTCATTTTTAACATTGACACTAAAGCGGTTAAACCAATGCTGTGTTGAATAACTTACTCCTGTATTAATCGCATAAAATGTATTATCGAGCTTGTCGTCAAACCGGTTGTTTAATTCCCCCCCACTGAGCGCTGCAAAAAGGGTAATACCGTCTGATAACGCAAAATCAGCCCCCAAGGTAATAGCCGACTCAGTTCTATAAAGTTCTGAATCAAGCATTAAAGGCGTTGTTGAAGCCTGAACGTGCCAATTAATACTTCCAATATCATAATTGTATGCAGCACTAAAATGGGCATTAACTCTGTCATACTGACTAAGTTCGGCGAATTTATACCATCCAGCGTTAGCGTTTATTACTACAGTGCTTTGTTGGTTAATAGGGTAAGAGTATTTACCTGAGTAATTAAGCTTAGCGTAACTATCATCTGTGCTTTTGCTTTCAGGAGATAATAAAAATTCCCCAATTTCAGGAATAATAATTGTATCTTCTGTAGTGCCTGCATTTACGTTGCCATCAACACCTAACGCAAACTCAATATTTTGAGAATAAAAATCACCTGCTCGTTTACTTTGTAAAGCGACCTTATCTAGCAATGCCCGTGCAGAGGTTTTTATAGTGTTTGGCGCCATAGATGAGTTAACAAGTATTAAGGCTTGATTTTGTGCAGCAGGAAAGTTTTTTACCAACATATAAGCGCGAGCTAAAAATAAACGCGCTTCATACCACTTTGGGTTGCTTTCAATGGTGCGCTCAAAAGCAAAAATAGCCTCAGCAGTATGATTTAACTTTAAAGCAGAAACGCCTAACAAAAAATCATAAGTGGGCTCGCCTAAATACTGGTTTTGTTCGTGGCTTAGCTGGTAGGCTTGATGAAATTTTTTTTCAGAGACTAATTTTTGTACATCGATTAAAAACTGACTGTAGCTGTTAATATTTTGTGCAATAGAACTAAAACTGAGGGCGGTTAAATAACTACATAGGAAAAGCTTTAGAATCGGTTTAATCATACTTAGTTATATATCTGTCTCTTATACACATCTCCGAGCCCACGAGACCGAGGCTGATCTC
>OJIK01000248.1_pt1 | contig 18542 bp, 15 predicted proteins | sample 1595571 | NCBI WGS metagenome assembly OJIK01 (sample SAMN05416791, study PRJEB24817) | seawater metagenome | isolation source: Sea water | place: Canada:Atlantic | collected 2013-11 | reverse complement strand
GGTTCTATAGCCCAATATCGGCGTCATCGTCTTCGCCGCCGCTCGCGCTATCGGCTCCGTAGGATATTAGCGTGAACTCGCGCCCACTGGACTCGTAGACATAGTCGTTGCCCCAGGGGTCTGTGGGAACGGCTCTACGCAGATAGGGGCCATTCCAAGATGCTCTGTCGGTATCATCCTCCATCAAGCCATCGAGGCTGTCTGGATACTCCCCGACATCCAGCCGATAAATATCTAAGGCTGCTTCCAGCGTGGATATTTCTGTAAGGGCAACGTCGCGCATTGCTCCAGCCTGTTGCCGGAACAAGTTCGGCGCAACCATTACCGCCAACATGGCGATAATCGCCATCACCACGAGAATTTCGATGAGTGTGAATCCATCACTTCGCTGCAATCGCGTATTCAATTCTTTGTTATTTCTGTAATTCATGATTAGTGCCTATTTCTCCTGTTTAACTGTTAAAAATCAGAGGCTTCGATTAGATCGGACGCCATGTCGAATCGGTCGAGGATATCTTGATATTCTAACTCTGTTTCGGAATTCAGATTAATGATCTCTGGTCTTAACACGATAAACAGTTCACGCCGTTCTACCGTTTCCTGCTGATAGGAGAAAAGCCTACCCAGCAGCGGCACTCTATTTAGCCCAGGGACACCGGTGTTCAAGTTCTCGGTATCTGTCTGAATCAACCCACCGAGAACCACGTTTTCTCCATTACGCACGACAACCGTCGTATTGATCTCTTGATTATTAAACACGGGGTTGTTGTTTACACCAGTTGCGCCGCCATCTACTGAAGATAATTCCTGCCGAATAATCAGATTCACGATACCGTCGTTATTTATTTGCGGCGTGATCGACAACACGATGCCCGTATCACGGTACTGAATGTTGGTCGTGGCGATGCCACCGGTGCCAATCGACTGGCCCTGCTCCACAGGAACTTGCGAGCCGATCTGGATATCACCCTCTTGGTTATTTGCCACCGTAAGCGATGGCCGGGCGAGTAATTGCACATCGTTGTTAATGGCGATCGCCTCCAGTGTTGCATCGACTTGCGAGGCACCATCGATGAAGGATTTGGTGAACAGCAAGCCACCAAGCTGCGGTACAAAACCGGTTGATGCATTGCTAGAAATTGGATCGACTGCGCTGTCAGCAGCTATGCGCGACCAATCAACGCCAAACTTAGTAGCCTCGCTGAGTGTGATCTGTGCGATTACAGCATTGATCATCACCTGCAATGGAACCGCATCAAGTTGATTGATAGTCGTGAGTAGCTGTCGGTAGTCTCGCGCCGTGCTTCGAATCAACAAACTGTTTGTCGCTTCGTCTGCCACGATCTTCACGCTTAGATTGGCTGAAACGACTGTATTAGTGGCAACAACTGAAACCCCATCTGTGAGCTCAACAGAATCTAGCGGGTTACTTTCAAAGTCGTTGCCGCGATTCGCAGTTGCCGGGGCGTCATCATCGTCATCCTCAAATACCTCAGATAAAGTTTCTGCAAGCTCCACCGCACTCAGGTTATTCACCTGATAGTGAAATAATTGCTCCACTTGTTCCTCGCCTACAGAATCTAGAATTTTCACCCAACGAGAGATTTCCTCAAAGCCGCGTGCTGCTGGCGCTGTCACTAGAATCCCATTGATCCGTTCTATTCCCTTTACCTGGTAGGCCGGTGTTTCACCCTCGATAAGTAAGAGAATCTCGGTCAACTCCACGGCAACTTCCAGCGCATTGGCATTGAACAATTGGTAGAGATGAATCCCCTGATTCTGAAAGGGATCTGCATCGATGAGGAACAGCAATTCGTTGATGCGTTGCAATTGGGATTCGCTCGCCGATATAGCTAGCGTGCCATTACCAACCAGGGTTCTAACTTCGCCATCTGGCGCAAGAAGCGGCTCGATTACTTGCACTGCAGCCTCTGTAGAGATAAAGGTCAGTGGCGTGATCTGCAGGATACGCGCGGCGGTACCTTGGCCTAAGGTGTCTGGCGTCGCTATTTCTACTGGCAGAACGCTGTTAATCTTGCGCGCATTGTAGACGTTGCCCACACGATTTAGGACTACACCGGCGTCCCGAGTTAACAATCGAATTAGCGGCCATATATCTTCCTGACTCAAAGGACGAGCTGAGGAGGTACGAATACTAACTTTACTGTCTATAGCAGGGTCTATAACGATACTCACGTCCAAAGCAGCCGCGAGCTCTTCCAGCACGAGTCGAAGATCTGCCTGCTCGTAATTGAATTCGACGACGTTCCCGGTAAGAGACTCGACAGGGATAGGTCCGGGCTCTGGAACGCCATCGTACTGCAACGGGGCGCCGTCTCGGTTAATCTCGTTGATGATTGCCTGTTGCTCAGCCGCAATAGTGTCAACTGGTTCTGGCACTGCAACAACAGCGTTGCGACTCGTCACATTACGCACGCCTGAATTGCTACTCGACTGCCCTGCATTGTTAGCTGAGGACTGTGCATCCAAAACAGCGCAGGAGGAAAGCGCGAAACCAACTAACAGAAGTGCTAGAGGTTTTTTTGTTGCTTGTAGAATTTGCTTAGACTTCACAATGTTCTCCGAGAATTAGAAATCCACCGCATTCATGCTGAATACAGCTGACAGCATAGTGATGGTGATACCGCCAACTGCTATGGCGAGAATTATTATCAGGGCAGGCTGCAATGCAGCTACCAGACTAGAAATTTGATTACGCACGGTCGTGTCGAATGTGGCCGCGGACTTGATTAGAATGTTTGCCGTTCGGCCTGATTCCTCACCGACTGCTACCAACTGATGAAGCAGCGTTGGGAATTGATTTGTCTTCTCTAATGAGGCACCGAGTCCCGCACCTCCCCTAACGTCCTCTTCTACCTGAACTAGGTGTGTCGCCAAGACGGTATTGCCAACAACTTCTCGCGATACACGCAGCGCACGAATTAAAGGGATGCCTGCCCCTAATAGCGCACCCAGTGTTCTCGCGAAGACTGCACACTCTTTGTAGAGGATTAGCTTGCCCATCATCGGCAGCGAAAGCATGAAGCCATCTTTCTTTATTTTCGATGCAGGTTCTTTGTCTAAACGTTTCCAGAAAAACACTAGAAGAGCTATGAACACGATAATAAGGTAGCCGTAGCTCTGAATGCCGCTACTAAGAGAGAGTAGGAAGGCCGCCGAGGCCGGAATCTCACTGCCCGCGTCTTCGAACATCGCGGCAAACTGGGGAACTACAAAAACTAATAGTAGAACGACAGAGAGTACGCCGGTAATCAGCAACACGATCGGATAGATCATTGCCGAAATAATTGCCTGACGGGTCTTGGCACTAGTTTCTAAAAATTCTGCCAGGTCGGGTAACATCTTATCCAATATGCCGCCTTCTTCACCTGCGCGGACGATATTGATGTACATCTTGCTGAAAACTTTCGGATGAACCTCCATCGCTTCGGCAAGGCTCCTGCCTTCCTTCACCTCACGCAGCAGGCTCACAACAAGTTCACGCATTGCGGAAGATTCTGTAATACCTTCTAACAATCGCAGAGACCTATCGATCGGCACCCGTGCCTCTACAAGAGTGCACAGACCATTCGTGAAATCCAACACGTCTGCCTGCGAGATGCGTTTGCGGCGGATTTTTTCAGCGGCTTCCTTAGTTTCTTGTATCTTGACCGGTGTTAAATTCTTGCCCTTCAAGATGCGCACAGCTTCGCGCTCCGTATCAGCGCTTAGCTGGCCGTTCAGCACTTTGCCTTGGGCATCGAAAGCCTGGTATTTGAAATAGAGTGCGCTCATAGTGCTCGGGTTACCCGCACCACTTCTTCAGGTGTAGTCATCCCATTGGCTAACTTCTCGAGGGCATCCTGCCTCAAAGTTCTCATTCCCTCGATGATTGCCTCGTCACGAATTATATTCGCATCGGCTCCCGAGGCGATGTGATGACGAATCGCATCACTCATGATCAGCAGTTCATACAAGCCCACACGGCCTCGATATCCAGTCTGTCCACAGCGCTCACAGCCACTGCCTCGTCGAATTTCGCTGATGATATTTATATCGATCTCAAGCACCGTCGCCTCATCTGTACTAAGCGGATGCGTCTGCGCGCAATCGGTACAAACTCGCCTTACCAACCTTTGTGCTTGTATAGCCAGCATGCTGGAGCTAATTAGATAACCCTGTACCCCCATGTCTTGCAGCCGCGTAACCGCCCCAGCTGCATCGTTGGTGTGCAGCGTTGAAAAAACTAGATGGCCGGTGAGCGCCGACTCGATCGCGATCTCCGCCGTCTCATGATCTCGAATCTCACCGATCATCAGTACGTCGGGGTCCTGCCTAACAATAGAGCGTAGGCCCTGTGCAAAGCTTAATCCAATGCTCGCGTTCGCTTGAATCTGGGTAATACCGTCAAGTTGATATTCGACTGGGTCTTCAACGGTAATTATCTTTTGCTTCTCATTGTTTATCTTCTCTAACGTCGCATATAGCGTGGTCGTTTTACCGCTACCTGTAGGACCTGTTATCAACACCATGCCGTGAGGCTGAGTTACGATGTTTTGATACTGATCGAGAATTTTTTCGGGCATTCCCAATTGCTGTAAACTTACCGCAGTATCGCTTCTATCTAGTATTCTCAACACGACAGACTCACCGTGCACACCCGGGAGAGTCGACACGCGCATATCGAGTTGCTTAGCTCCTACCTGATAATCTATGCGGCCATCCTGCGGCAAACGCTTCTCACCTATGTCTAACTTCGCCATAAGCTTCAAGCGCGATGCAACAGCGGTGTGTATTTTAATAGGCAGGCGTTCAATACGCGTCATGATGCCGTCGACACGGCAGCGAATATCCAGATGATTCTCGTTAGGCTCAAAATGAATGTCACTGGCGTCGAGGTCAAGCGCTCGAGCGAAGAGGTGGTTTACCAGTCGAATGATTGGTGCTTCCGATGCCAGGTCCGCGAGCGATTCATCGTCTGCGAAACCAGATACGAAAAGATCTTCGTCTGTATTCTCTATCTGCGGCGAGAGCTCAGCGCGCCAGTGACGCATTAGGCGACGCACTTCATCTGCGGCGCCGATGCCGAATTGAATTTTCTCTTTCAAGATAAAGCGGATCTTCGCGCGCAGTTCTATGCTCGGCGTCTGCTCACAGATGAGCCTGCTAGATTCAGCAAAGTCCTGTGCAGGTACGATCCCTTCCGGCTCCAATAGCTGACCGAAAACGGCGAGCGTCATTGCTGGCGACTCTTCTGCTAGCTCTTGATTATCGAAGTCAGTCATCTGTTACTCGTAGCCTCTGCGACAAGGCCTTCACTTCGGGCAAAGCCAACAACTGTAATCGAACCGCTGTATTGATTTCGGCTTCGGTTTACATTCAGTGCGGTCACTCTAAGCCTCGGCACTGAATTTTCCAGTCTCTCCAAGAAACGAGCCGTGTTGGCTTGATCACTAGTACGAAACGACATCTCCTGCCGAATAAATAGCCAATCATCTGTCACTAATCGATCGGCTAGGCGTGTAGAACTTACTGTGATGCCTGAATCTCGTGCCAACAATGAGAGCTTGCGTTGGATATTGGCCTCGACGATAGGAATCGTCTCGCCAGTGAAAGATTGGCGATTCAACTCAGCAATCTGCGACTCAACCTCAACGCGCCGTTCTCGCCAGCTTGCCGTGTTCTCTATCAAGCGTTGTTCCCGGGCAATATCGATCTCCACGCTTTCAATATTACCTTGCCTTTGGGTATATGCCGACGTGACCGCGGGCCAGCCACTAGTGACTACGAATAGCAAGGCCACGGCAGCAGCTAGTAGTAAGATATTTCTTTCGCGTTTAGATATTTGCATTAATCTTCTTTCTTCTCGGTTTTACTCTACGGCGACTACTCATCGGGAAAGTATCGCACCATGTATCCCTCGAAATTAACCGTGCTTATTCTGAGGTCGATATAGTATCTTTGGTTGTTAGTTGCTCTTGAGAACACGACTTCGGTAAACATCGAATCCTGTTCAAGGCGTTGCAATATAGCCTGCGGCTCGTTGCTACTTCCCTGAATTTTTATTAGGCCCTCTGAAACTTCCATCGAGGTCAGCGTGTCGGGCCGCAATATATTCTGTAACGTAAACATCGCCTCACGTAGCCTCTGTTCGGGAAAGTCATTGATCAATCCCCACTCGTTCTCGAAGCTGACAACAGCTGCCTGGTCTTGCCGCGCATCGCTTGCCATCTCTCTTTGAATTTCCAACTTGTTCGCTAAGGATCTGAATTCCAACGATTGCAAAAAGAAAGGAACATAGGCGATGAAAAGCAGCGCAACTACGGCAGCGGCGGCGGCTAGCGTTTGTTTTCCCTGAGCCGTTCTACGCGTCGCATTTAGTGCGCCATAGGGAAAGAAACAATATTCCTGATTCGCCTGAGCATCTATTCGAGAGTAGTAGTCTGCGGCATCATTCAATTCGATTGCGTTTTCAGAAGATTTTTGTGCCAGTGTTTCCTGCCACTGTTGTTGGAACACTTCTTGTTGCAAGTCTTGCTTGCGCACATGCAGCATAGATTTGAGAATATCATTTTCTATAACTACACAAGTTTCAGTCGTCTCATCTGCATCGAGGATTCTAATTTTCCCGTCGTTATTAGCATTGGCTTCACTGAAGGTTTCACTGCTGCCATTCATGAACCGCGGCTTCGCTGCAGCAAGGAAAATGTCTTTCGCAGCGAAGGCGTCGAATAGATCGGACAATGTTGTCTCTAGAATCCACAGTGCAAGGTGTTCATCGCCTTGGGTTGCCGAAAGTGAGTTGATGGCCAAAGATAGAGGTTCCTCTAGGCTAGGCAAAATACTATCGGCTTGAAGTTTTAGTGCAGAAACCAGATTTTCTTTTGCAACTCCGGGCATTGTAGTTGTCGTTGCAACGAAAAAATTCGCGGGCAATAGCAACAAAGCGGCACATACTTTACGTTGTTCGGCGGTAAGAGTTGTTAGTAGTTCTGCGCAGGCCGTTGCTATCGACAGGGCATCAGTGCCTTCAATCTCTACAGCATTCCTCGTTTCCAAGTGAACGATCTTGTTATCGAAAAGCAGGAAACTAGTTTCGACCTTCTTGATGAGCTCGCGCCCGGAAGCACCCTTTATCAAGGTCCGTACCTGAGGCGGTAGATAAGCCGTCAATTGTTCTCGCCACTGCGAGTAGTCGAATGCAAAGCTGGGCATAGAATTTGTTCTTACTGAAAAATTTCGGCCTGAAGCCTGAAGCCTAGTAGCCTCGAGCAGGAAAATTCAGCACCTCAATTCGGGGCTAAACTATTGAATAAATTGTTAAATCACTGATGTAAGACTCTTATATCGGCAAAATAGTTTTAAGGCGTAAATTTGTTCTAGAACTCTCTGATGGCGAACTACTGCAGGCTGTGCGGAGTTAACGGACGAAGAGCTTCTACAGCGATGAGATTGACATAAAAAAGGCCGCTCTGAGTTAGCTCAGAGCGGCCTTGGTATTACTTAACGCGGCTTTACTCGCCAGCGCTTGAGAGCTGCTGGCGCTCTTTTTCTACAAGAAAATCAACAATATCAAGCATATCTGCCTGAGTTAAAACGCTCTGGCCGGTGGCCACGAGGTACTTGCCATTAACAATCATGTTTGGCGTACTGCGAATCTCGTAAGCCTGCATGCGCTGCTTAGCTTGCTTAACCTTAGTGTTCACCGAGAATGAGTTGAAGGACTTGGCGAATTCTTCTTCATTAATACCATACTTCGCAAAAAGAGCTCCGATTTGGCCTTCGTTCTGCAGTCGATTGCCCTCTATGTTGATCGCGTTAAAAACGTGCTCATGCACGATGCCTAAGACATCCATCGCTTCAGCGGTGTAGTAAACCTGAGCATGTACTTCCATCAGGCCGTTCCACATGGCCGGAAAGCGCCCAAAATCGACGTCTGCGGGCATAGTCGCTGCCCAGTTCTCTATTAGTGGCTCGAATCTAAAGCAATGAGAGCAGCCGTACCAAAATACTTCCAGTACCTCGATCTTGCTTGCGTCATTAGTATTTGCAGGTGCAGCAAGCTCAGTGTAGTGAGTGCCTGCAACGAATCTTTCTATCTGAGCAAAACTAGAAAATGCCAAAGGCATTAGCAGTACAAAGGTTAAAAACTGTATTGATCGCTTCATTGTTTAACTCCATCTCTTTAGCTGTCTTGTTAGCTATCTAATTCATTTACGAAACAAGTTTTCTATGTAAAAAACACTATCACAGCGTCTCCATTCCCGCTATCTCATTGACACCGATACACGACCGGTTCGGCGAAATAATCGATTCACGCGGCGTTTGGAAGCTCGTTCGGGCTCCTTTTAGGACTAATTGAGGCCGGAAACGTAGCTAGCCAGTGCCTCTAACTCCTTATCGGTAAGACGCTCAACGACAGTTCTCATCATCTCGCCACCGTCATTCTGACGGACTCCCGATCTGAAATCCTTCAATTGCTGCAGTGTATATTCAGCGTGCTGACCGCTCAGTGACGGGAATCCTGCCGGCGCATTGCCCTTTCCTGTAGGTGAGTGACAAGCTGAGCACGCAGCAACGGCGATTTCGGAGTTTCCTGCGCGATAGAGCCTTTGAGCCAATTCGATCGACTCAGGATTCGCACCTTGTAATGTAGGCTGCTGAGAGGAGTACCATGCGGCGAGATCTTCCATGTCTTGATCTGACAGGGACAGCACCATAGCGGCCATAGTCACGCCAGCTCTAGCGCCTGATTTGAAGTCCTGAAGCTGTTTAACCATGTATCTAGCGCTTTGGCCCGCTAGTTTCGGGTTCATTGCCAAAGGACTGTTGCCATCCGCGCCGTGGCAGGAGCCGCATAGGGCAGATTTAGCCTGACCCGCAGCAGCATCGCCCTGGGCGAGGAGTAAATTGGGTATTAGGCCTACAAATGCGGCTGCAAGTACTGCTATTACTGTTTTCTTCATGGGTTTTCTCGGTCACTTCCAACAAATTCAGATAAACTAACGATTCGGGCACAAGATCTACAAATCGCGGCCGCGAATTATAACGCAAATTGCGCAGTGACTCTATTTATCCTCGAATTCGACGATAGAAAATGCGTCATTCGATCTCTAAGCTGCGCGCGAGGAGTAAAGATTTTGCAAAAGGTATTAAAAAAATGAATTTTAACCAAGCCGAATTCGTAATAAGTGCGGCGAATCTGCAAGCCTGTCCGACCGACTCTCTAGCCGAGGTAGCCTTTGCCGGGCGCTCGAACGCGGGTAAATCTAGCGCAATAAACACGATTACTGGCCACAATCGTCTCGCCCGTATTAGTAAAACGCCCGGACGAACTCAGCTCATCAACTTCTTTGCATTAAGCGAAGGCAGACACTTGGTAGATCTACCCGGTTACGGATTTGCCAAAGTTCCGCTCAAAGTTAAAAACAATTGGCAGCGCGAGCTGGAACAGTATCTACGTCAACGCGAGGCGTTAGTTGGCTTGATTTTGTTGAGTGATATTAGGCATCCGCTAAAGGAATTCGATCGCATGATGATCGATTGGGCAGTGCAATCCGACTTGCCTCTACATATCTTGCTAACAAAATCGGACAAACTAAAAAGAGGTGCGGCACAAAACACACTGCTGGCCGTACAAAAAGAAGTTGCTACTCTGGACAATGTGACGCTGCAGTTATTCTCTTCCCTAAAAAATGTCGGCGTTGAAGAGGCGAGAACGAAACTTGGTGACTGGCTTGCTTCACCAGATATGATCGATGAAGCAGATAGCATCGATGAATCTGCCGCCGATTAGCGCGCGACCTGCTGTTCATTCTATATCTAGTGCGCCTCGTCCCAATTATCTCCAACACCAACATCGACAACCAGAGGCACATCCAATGCCGCCGCCGATGTCATTCGAAACTTTACTCCCTGGGTGAGCTGATCGAGATCTTTCTCGCTCACTTCGAATACCAATTCATCGTGTACCTGTAATAGCATGCGCGCATCGAGCTCACCCATTGCTAGCCAATTATCGATATCAATCATCGCTCTCTTGATAATGTCGGCGGCCGTGCCTTGCATTGGCGCATTGATCGCCGTGCGTTGCGCCGCTTTTCTTAACATACCATTGCCGGCGTGAATATCCGGTAGATAGAGGCGCCGACCGAACAGGGTTTCAACATATCCCTTCTCATCCGCTAGCGCCTGGGTTTCATCCATGTACTTTCTAACACCAGGGTATTTTTCAAAATAGCGATCGACATACTCCGCCGCTTCCCCGCGGCTAATGTTTAACTGATTGGCAAGACCAAAAGCTGACATGCCGTAAATCAAACCGAAGTTAATTGCCTTCGCGCTACGCCTTTGATCAATGCTAACTTCATCAAGCGCTACGCCGAAAACGTCAGCTGCTGTCGCCTTATGAACATCCTGTGCATTTGAGAACGCGTTGAGCAGACCTTCATCCTGAGAAAGATGCGCCATGATTCTGAGCTCAACCTGCGAATAGTCCGCAGCCAACATTTTATTTCCAGGATCGCAGATAAATGCCTGCCGAACACGTCGTCCCTCTGCAGTACGAATAGGTATATTCTGTAAGTTAGGATCCGTAGACGACAGGCGGCCAGTGGCTGCGACTGCCTGCTGAAAAGATGAATGAATTCGTCCAGTGCCCTTATTGATCTCTAGTGGTAGCTTATCCGTGTAGGTCGACTTCAGTTTGTTCAGTGAGCGATGCTCTAGAATGAGCTTCGGCATTTCGTAATCTTGCGCTAACTCCTGCAATACAGGCTCTGCCGTTGACGGTTGCCCTGTTTTCGTTTTCTTTAGAATAGGCAGTTCTAGTTTCTCATAGAATATTGTTTGCAGTTGCTTCGGCGAACTCAGATTGAATTCTTCTCCGGCTATCTTGAAGACTTGCAGCTGCAGTTTTTCTAACTGTTTGCCAATCTGCTTACTCTGCTTAGCAAGTGCAACTGCATCGACTCGAATGCCGTTGCGCTCTACTTTATTCAACACTTCGATAAGTGGTAGTTCATAGTATTGATACAGCCCTAGCAAATTACCGTTACTACTCAAGGTCTGTTGTAAGATCGCAGACAGGCGCAAGATGTGATCTGCTTTTTGTGCAGCGTAAGATGCGTAGTCGGCAAGCGCCACTTGCTCCCTGCTCAGCTTACCTCGACCTTTTCCTAGCAGGCTTTCGATCGCTATAGGTGTCACCTCTAGATAGTTTCTAGTTATCTGTGGCAGCTGATGTTTCGTTGCGACAGAGTTGGCGACATACGACGCGAGGTGCACATCTTTTTTAATCGGCTGTATAGTAATCTCATGATTTTTTAGTACATGATCCAGATGTTTCAGATCGAAGCCGACTTTCACGATCGATGGGTTTACCAGTATTGGCTTTAACTGAGCGAGGCAATCCGCACTATCGAGTTGGGCCGGCACGTCGTCGTAGTAATGTAAAAAAGGAATGTAAAAGGCCTTACCTATTTCCATACATAGTGCGATGCCGAGTATTTCTTGATCAAGGAAATGATCTCCGATCGTTTCCAGTGAAATACTGAAACTCGATGATGCTGAAACCTGATCAACTAGAGCCGCGAATTCGCCCGCATCTACAACTAACTTATAATCTATATCTTCCTCTGCTATCGACACAACGACTTCTTCGACTGCTGCTTCCTTGCTTGCAGTCTTCTTACTCTTCGGTGCGCCAGCTACGCACTGATCCTCCAACTCCCTTATCCATGACTTGAATTCCATTTCTGAAAATAGTTCATGTAACTTCTGCTTGTCCGCTTGGCCAGCTACTAGCTCGGGTATCTTTACATCTAGAACGACGTCCATCTTTATTGTTGCTAGTTCGTAGGAGAGCCTAAGTAGATCGATATTATCGCGCAGTTTCTCTCCAACTTTTCCGCCTATGGCTTCGGCATTTTTGATAACACCTTCCATGGAACCGTATTCGAGCAACCACTTAACGGCTGTCTTCGGACCAACGCTGGGCACACCGGGAATATTGTCTGACTTGTCACCCATGAGGGCGAGATAGTCGATGATTCTGTTCGGTGCAACACCGAACTTCGCGACAACGGATTCGTTATTGAGAAGCTCGTTTGTCATGGTGTTGATGAGCGTAACTTTGTCATTCACCAGTTGAGCTAGGTCTTTATCGCCCGTAGAGATGAGAGTTGAGATGCCAGCCTCGGTTGCTTGCCCAGAAAGCGTGCCAATTACATCGTCTGCTTCTACATCGCTGATAATAAGAAGTGGCAAGCCCATCGCTTCAATAATCTGATGTATCGGTTGTATCTGCGAACGAAGCTCGTCCGGCATTGGCGGACGATTTGCTTTGTATTCAGTGTAGATCTTGCTGCGAAAGGTTTTGCCTTTAGCATCAAACACGATCGCGATATTACTGTCCTCATAGTTCTTCATAAGGCTGCGAATCATGTTGATGACTCCCTTCACTGCCCCGGTATCCTGCTGTTTGCTATTTGTTAGAGGTGGCAGTGCATGGAATGCACGAAACAGATAGGAGGACCCATCTACAAGAATGAGCTGTTTTGATTCGGCCAACTTACTTTCCTTTTACAAGTTCGTACAAGTTTGGATTTACACGACGCCTATTCGTAGAGGCATTGGTAAAAATCATCCGCTATATTAGCGATAAATTCACTATAGGCTTTCGAGCTAGAGTTTACATTGCTGCCCAACAGATCAACGGTAATTAGTTTCAATTCATGGCCATTCAACACCGTGCTAACCAAATCCGCGCTCGAGTCAGACTCCAATAGCAAGCAAGAGGGTCGCTGGTCGTTCACCTGCCTTCGCAACTGTATAGTTTCTCGAATACTTGGCTGAACTTCCGGATCCTGCAAAATTACCATGTCATGTTGTAGGCCAAACTGCTGTTCAAAATATTGGTAAGCATTGTGGTAGACAGCATAGTTCGTCGCCGATGGCGCCTTAAACTTCTGTGCGATAAGCTGCTTTCTGTTTTCAATTTCTGTGGCAAATTTTCCCAGGTTCTGGCGGTAGGATGCCGCGTTGACTGGATCCATTTCTGCAGCCCGTTTAGCAATCTCTCCGGCAATTCGTACTGCGTTGGAGCTATCAAGCCAAAGGTGGGCATCAAACTGCTCATCACCGACGCTATGCAATTGCAGTCCGGGTGTATCGATAACTGTGATTGTCTTTGCTTTGAACTGGGTTTGCACAAAGAAATCACTGATATGGGTTTCAAATAGGGGGCCTATCCATACTGCTATGTCTGCACGAGCTAAATTGATGCGATCAGAGGGCGACACAGTGAAATGATGAGGCGATTGCTGCGGATCCACGATAGAAGAAACGCTACCATATTCCTGCACAACTGCCTCAGCAATCATCTGCAGCGGCTTAATCGTAGTAACGATATTTACGTCAGCACGGCTTAGCGAGCAAAGCAGGCTAGTTAACAAAAGAATGAAATAGAATTTAGGCATCGGTAAAATTCAGGCAGATCTAGATATCTCTAGAGTCTCAGGCAGCAAGGGAAAATTTGACATCAATGCTATGATAACCCATTGTCCTGCCCGCTCCTACGTTGCTCCTATTAGAGCGAGAGCCTGACGACATCTATAGTGCAGACTGCCGAGGCTGTGACGAGTAATTCTAATGAGTATTCCCGATAGCAGTAATAAAACCACCTCCGAGACTTCAGGCGATGCTCATGCCTCTAGTGTTCTGCTCGCGGCAAAATCAATCAACAAGGATTTTGCCGATAAACAAATTCTCGAGAATATCAGCCTTACTATAGACGAAGGCCAGATAGTCACCCTGATCGGTCCAAACGGGGCTGGCAAGACCACTCTGGTGCGGATCGCCCTCGGACTACTACAGCCCGACTCAGGCTCCATCTATCACAGACCCGCCTTGCGGATCGGCTATATGCCGCAGCGCGTCCACGTAGAACCCACGCTACCACTGACTGTTAACCGATTTCTTCAGCTAGCTAACCGGCAAGATAAAGCACTGCTATCGAACACCTTGAAAGACTTGAAAATAGGCCATCTCGAAGGGCAGCAACTAACCGCCATATCCGGAGGCGAGCTACAACGGGTGCTACTCGCTCGCGCTCTGCTGCGCAAACCTGAACTACTTATCCTCGATGAGCCTGCACAAGGCGTCGACCTGGCGGGGCAGGCAGAGCTGTATCAGCTCATCAGCGAGATTAGTGATGAACATCGTTGCGGTGTGCTAATGATTTCTCATGACCTCCATCTGGTCATGTCTTCGACCGATGAAGTCATCTGCCTCAATCATCATATTTGCTGCCATGGCAAGCCCGAACACGTCACCAATGACCCTGCCTATCTAAACCTATTTGGTGCCAGTGCCTCACAGAACCTTGCCGTCTATACTCATCATCACGATCATGAGCATGGGATCGGCGGCAGCGTAAAGGAACACAGCCATGATTGATTCTATGGTGCTTTTCTTTACTACGAATTTTGTACTCTATGCTCTTGTTGCCGGCATTTCACTTGCGTTAGTTGCTGGGCCGCTAGGTTCATTTATAGTATGGCGCCGTATGTCTTATTTTGGCGATACGCTCGCGCACTCTGCCTTGCTTGGAATCGCCTTAGGCTTGCTCACCGATAGCAATCCGCAACTGAGTATAATAGTAAGCTGCCTTGTTTTCGCTTTCTTGCTCACCTTGTTAGACCGAAGACCCTCTATTTCTACTGATACTTTATTAGGTATTTTGGCTCACAGCAGCCTAGCCCTTGGCATTGTCGTACTGGCATTAGCTGATTCGGTTAGAGTAGATCTTGAAGCCTACTTGTTTGGGGCATTACTCACCATTGGAAACGCCGATTTAATCTGGGTTTTGGTCGTTGTGTCTCTCGTTGCTATCGTACTTTCAGTATTTTGGAATGACTTCGTATCAATTACAGTTCATGCAGAAATAGCGGAGATTGAAGGCGCAAACGTAAATCGGCTGAATCTAATTTTGGTTTTGTTGATCGCATTAACTATTGCCGTATCGATGAAAATCGTCGGCGTGTTGTTGATAACATCGTTGCTGATAATCCCCCCAGCAGCGGCGCGATCAATGGCGACTACGCCTGAACAAATGGCAGTAAGGGCGAGTATTATCGGGAGTATTTCGGTAGTGCTGGGGCTGGTTTCGGCATTCTATTTTGATGTGCCAGTCGGGCCGTCTATTGTCGTTGTAGCTACGTTAATATTTCTTGTTTTCTATTTTTATCCGGGCGTTCTAAAGCCTAAGTAATTCTTTGTTTGACTCTATTTAACTAGTTCGCGAAAAGCCGTGATCAAGTCTTGATCACGATGTGGGGCTCGCATCACCGCGTAGTAATCCCCCTGAGGGTTTATAACTGAGATGTGAGCACTGTGTTCAATTAGATAGTCTCCATCAATCATATCAACCTCAGCATATGAGCCGTCGTGATCATGAGATGCTGTCGCTGCTCCAGTCGCATCGCCATAACCAACGTACAACTCCTCCGCCAACTGTGCGATCTGTTCAGGGTCCCCAGCCAAACCAATAAACTCTTCGTTGTAGTTAGCTAAATAAGCAGCCATTGATTCTGGAGTATCCTGCCCTGGATCAACTGTGACGAGGAAAACCTGTGGCTTCACGTCCTTGTCAGAATCCAACCCAGCATAGAACTGACTCAATTCGGCCATAGTAAGAGGGCATATATCTGGACAGTTAGTGAAGCCAAAGAAGACGAGGTTCCAATGCCCCTGAAAATCAGCATTGGTAAAGAATTCACCCTGCTGGTCAAGCAGGCGAAAGTCGCTTAGCACCCGAACTTCTGGGTAGATGGTGACGCCTATCTCACGTAATTCGACTGCTATCTGGCGCTCACTACGCATCTGGAAAAGCACGCTTAGCGCTACAACGACAAGAAAATCGAAGGCAAGAAAGGCCAGAAGCGCTGTCTTTCTCTTCTGAGTCAGTACCATGGGGATTCTAAATTAGGTAGTGATCAACGACCAGGGCAATAAAAAGCAAGGCCAGGTAGAGGATCGAGTAACGGAAGGTATCCATAGCGGTGCTTGGTTTTGGCTTAAACATGAGCAAACCAGACCAGACGATGAAGCCCGCACCCAGCGCAAGCGCCGAGATGAGATAGAGCAAGCCGCTCATTCCGGAGAAAAATGGAAAAACGCTTACGACTACCAACATTAAGGTGTAAATGATGATATGAACTTTGGTTACGTGCTCACCGTGGGTAACCGGCAGCATAGGAACCCCCGATTTCGCATATTCATCCTTCCGGTGAATAGCTAGAGCCCAAAAGTGGGGAGGGGTCCAGGCAAAAATGATTAGAACTAGAATTAACGCACCACCATCAATTGTACCGGTTACTGCCGCCCAGCCCAGCAGTGGTGGCATAGCCCCGGAGAATCCGCCAATAACGATGTTCTGTGGCGTTGCATGCTTCAGATAGCCCGTGTAGATGAAGGCATAGCCGACAAACGAGGCCAATGTTAGCCAGGCACTTAGAGGGTTAACCCAAAACAGCAGTATCGCCATTCCTGCGACACCGATGACAATCGCGAATATCCCGGCCTGCAGGGGTTCCACACGACCCTGCGCAACCGGCCGGTTGTGGGTACGTTTCATAATAATGTCTATTTTTCGGTCGATCAGGTGATTAACGACCGCGCCCGAGGCAGCAACGAGGGCAATGCCTAGGTTGCCCAGAATAAGTACATCCAGAGGAACCATACCCGGAACGGCGAGGAACATGCCGACCAAAGAAGTCAGGATCATTAACATGACGACTCGCGGCTTGCACATCTCGTAGAAATCGCGCCAGCTAGCACTGCTAATTTTTGAAGCTATTTCGTTCACGGCTCAACTTTTTTGCGCTAAATAGGATGGGTTTCTTGAGCGGACTATAACAGATACTAAGCCGCGTCTTTGTGTCGTGCTTTCGAAGCGCGGGCATTCAAACATGTTTGGCTTTAAATCTCAAGATTATTGCCTCGAACTGACCGGTTGTTTTACGCGTTTTTCTAGCAAAATTTGAACAAAAACGTGCCGCAGTATTGACACTGACAGGAAGGTGTCAATACTGCCTGATTTCGCGCATGTTTTAGGGGTTTTAGGCCGCAGATCACTTGCAGTGAATACCAATATTCTATAGGATTCCGGTGCGCGTGAGGTGAGCGAAAAATCTTTGAATTCTCGGTTAATTCCGCGGCTTTCAGAGAGGTGAAACTACCCCATCCAGATAATAATAATTTACAAGGATTGCGGCGAGTCAAAACTTCGAATTGGGAATAATAATGAGGTCACTCATTGTTAAAGCCTGCCGACAAAGTGATGGCGTTGAGCTTCAACTCTTGTTTTTCTGGGACGCGATGTAAACAACAACTAATTTCCCCCAGTGCTTGGCGATACTTCTTCTCCACGACACCAGGGATACGTTCGTAATTTTTTAGAAGGAAGGCGGGTTTATGGCTTTAGCGGTCGTTATTTTCTTGTTGGTAATTGGATCAGTAATTTTCCATTTTGCCAGCCCTTGGTGGTTCACAGATATTGCAGCCGATTGGGGATTAATCGATTTCACTATCGACGTCACTTTTTGGGTTACCGGAATAGTATTTATCTTATTGAATCTATTTCTGGCTTACTGCGTATACAAGTATCGGCACAAAGAAGGGCAAAAAGCCGCTTATGAGCCTGAAAATCATAGATTAGAAATCTGGCTTTCAGTCATCACGACCGTCGGCGTTGTCACAATGCTTGCGCCTGGGCTTTTCGTATGGGCTAGCATTGTTACCCCCCCTGACGATGCCACTGAATTCGAAGCCATGGGTCAGCAATGGCAGTGGGCGTTCCGCTATCCCGGTGCCGATGGCATTATGGGTACAGCAGACACACAGCTCGTGACCGAGGGCAATCCCTTTGGTGTCAATGTTGAAGACCCGAACGGTCAGGATGATGTAATCGTTACTGCCCCTGAAATGCACCTACCTCTGGACAAGCCTGTTAAGGCGTTGCTTCGCTCCAATGACACGTTACACAATTACACCGTTCCTCAGTTCCGCGTGAAGATGGACCTAGTTCCTGGCCTCATTTCATACATATGGTTCGAGCCAAACAAGGCGGGCCGTTACGACATCATGTGTGAAGAGCTTTGTGGCATTGGCCACTTCGCCATGCGCGGCGCCGTAGTCGTAGAAACTCAAGCTGAATATGACGTTTGGCTTGATGCGCAGCCTACATTCGCAGAAACCCAAGCGGTTGCCGCTGCTAACCCCGCCGCCGGCCAAGCACAGTATGCAGTTTGCGCTGCTTGCCACGGAGCACAGGGTGAGGGTAACCAAGCACTGAATAGCCCGAAACTAGCTGGACAATCGCCTTGGTACATCGAACGACAGCTGAAGTATTTTAAAGAAGGCGTCCGCGGTGGTGAAGGCGATACCAACGGCCAAGCAATGACTGCGATGGCGAATATGCTCGTAGACGATACTGCCGTTCGCAATATGGCTGCCTACATCGCCACAATGCCTGACACAGC
>OJIK01000246.1_pt1 | contig 18632 bp, 21 predicted proteins | sample 1595571 | NCBI WGS metagenome assembly OJIK01 (sample SAMN05416791, study PRJEB24817) | seawater metagenome | isolation source: Sea water | place: Canada:Atlantic | collected 2013-11 | reverse complement strand
AATTACTAGTAAGTCTTGATGGATAACCAAATTCAAAGTGCAGAGTTCAGAGAATAGCTATAGCTACTAAGGATCCTCATTCTCTGATTCTGCAGAGCCCCCCGGCGGACTAGCTGAAGGTCGCCGCCGCTGCGAACGTTGACCGCGTTGCCCTGCTGCGCTGCCTTCGCGTAAGCGCCGACGTTCACGTAGCGCTTGGCGCTGTTCATCGCTTAGGGAACCGATTTGTCGCTGTCGCTCGGCGCGGCGAGCCTCGCGCTCCTGGCTCTGCTCAACTTCGGGCCCCTCTGAATCTTCGTGATCCTGCGCGTAAAGCGCAGGCCTACCAAGAAGAAGCCCAGCACCATAAATAGTAAACGCGAGAGTCTCTGCATTGTCTTGTCTCCTGTGAACAAAGTGTGGCATTCGGAGCTGGATTTAGAGTCCGTTACCTCTACCGTTACTGAATAAAACGCAGAGCTACGTGATCGGTTTACATAGAACCTAGATATAGAGATAACAGATCTAATTATATAATGTATCTATCTAGAAATTGGAGCTTTCCGGATAAAGAAAATATCAGAACAAACCTATCAAGAGAACAGATCTATTTAGAAACTGGGCCTATCCCGAAATTGAATCTGCCCAAATAAAAATCAATCCAGAACAAACCTATCAAGAGAAACCGCAACTACCCCATCCAGTCCAGAACGATACCCGCAAGCTCGTCCGGCTTCTCGAAAGGCACAAGATGGCCGACATCTTCGATCTCCACGAAATCAACATCCGATGCCATCGCTCGCCACTTATTCCAGGAGGAAGCAGCGAGAGTATTAGAATCTTGCGCCCGAATTGCCAGAGTTGGCACACGAAGATGGGGCAGCAAGCGCCACAAGTTGTAGACGAGCGCGTAGCAGCGCGCCTCCCAATCCCGACTATAGCTAAGCGCAAATATACCCGGGGCGATCTCTTTCGTTCCATGCTGGACGTAGTCCCACAACACTGCATCGCTAATCTGTCGGAAAACCCGTTTTGGTCGGTAATGATCGAAGGCCTCCTGCCTGCTGGAGAATCGATCGACACGCGACAGCGTCCTCTTCACCAGTGGAATCACCTCCGGTCGAAAGCGCCTGAAGAAACTCAGACCAACGAGGAAACGACGCGGCACTAGAACCGGCTCAATGAGAACTATCGAGCTAAAAAATTCCGGGCGCTGTATGGCTGCCATAAGTATTCCAGCCGTGCCCATCGAATGCCCGACACTGACGACAGGGTATGGAAGCTGGCTAACTAGCTGGCAAATATCCTCGCCAAACACGTCCCATGATGTAAATGACTCTAGCTCGGGCGGAGTTTCCCATAAAGGACGATGCAAGCTAGCAACTACCTCATGATTCTCGGCAAACGGCTCCAAGAACGCCCGATAGGCACCCGGGGGATAACCATTAGCAGCAGCAAAGTGCAGAGGGGCGCCTTGGCCACCCATGTGAAGGTGCGGTGCGGACAATTGAGATATCGTGGACATAACAGCTTGGTTGGTTTCTTCTCTTCAGGGGATCGTATTCTGACAGAATCACACGACTATTTCAGTGAGAACTACTCGCCAGATGCGCTACAGCTGTTAATAGTACTGGGGCCGAGGAATCCCACCATTCTCGTAGTGGAAATTGAGCAATTTGGCACCATATCTATTTACTAGAGCACCAAAACAGCCCAATATGAGCAAGGAGTCCATTTTTCGAGTCCTTGGAAATTCGGGTTCGCAGAGACGCTCTCGATACATTGGATAAAAATTAGGAGAACCACTATGGAGTTTGAACTTCTATATTGGCACTGGATTGTACTGGGCTTTATTCTCATGCTCAGCGAAATTTTTATTGGTTCCTTTTTCATATTTTGGTTCGGCGCTTCTGCACTGAGTGTGGGCCTAGCTATGCTCGCTATCCCCACTATGTCCGAGGCGGCGCAAATAATAATTTGGGCCTTTGCCTCCTTGATGTTCGCCCTAGGCTGGTTCAAGTTTGTTAAACCACTCTCCCGCGACAATACTACGGCAGGTCTTTCCAAAGAAACACTGTTAGGTCAAATTGGACAGGTACTAGATCCCCCGAATGGTGAAAAGTTCGGAATGCTTCGCTTCCCAGCTCCCCTTCTCGGGTCAGACGAATGGCTGATCATATCGCAAGATGAATTGACTGCCGGCGATAGAGTCAGCGTGATCGATCTATCCGGCAACTCGCTAATAGTTACAAAAACATAAGTGGCAGGGACATAAACAACTCTATTCTAAGAGTTCAATCGTTTAGCCAAGGAGAATTACAATGGAAATTGGAACTATATTGGCCATCGCGGTCGCTGCTTTCCTGTTCATCACTCTCGCCCAGGGCGTTCGCCAAGTTCCTCAGGGCTTTAAGTGGGTCGTGCAGCGACTAGGCAAATATCACACCTCGCTAAAGCCCGGCCTCAATTTTATTATTCCCTATGTCGACAGCGTCGCCTTTAAGGTCACGACCAAAGATATCGTGCTCGATATTCCCTCGCAGGAGGTAATCACCAAAGACAACGCCGTGCTGATCACCAACGCGGTCGCCTATATCAATATCGTGTCACCCGAGAAGGCAGTCTACGGCGTAGAAAACTACGTCATAGCTATACAAACCCTTGTGCAGACCTCTCTGCGATCTATCCTCGGCGAAATGAGTCTAGACGACGCACTCTCTTCCAGAGATCACATCAAGTCGAAGCTCAAGGCCGCAATTTCTGATGACATTGCTGATTGGGGTATTACCCTAAAGACCGTAGAGATTCAGGACATCAACCCCTCGGGCACCATGCAAAGCGCGATGGAAGAGCAGGCCGCAGCTGAGCGTGCGCGGCGCGCCACAGTGACTCGAGCAGATGGCGATAAGCAAGCGGCCATCCTGAAGGCTGAAGGTGTACTAGAAGCATCGAAGCGCGAAGCTGAGGGGCAAGTAATTCTAGCCGAAGCTAGCAAACGTTCAATCACTCTAGTAACCGAGGCGATAGGCGAGAAGGAAATGCCCGTGGTCTATCTATTGGGCGAGAAGTACATCAGCTCGTTGCAGAATCTGTCGGGTTCCGACAATACGAAATTCGTAGTGTTTCCGGCGGACATTCCGGCGGCGATCAGGGGTTTAATGGGGCGCTAATCGGGCGCATTAGCACTAGATAGGGATTTTACTGCTCGCACAGGGGACGTTAGAGGGATGAGTTAGCGCGTGTACTTTAGCAGTCTACGCTCGGCGATGACCTTAATCTCACTGCCGCCACGCTTCAGTAACAGCGCCTTCTCGATCTTACGGCCATGGCTAGTGTACAGCCAATCACGGCTGGCCAGAGTCCCTATAACTAGGTAGTTGACGCTCTTGTTGATACTGGAGTTAGTCTGCGCACCCAGCAAGCGCAGCAGAGTATCCACCGACTCTCTATCTCTGCTGACAAAGTCGCCCGTAAGGCAGAATACTGATCCAAATAGTTTCAGTTCATCAACTGAGTCTTCCCAGACTTCCGTCGACGCCCCATACCCAAAAGCCCGTCGGGTGGTGGGCTTTGGAGGATCAAAATTACTCTGGCACTTGGGGCCAGCTAATTCAAAACGTACCGTTAATCTTCAGCGATACAACACGGCCAGATGTGGCACACTGATCTTCTATCTCTTCCAATATTCCAGTGTTAATACGCCCGATGTAACGTTGTCTCTCCCTGCACTGCAAATTACTGGTCGCGTTTCTAGCATCGAAGCGATAGGTGATGCCGCGAGAATCTACGAACTGCACGAATGCCGTCGTATTTGGCTGTCCGATATAGTCCGCTATATCATCGATATCGTAGATTTTCTCATTGCTATCGAATCGATTACTCCACTCCAGACCATAGTTCATGTTCCATTTAGGCACATCATGACGAAAACCGAGATTCAAGCGCCCGCGGCCAAAGCGCGAAAAACGGCGCTCAATGCCGAGGAATGGGTCGGTAATATTGGAGTCGCGCACGTTTAGCCTAGAAGTCACGAGCAGGTTGGGCATATTGAACATGCGCATACGGATGCTAGCGTTGAGGGTAATCCCATACATATCACCCTCGCCAATATTGCCATTGGCTGACTGCAGATCGTCTTCGGAGGGAGATACGTCGATCCGTGAAATAACATCAGTATGGCGGTGATAGAATATGTTCGCATCGACTACGCCGATGTCATTCGGCAAGCGATACTCAGCGTTAATATCATATTTCCAAAACCATTCCTGACGCAGATTTTCGTTACCCGAGAGAGTAAGTGAATCATTGTCTTGTGAATCGTTAACCGCCACGAAATCACTGAAGCGTAACTGCTGCACTACTTTCTCGATCGAGCCGCGCAACTGAAGCTGCGGCGTCACGTTGTAGCGCAGATCAACCTTGGGCTTAATGAAATCGAAGTCCCGCTTTCTATTCACGTCGCCCGATTGGCTAATCTCAGAGAGCTCATACAACAAGGTGCTCTCCAAAGACGTGCGCGAATTGATATTCCAGTTATGAATTATGAAGGGCTCTAGGCGAATCTCCTCAACCGTGGAATTTGCATTGGATACATTCTGTGGCACCAATCCACCGAAGTCTGCCGACGGCGTGCCCGTTGAATCAGGCAGGCCCAGAGCTAGGCTCGAGTCTAGTGTAGTCTGTGCGCGTTCCGCGCCGAACTCGATGTCTTGACCCTCTAGAAAGGCAGTCGTGAAAGAGGCGCGCACAATACGTTCTGTCGTGGTGCTGGCTAAGTCCAGAAACAGATCCTTAGACACACTGCCATCTGCCAACACATCGAACCGCTCTCTTGTCGAAGCGCCATCATTCCTGTTGCTGATAAAGAGAAACTTGAAACGGCTGCCGCTATTAGTCACATACTCATAGTCGCCGCCTATCTCCCAGTTATCTCGATTCCCCGGAATCTCTTCTCGCTCTATAGCGGTCGCGCTCGGGCTTACTCTAAAGTCTGTGGTGTAACGCAGCACGTCAGTCGGGTTGTCGTTCTGGGAATAAAGCGCATTGAGTCTCGCGCTACTTTTAAGGCCTATTTCATAGTCGAGGTTGACGCTCAAGTCATAGCTGTCCTGCTCCCGTATTCGCTCCTCTCGCACCTCATCGTTAAGAGAGAAATCTCCGAGCACACTGGTCTCTTTACTAACTCGATGATCGTAACGAGGTTCTGCAGTCGCGCTAAGCACATAGTTTAGCCCACCATTCTGACCACTATAGGCGAGTGAACCACCAGGGGCGGTGTCGTGATCGAGGTAGCGGTCCACGTTGGCTTCGAAGCTCAGACTGTTCGAGACCAGCTCCTCAAACAACACTACATTTACCACTTGGCTACTACCGCGCACATCAAGCTCGCCCGAAGTACCACGAATGATCTCAATGTAATCTACCTGATCCGCCGTAATGCGATCCATCTGACCACTAGTCTGATTGTTCTTGCCGGCTGTTCGCTTGCCGTTAATGATTACCTGGCTACCACCACTGCCACTGCCAAGGCCTCTGCCACCATTGCCGCCTCCCTGACGAGAACCGCCAAAGTTTCCTCCACCGCCAGTTGCAGATCCCACCCCCGGTATCCGATCCAGCATGTCCTGTGCGGTAACCGGATTGAATTCAGCGAAGTAACTTGCAGGATAGACGACTGTAGAATCATCACCCACATTGTCCTGGGCACTCACGGACTGAACTGCTAGGAAAAGCAAAGTCAGCGACACAAGGCGGCTAGCTTGAGTACGAAACGGAAGAATTTTAATGCGCATAGATAGCTCTCATTGCGTTATGGCGTGGTATCAGCCAAAGCGATTACTCAGATCAGAACTCAGGATATCGGCTACGACCGCTTTTTGGCCCGAATTCGTCGCAAATTATTTAATTGCGGATTATAGAAGAAGCTTCGCTTCTGGTTTGTGACAAATTGTAGGCTATTCTGCCCCATGCACCCTTGTGGAGACTTCAACTGATATTGCCTTGCGGATTTCTTAATTTAGGCGGCCTGCGTTACACTTAGCGTCTTATTGAGAGTGGTCATATGAGTGACGTAGAACAAGCAGTGGATAGCGAGTCTGCAGGCGAAAAGTCTTTTCTAGCCAAGATGTTAGCAGGCGACTTTGGTCTTGCCACAACCTACTGGGCCTTGTATTTCGTTGGTGCTGGCTTATTTGCGGCATTTGGATCTCAGGCCGTCGACGACGAACGCTGGATACCCTACCTACTCATGGTCGCCGCAATGATGGCATATACGGTCACACTAATCATCGGCATTCGTGCTGCCTACAAAGGGCCGCAGTTATGGAAGGTTATGTCTAGGACATCTTCCGTATTCATGATCATCAACATTCTCATTGGTATATCGACTCTAGGGTTTGTCTACTAGAGCCAATTTAAGACAGAACCAAGCCTCGATAACCCCGGTTAGAAATAAGGAACTCCTTAATTGAACCAAGCACTTGAAACCCAGCCAGCTAACTATGTACTGGTGGTTAAAAAAGACTGTCCTACTTGCACCTTGATCGAACCGGTCATTCGGGCTCTGGCGGGAAACACAGCACTTTCCCTGAAAGTCTATGTACAGGACGACCCCTCGTTTCCAGCGAACCTAGACGGCGTAATCGACGATTCTAGTCTAGAGTATTCGTATCAGTGCGACATTGAAGTTGTTCCAACCCTAATTCGCCTTACAGATGCAGACGACGCGCAATCTGAAGAGTCTCGAATTTATGGCTGGGATAAGGAGCAGTGGCAGAGTTTTACAAAGATAGAAGGCCTGGGCGCCGAGCTTGTTAATTTTAAACCTGGCTGCGGATCTAAGACGCAAGATCCTGGCATGAGCGAAGTCTTAGCACTGCGTTTCGGCAAGCAGATACTACAAGCTCGTTCCGTTGAGCTGGCCGAGGCCGAAGACATCATGGAGGCCTGCTACGACCGAGGCTGGAGCGATGGTCTGCCGGTAGTGCCGCCTACTCCTCTTCGCGTTATGCGCATGCTAAATGGCAGTGCACGTGATGCCGCCGAGATTGTCGGCAAGGCGCCCCCTGACAACGTGCCTTGCACCATCGAGAAGATCGCAATTAACGCGGTCATGGCCGGCTGCAAACCCGAATACTTCCCCGTTGTTATCGCCAGTGTCGAGGCAGCCTTGCAAGATCGCTTCTGTATGCACGGCCTACTCTGTACGACCTATTTCTCTTCACCTGTGATGATTGTCAACGGGCCGATTACAAAACAGATTGGTATGAATTCGGGCGTCAATGCGCTTGGCCAGGGTAATCGTGCTAACGCTACAATAGGCAGAGCACTACAGCTAATAATCCGTAACGTCGGCGGTGGTGTACCCGGCGGTATCGATCGAGCGAACATGGGCAACCCGGGCAAATACACCTACTGTTTCGCCGAAGATGAGAGCGATGAGAACTGGGTAAGTCTCTCTATGGATCGCGGCTTCGAGCGCAAAGACTCTGTTATCAGCCTGTTCGCGGGCGACGGTCTGCAACCGGTGCTCGATCAACAATCGCGCACGCCACACTCACTAGCCAAGAGCATGGCAATGAGCCTTCGTAGCGTGGCACATACGAAACTATTCGGCATAGCAGATGCGATTCTCGTGGTCTGCCCAGAACATCGCCGTGTTTTCCGTGAAGGCGGCTGGAATAAAGAGGATCTACGCACAGCACTGTATGAAGAACTAATGACACCTGGCGCCGAAATTATCCGCGGGGCCAATGACATAGCCGAGGGCATGCCGGCAAAGTTCAAAGACAAGATGCTCAATAAATTCCGAGACGATGGCCTGCATATAGTTACCACTGGAGGCACTGCCGGAATGTTCTCAGCCATCATCGGCGGCTGGGTTGCCTCAGGTGAGCGCGGCAGCCAATTAACATCGCAGAAGATTTAGCAATAAGTTGTAACTAGCAATCGGCACCAGCAGTAAACTGAAACTGAAAACGAAGAGGTACACTATGCAAAATACCACCCTTCTGGACCCGACCGCGGAGCTGCAGAGCGCAGCGCGGCAGTTGTTACCCAGACTAAAGAGCATCGTTGGCTTGACCGTAGGCTTGCTGGATATTTCCAAGCCCCGCGGCAAAGAATTTCTAGATGAAGTGCAAAAACATCTGGAAGAAGCTGGCGCGAAGGTAAAGCGTTATTCCAAGCCCACCTTCACTCGTGTAGCGCCGACGGAGCTAACGCAGCAAATTAGCGTCGAGTGCGACGCAGTAATCGAAGGACTAGCCGACTGAGGCTCATGTACCTCGTGCAGTTTGCATGACATCATGGACTTAGAAAGCAGAGGACTTCCTTCTGGCTTCATTGCCTCAAGAGAATTTGTCGACGCCGCAGCGGCACAGGGAAAGTCCCTAGGGATTACTCCGGCGAGCGTGTTCGTTGCACATCCGATTCAGGATCGAACTGATGAAGAAATGGCGCAACTAGCACTGAGTTCGATCGACGCGATCACCGCGATGATTTGTGACAAGAACGTGTGAAAAGAAATAATTTCAAGCTAAGTGCAGCAAAGCTAACTAGTTAGCCGCGCGCGCTTTTTAAATAGATGGACAGAGGAAGAGTAGAATGACCAGAGAAGCAGTAATTGTATCAACAGCACGCACTCCAATCGGCAAAGCATATAGAGGTGCATTCAATGATACGGACGCCCCTACACTGGGAGGACATGCAATTGCTGCAGCCGTTGAACGCGCAGGTATCGATCCTAGCGAAGTAGATGACGTAGTAATCGGTTGTGCCATGCAGCAAGGATCTTCTGGCAACAACATAGGCCGCACGGCTGGTGTTGTAGCAGGACTACCGAGTTCTGTAGCCGGCATGAGCGTAGATCGCCAATGTGCCTCCGGCATGATGGCTATAGCTACTGCAGCGAAGCAGGTCATCGTTGATGGCATGCCTATTGTAGTTGGTGGAGGTCTGGATTCGATTTCTCTTGTAGCGAATGAGCACCGCAATTCCTATCGCGCGCAAGACCCGAATGTTCTAGCCAAATCTCAACACGCCTATATGTCCATGATAGAGACAGCCGAAGTTGTAGCGAAGCGCTACGGCGTGTCGCGTGATGCACAGGACGAATATGCGCTTCGATCGCAACAGCGAACAGCCGCTGCACAACTGGCCGGTGCGTTTGACGATGAGATCGTACCCATGGCTTCTAAGATGCTGTTCATGGACAAGGTAACAAAAGAGCAGAGCGTACACGAGACCATGCTGGAGAAGGATGAGGGAAATCGTCCAACGACGACTCTCGAAGGCCTGCAAGGCTTAAAGCCGGTATATGAAGGCGGCGTAATTAGCGCCGGTAATGCCAGTCAGTTATCTGATGGCGCATCTGCTTCGGTGGTTATGGATAGCAAATTGGCCGAACAGAAAGGCTTGCAGCCACTTGGTGCCTATCGCGGCATGGCCGTTGCTGGCTTGGAGCCTGATGAGATGGGTATCGGTCCAATCTACGCTGTGCCTAAGTTACTGGAACGCAATAATCTGAAGATGGATGACATCGGGCTTTGGGAATTGAATGAGGCGTTTGCGGTACAGGTAATCTACTGCCGTGACCAATTGGGCATTCCTGATGAACTACTCAACGTAAATGGTGGTGCCATCTCAATCGGACACCCTTTCGGTATGAGCGGTGCGCGCATGGTCGGACACGCCCTTATCGAAGGCAAGCGACGCGGCGTTAAATACGTTGTTTGTACGATGTGTGTTGGTGGCGGAATGGGCGCTGCTGGACTATTTGAGGTTTATTAGTAAAAGTACTAAGTACACATTGAGTCAAGAAAGTTAATGGTGGCTGCCTCATCGAAAGCAGATGATGGCAGCCGCTGATTACTCACTGAAGTCACTTTGATTGCATTAATATTCTCTAGAACTATTCGACCAAACTGATCATCAACATTATCCTTAAATTCGGCATTCGCCGAAACGTATAACGAAATCCTATCTGCGAGATCTCGCAAGAAGCTAAGACTTAACTCCGCACGCTCTTGAATTGTCATCCTGCTATTTTCCGGATCTCTATAAAAATGGCACATGGCACTTTCACTGTTAAACTGACTACTAAAACTCAGGTGTGATTCATCCAGAAGCACTATGAAAAACTCTAGATCGGAACCATCGATCCCCGGGTTATTTACCAGCCTACCGCTTTCGCGAAAAGCCTGCAGTGTGTTGGAGATATAACTGAAGCTCGACTCGGCATCTTCAATACCATCTGCCGCATTCAGCCATGGTGAAAGGCACGCTAGCCACGAGAAACAACAGGCTTGTAGGAGTAGGGATATTCTTTTCATTTGTGAATTTTCTGAAGCGGCCAAGTCTAGCCGGGACCGACAAGGTTATAGGGGTTTCCATACAGATCGCTGATGATTCCCGAGAGCCCCCAAGGTACCTCTTCCGGCGGCCCTATGATATTGACACCTTCTCGAGCTAATCGCGCCATATCACCTATACAATCGGTACTGCCTAAGACAGTCATCAGGTTCGTTCCCACCCTACTCTTGTCTGCTTCTTCACGCGCCAGCATCAAGACGAATTGCGTTGCCGTATTGCCGACGGGACAGACTGTTAGCCATCGCATCTCTGGTACCACGGCATCGTTATCCATGCAGACTTCGAAACCCAGCTTTTCTTGGTACCAAGCTAGGGCTTCATCCTGATCGGTGACATAAACGGTTATGTGTGAGACGCGATTGATGGCCATCAGCAATTCCCTGGGCTATTGATCTTGTTAGTAAACGTTCTATTGATCATAGGACCGGACCGCACCTCTTCCTGATTTTTTATCACCGGTTTTCTTCTTCTGCTTTATTCGCCTCTCTTTCGCTCCCCTGCCCGGCCGCGTCGCAATTCTCTTCTTATCTACATGGGTAGCCGCCGCAACTAATTTTTCTAAACGCTCTACCGCATCCTGCTTATTCTTTTCCTGGCTTCTGAAGCGTTGTGCCTTAATGACCACACAACCTTCACTATTGATTCTGCTATCAGCATAGGCCAACACTCTATCCTTAATTTCGCGGGAGAGGCTGGAACGGTGCACATCGAATCGCAGTTGTACTGCCGTGGACACTTTATTTACATTCTGACCGCCGGGTCCGCTGGCACGAATAGCGGAAAATTCGATCTCAGATTCTGCGATTTTAACCATTGAACATTCTGCTACTTGTTTACCGGTGGGTGTCATCATTTATGTAACTAGACTGGAGCAACCTAGTTACTTGTGTGAGAAGTATATTCGGTTCCCGCTCCCATAACAGCCGCAAGTCACAACATACTGAAACTAAAGGGATTAGCAAGCAGATCAGTAGGGGATTCTATCCGCTTATCGCATAGGGATGCTGATATCTTGATTCACGCTGACTACTAGGTTACTGTCGATATTCGCTGTTCAACACGCAACCGACAGCCAAACAATAACTATAAAAAGACCCGCATCGCTTATGAAAAAATCCCAGCTCTCCATCAAGCTTTCTAGCTCATTTCGCAAGCCTTTGCTGGCTATTAGTCTAGCCGCCGCATTCATCTTAAATAGTGCCAGCTCCGCTCAAGAACCGGTGCGCATAGCCTTCATGGATCCTCTGTCTGGCACCTTCGCTTCGATTGGAAACACAGGACTGAAACTTTTAGAGTTTGCAGCGGACTACTACTACAATTCCAAGGGAGGAATACTGGGCGGGCGCATGATCGAGATCGTCTCTCTCGACAATAAGCAGAGCCCTACAGAGACTCAACTACAGTTTCGCAGAGCGATAAGCGAAGATATTCAAATTATCTTTCAGGGGAATAGCTCGGCAGTTGCCAGCACTCTGAGCCAAACCATCTCTCGACATAACCGGCGCAACCCTGACCAAGAAGTCTTGCAGATCAATTATTCTGCAGTCGATCCTATCCTTACCGAAGATAACTGTAGCTTCTGGCATTTCCGTTTTGACGCGCATGCCAACATGAAGCTAGATATTCTCACCGATTACATTGCCCTCAACCCAGACATATCGAGCATGTACATCATCGGCCAGGACTATTCTTTCGGACAAGTCGTATCAGACACCACAATCAAATTGTTGAATGAAAAACGCCCAGACATTGAAATTGTCGGCAATGAATTTCATCCTATCGGTCAGGTAAAAGATTTTACTCCGTATGTAACCAAGATCGTCTCCTCGGGTGCCGATGCAGTAATTACGGGTAATTTTGGAGCAGACATGGTCTCCCTAGCGCGCGCCATTATCGACTCAGGCCTCGATATACCTATCTATACTTTCTACGCGGCCTACGATGGCATTACCGCTACACTCGGTGAAAGTGGCAAGAACAAGATCAGACTAATACACAACGGTGTCGCCAATCCTCTTCCTACTGAGGCGCGCAAGCAGCTCAACCGAGATTTCAAAATAGCGAACCCCAACTACGATATAACACAGCCTCGCATAGTCAATGCACTACAAATGGTGGTGACGGCGATGGAAGAGACACAAAGTACGGACCCGTATGACATCGCCATAGCTTTGGAAGACATGCGCTTCACCACAATTGGCGGCGAAGAGATTTGGATGCGCGGAGAAGATCACCAAATTTTTCAGAAACTCAGTATATCTGTACACACAGATGAAGGCGTGGAATTCGATGCCGACAATTCGGGCTTTGGCTTAGTTACTGAGTATCAGGTTCCACTGGAAGAGACCATAGTTGAGTCAAGCTGCCAAATGAGACGACCCCGGCGTTGAGATTTTTAACACTCCAGCTTAAAATAAGACACATGGAACGAATTAAACGCTAAGGCCAGCATGCTAGAAGTTTTAATATTTGCCACACTGAATGGCCTAGTTACCGGATTCTTGTTGTTCATGTTGGCCAGTGGGCTAACGCTAATTTTCAGCATGATGGGTGTACTGAATTTCGCTCACGCCAGCTTCTACATGCTCGGCGCCTACTTCGCCTATTCGCTTAGTCTCTATTTTGGTTTCTGGGGCGGGCTGATCTTTGCCCCCCTCATCGTCGGCGCGCTAGGTGCTCTTGTCGAGCGCTACGGCCTAAGAAAGGTCCATGCATCCGGGCACGTTGCCGAACTCGTGTTTACCTTCGGGCTCGCTTTCCTCATAGAAGAATCTATACAGTTCTTCTGGGGTCGCGACACGAAGAACTACCAAACCCCAGATATTTTAGACTTCCCGCTGTTTACCCTCTTCGGTCAAGAATTCTCTGCCTATCGCGGCTTCATGATGACAATCTCCATCTGCATCTTTATCGCCCTGTACTACGTACTCACAAAGAGTCGAGTCGGTATTATTATTCAAGCGGCGATCACTCACCCACAAACGGTTTCGAATCTCGGCCACAACGTTCCTCTGATATTTATGGGTGTGTTCGGCATAGGCACAGCGCTCGCAGGCCTAGCTGGAGTTATAGCAGGACCGGTACTCACTACGTTCCCTGGCATGGCAACTGTGTTGGGCAGTATCGTATTTGTGATAGTGATAATTGGCGGGCTAGGCTCACTAGCTGGTGCATTTATTGCCTCGCTGTTGATCGGTCTATTGCAGTCCTATGCTATCGCCTCCGATGTCGGTATGCCGGACCTACTCAACCTACTAGGCATCTCCTTCGATCGCAGTCATCCGCTGAACGATCTCTGGACGATGAATCTACCGCAGATTGCACCAGTATTACCGTATCTGTTGTTGGTTCTAGTGCTGATCTTCAGACCGACAGGCTTGTTGGGTAAGCGGGAAGAATGATGGTGCTATTGAAAAAATCATCGATCTGGATTGCCTTTCTAGTTGCGTTGTTGGGATTCCCTCTGGTCTTCGATTCCATTCTTGCGATCTCGATACTAAATCAGATAGCTATCGCAATTGTTTTTTCCCTTAGCTACAACATGCTACTTGGCCAAGGTGGCATGCTCTCCTTCGGACATGCCGTCTACTTTGGGCTGGGAGGTTTTCTCTCGGTTCACGCGTTAATGCTCATCGAGTTCGAGACGATGGTGTTCTCTATTCTTTGGATTCCATTGATAGGCGGTCTATTCGGTCTTCTAGCTGGAATATTTATTGGCAGCTTCTCTACACGCAAGGCTGGCACCGTATTCGCGATGATTTCACTTGGCATTGGTGAGCTCATCGCTGCCTCTTCACTTATCTTCTCCAGCTTTTTCGGTGGCGAAGCAGGCATCAGTGGCGATCGCACCTTCGGCCCAACTTTTTTCGGTTTCGACTTTGCACAGAATATCGAGATCTACTATGTCGCCGCCGTCTGGGCGTTCATTGCCACTCTGTTTATGTGGCTATTTACACAGACGCCTGCGGGCAGAATGGCGAATGCCGTGCGTGACAACCCTGAGCGCGCTGAGTTTATTGGCTACAGTTCGAGAAAGGTGCGCTTCATTTCCTTCTGCGCATCAGGGATGTTTGCTGGAATCGCCGGCGGGCTGTTTGCCCTCAACTACGAGTTCATCACCGAAGAAAACTTAAACGCTGCAACCTCAGGCCGCGTACTTCTGATGGCCTACATCGGTGGATTGGGTTATTTCATAGGCCCGATAATTGGCGCAGTGGTACTGACGCTGATGAATTCTTTGCTAAGCAACTATTCCGAACTCTGGATGCTCTATCTGGGCATAATGTTTTTACTAACCGTGATGTTTCTGCCGCGAGGCTTTGCCGGGTTCATCATGATGCATCAGGTCGCTTGGGTTCGCGGCAACATGAAGATGCTGATCAAGCCGTACATCATCACTGGTATTCCTGCGTTGCTATTCACAGTTTGCGCCATCGTACTGATTGAGATGAGTCATACTGAAGATGAGGTTTTTCACTACCTTGGGCTCGCCCTGAATCCTGCTAGCCCAATTACTTGGATCGTTATTCTTGCCATTGCCGGCGGAGCCTTCTATGCCGCCAAGAGATCTCTGATACAACTGAATGACGCATGGGAGACCGCTAATGCGATTCCCAAGGAAGAGGAGGCTTAGCGCGTGGCTATTCTTTCCCTCATCGATGTGAAGAAAAATTTCGGCATCACGGAAATTATCCGTGGCGTCTCGCTCGATATAGTCGAGGGCGAGAAGCACGCCATCATTGGGCCCAATGGCGCCGGAAAGTCCACGTTATTCCATCTCATCAGTGGGCGCTACAATCTTACTGCTGGCAGCATACGCTTCAAGGAAGAACAGATAGAGAACAAGCCGCCTTATGAGATCGCTCGCTTGGGTCTCGCACGCAGTTTTCAGGTTACCAATATATTTCAGCGCATGAGCGTATTCGAAAATATTCGTTGTGCCTTGTTCTGGTCTAGGGGTTACGGCTATTCCTTCTGGCACCTACTAGGCAAGCAAACAGAATTGAACGATGAGGCCATGCATGTACTCGAACAGATCGGCCTCGCAGACCGGGCAAAGTTTCCTTCCGGAGAACTCGCCTACGCAGAACTGAGGGCGCTAGAGCTGGGTGTTGCCATAGCCAGCGGCTCAGAACTTATTATGCTGGATGAGCCGGTAGCGGGCATGAGCCATAGCGAAGCGCAGAATGCGGTTGAGCTGATCCGCAAGATTACCGAGGGCAAGACGCTAATTATGGTTGAGCACGATATGAATATCGTCTTCGATGTCGCGGATCGCATCTCCGTACTCGTATACGGTGAAATTATTGCAACGGACGCGCCGAAAAACATCCGCGCCAACCCCAAGGTTCAAGAAGCCTATCTCGGTGAGGTGCCTAGTGCTTAAAGTCAGCGACCTTCATGCCTTTTACGGCAAAAGCCACATCCTGCAAGGCGTCAATTTCGACGTTGCCGAGGGCGAGATTGTAAGCTTGCTCGGGCGCAACGGTGTCGGCCGCTCTACAACTGTTAAAACACTAATGGGCGAAGTCGAACCGCAGGGCTCTATCCAATTCAAAGGTAAAGAGATCGCAGGCAAAAAGAGTTTTGAGATCGCGCACTTAGGACTGGGTTATGTTCCGGAGAATCGCGACATCTTTCCGACACTTACCGTTCGGCAGAACCTCGTACTCGGTATGAAATCGAACACGCCAGCCGGTCGCTGGGATATCGATGAGATGTTTAGCATGTTCCCAAATTTAGCGGAGCGCGCTGATGTTCCTGGCGGGGCGCTCAGTGGTGGCGAGCAACAGATGTTGTGTATGTGCCGCACGTTAATGGGCGACCCCGATATGATCATGATTGATGAGCCTACCGAAGGCCTAGCCCCGAAGATTGTCGAACAACTCGCGCAGCTATTGCAGGAAATCGCAAAGCGAGGCGTTTCCATTCTCTTAGTGGAACAGAAGTTGTCAATCGCCCTTAAGATTTCTAATCGACTCTACGTGATGGGCCACGGTAAGATCGTCTACGAGGGAACACCGGACAGCTTGCTTAAAGCGGACGATGTCAGGGCAGAGTGGCTAGAAGTATAGCCCCCTACTCTAGTCTGGCCCGCATCTGTCTAAAGCACTACACTATTAACCTCAATCCTTACGAGTAGCACACTATGCTTTGCTCCCGTAAATACCTTCTATTAGGCCTGATTACCTCTTTGACACTACTGTCACTGCAGGGCGCTTTCGCTTGGGACTCTGTTGGTCACCGTGTGTCTGCGGCGATAGCGAGCAACTATCTGACTGGCAATTCGAAAACTGAGTTGCTTAAAATTTTGCAGCAACATCCGCGCTATCAACAAGACTTCTTGGAACAGATGCCAGCCTCCATTGCTCGCGGCAGCGAAGAAGTGCGATTCGTTTGGCTTCTAGGTCAGGCAGCATTCTGGCCCGACATCACGCGCGGACTACCCGAAGCAGAGAGAGAACGCTACAACCGTGCCAACTGGCACTATATCGACGGCGCCTGGCTAAGAGGCCAAGCTCAGATACAAGGGAACACCTATATTGGGGTCGCTCCCTTCGACGATATCGCTGGGAAGAACGCTCAATCTATTCGCAATGAGGCAAGCGTCGACAATGTTATGGCCGCGTTGGACTACAACACGATTCTACTTACCGATTCGCAGGCTTCATTGCCACAACGTGCCGTGGCCTTGTGCTGGGTCTTGCATTTGATCGGCGACATTCACCAGCCGCTACATACAGGATCGCTGTATTCTACGAATCGATTTTCACGTGGCGATCGTGGCGGCAACGGCATCGAGACCGATGAAAGGAATTTACATGCTCGCTGGGATAGGGCGCTGAATCGCGAGGGAGTCAATGCCACTCTCGAAGCAGTACTCAGACAGCATTCCACGACGCTCGAAAGAATCGGACTAATCGATGATGAAGATTGGTCACTGTGGATGCATGAGAGCCGAGCGCTCTTACTCAACACCGTCTATACGCAGGAAATGAAATCGGCGATCGCGCGTTCGGACAACTCCACACAAAAGCTCCGCAAATTCAATCTTAACGATGACTATGTCGAGACAATGAAGTACCACGCGCGACTGCGTCTTGCCCTAGCCGGTCGCCGTCTCGCAAGCTGGTTTAACGCTAAGCTGTAAACCTTCGGGCTACACAACTTCTGATATCGATCTCTACGCAGCAACCAATTTGACTACATTGCGGATTAGCGTGTGGCCAGCTGCGTTACGCAGACTCATTATCGATTCCGGATGGAACTGCAACGCCTACATAGGCAGACTAGCATGCTGTATAGCCATTATGCTGCCGTCCTCGGTTTTAGCTGTGACTGTTAAACACTCGGGCACTGTCTTCGCAACAAGTGAGTGATAGCGCCCAGCCGCGAACGGCGATGCAATGCCAGCAAATATTTCGCTTTCATCGTGACATACATCAGACTGCTTACCGTGCATGGGATAAGCTAACTCCTGCAACCCCCCCCCCCCGAAGTATTCAACCAATCCTTGTAAGCCAAGGCAGACACCAAATATTGGGATCGCCCTTGCTAGCGTGGCATCGATAGTTTCATTCATGCAGAAGTATTTCGGAGCAGAAGGACCTGGCGAAAGAATTACCAAGTCCACGCTATTATTTTCCAAATACTTACGCGCAGCTTCAGGGCGCAGCGTCAGCACCTCGACGCCGCACTGCCTGAAATAGGTGCCGAGATTGTGCACAAAAGAATCCTGATGATCCACCATGAGCGCCGTGATACCGACACCCTCTTCACTACTGAACACTCTATCCGCGCCACTTAAGGCCTTCTTGGCTGTGCCGCGAATCGAATCGATTAACGCCGAGGCTTTCAGGCGCGTCTCTAACTCCTCTTCTACAGGATCAGAATCGATCAGCAAGGTTGCGCCCGCTCGAACTTCTGCGATGCCATTCTTAATACGGATCGTTCTCAGAGTGAGGCCTGTATTCAGATTGCCATCGAAGCCAATATGCCCAATCGCGCCACCGTACCAGTGACGTTGTGATTTCTCATTCTGCTCGATGAACTGCATGGCGGCGAGTTTCGGTGCGCCGGTTACCGTTACCGCCCAGGTGTGTGCCAAAAAGCCATCAAGTGCATCAAACTCGGGTTTTAGAATTCCCTTCACATGATCCACTGTATGGATAAGTCGCGAATACATTTCGACCTGTCTGCGACCTACTACGCGAACGGAGCCGGGCTCACAGACTCGCGACTTATCGTTGCGCTGTCTCTTATACACATCTGACGCTGCCGAC
>OJIK01000245.1_pt1 | contig 18677 bp, 16 predicted proteins | sample 1595571 | NCBI WGS metagenome assembly OJIK01 (sample SAMN05416791, study PRJEB24817) | seawater metagenome | isolation source: Sea water | place: Canada:Atlantic | collected 2013-11 | reverse complement strand
AGACAGGCATAGATACGCGAGGCGATCTGCAACTCGTCGATGTGGACAATGACAAGCAGCTCGATCTCTTGCGTGTTACCGGAGAAGGAAACGAGCGTAGTGCCTATTTTTATCGCAATCAGAACGGCTCTTTCGATCTAGAACAGCCGAACCAAGTCATGCGCTTCTCAGGCTACGATGTGCGACTCAATGTAATTCCGCTAGAGCTAGGTTCCGCCCCACTATTAAATGTTAGCTACTACACAATTCCTGTGGTCGACGCGATTCGCAACGCGAGCATCAATCGTTCGCAGCTGCTATTTGGCAGCGACGATGCCGGTGAGAATCAGTTTTTCAATCGACGCCCCGATTCCAGACTCGACGAGAGTTTCTCCGCAGCGAATGTGCGCGGCCTATCGGAGCAGATGTCCCTGCAATATGACATAGATGGCGATGGTCGTAAGGACGCCATCTATGTAACTGAGAATGGCACACTTGCTGCCAAGAAAATCAACGAAGACCTGACTATTCAGAGCGAGCCGTTCTGGGAATATGTCTCTCCAAACACTGTCTTCGAATTTCAGGTGTTGCAACTGAACCGGGACAACAAGCCGGATCTATTGCTACGCCACGGCACCACGACTACATTCCTAGTGGCTGCGCCATGATTCGCCTAGGCTCATTTACACAAGTGCTGTCTGGCATCAGTCTAGTGCTTAGCTGCACAGTAACTCAAGCTGCTGAGCTGAACTTCAAGCAGCAAGAATTCCAACTGCCGATTGAGACAGAAAACCTCGTCGTTGCCGACCTCAATGGGGACGGATTGCTCGAACTCTTAGCGGTGGTAGAAAAAGGTTTGCAGATCTATTTTCAGACCGAGAGCGGCTTCGATTTTGATAGCAACAACAGCATCGAGTTTCCGGGCCAAGCCATTGGCTGGGATCTAAGCACGCAGTACGGCACTACTGGCAGCACTGCGATCATCGCGTTGATCGACGGCAAGGAAGTCTTAGCCTGGTCAGTCGAAGATCAAACACTGCTCGCGCCACAGATCATCAAATCAAACCTGAATGGTTATTTGAGCAAAGGCGTGAACCGTCTGCATTTTTCAAGAGACATAAATGGCGATGATATCGACGACTTCCTGATTCCCGGTGCGGGTGTCATCAATCTTCACATAAGTAACGGGCGCACAACCTCCGAGGACTACGACTATCAAGCGTCTCTCAGCGTGCGCTCAGAATTACGCATGCGCACGAACCTCAACGAAGGCAGCCTAGAACGACGCACGGGTCAGTCTATTCGCATTCCTATGATGGAGCTTAGAGATATTAATAGCGATGGCTACGATGATTTAGTTTCTCGCACAGAAGAAGAGTTAAAAGTCTTTATCGCGAACGCGAACGCCGCCGCTTACTTCCCCAATGAGGCGAGCTATTCTCTGAACATTCTGGAGATAGAGGAAAGGCTGGGCGAGTTTGATATCGACAATTTGGACTTCTCTAATTTAACTGGACTGCTAGCCCTCACTCACGAAGAGATTCTTGAAGACGTCGATGGCGATGGCATAGACGATCTACTACTTCGAGAAGGCGGCAAAGTTTCACTTTTTGGCGGCAGCGAGATTGGCATGAATTTCGAAAAACCTCGTCAGGTTCTCCGATCGGGAGGTAACGTACTCGGCACTTTTTTACAGGATGAGAATGAGGACGGATTGAAGGACCTCTGGCTCTGGCGCGTTGAAAGCATCTCCGTGGGCGACATTTTCGTCTGGCTTGCCCTCTCCGGCAGCATCGCCATTGAAGCCTTCATCTATCCAAATGACGGAGAAAGATTCGCACGTAGGCCTTCGCGCAAGGTTACTATAGATTTAAAATTTCCTTCAGTGATCAGCCTGACGTCAACCTTCAGAGACATAGAACGAGAACTCGACGACGCGCGCTCCACTGAGACAACCTTTAGCAGCCTTGCCAGCTTGGATGATAATATCGATCAGCAAGACCTAATTCTGATGGTTAGCAATCAAGTTCAATTCTTTCTTAATAGCATTCAACCGGAAGACGTGCCCGACAACGAATCTGATTTGTTCCTCGGCGCGCTAGACTATTCTCGAGAACGCGACAACTACGAATTCAATGTTCGTGATGTTATCGAAAACATCGCTATAGGAGGCAATCGCCACTTAGACGCAGTCGCCGACGGAACGGCCGATTCTGTAATCGAATTGAGCCAGGGGGTTGTGAGCGGAGATATAATTCCAGTCGCACTCAACAAAGATGATCGTGATGATATCATCATCTTTACCGAGACCGACAGTAGTCACATTCGAGGATTGCTGTTACTCTCAGATTGAAGCAGTCCTCGTTAACCCTGTAAAACTTAGACTTTCTGGGCGGAATCATGAAGCATGCAGTCTGGATAACCCTATTGATCGCTGCAATAGTAGTCAATATAGCTGCCGAGCTCGTGTTCTACTTTGGCGACGTCTATATAGCCATGTTCTACCGCATTGTCTTGATAACCGGCATCACAATCATCTCCGCCGTATTCGTTGGCGCAATACTTTTGGTAGGCGTATTGGAAGGAGAGAAGCCGCTGTCGGGCAATGTCCGTGACACACTCGGTGCTGATAAGAAAACGGACTAGCTATAAAAATATCGATTGCTCTCTTTCGCGCTGCAATCGTGCTTGTTGGAGGCTTCAGCTATAGCCAAATACAACAGAGCAATTTACTAACACAGCAGGTCGAGGACTATGCGCGTCAGAATTCCCAACTGCTGACACAGATCGAAAACAACAGCTTAACAAATAGTGAATCCGCCAAATGCTTCGTTCACTGCAGAGCGAATCAAGTAACCGCGACAGCCAATTAGCCGCCCTCTCGCGTCAGCTTGAAACCGTGCAACAGCAGATCGACCCCGATTACCAGCAAATGGAAGCGCGAATTCGCCAACAAATAAATACTGAGGTTCGCGCAAGCAATGTTGCTTCGAATTCTGACCCGCGGATTTCCCTACTCAAACAACTCTCCGAACTCGACCCTATGACGATGGGCGAAATATTTGCTGTGAATGCGCAGTATGGCGAATTTATTCAAAGTTTGAACGTCTGCGAGGAGCAATTGGATGTAGTAGTAAATGCCTTACAAAATATGATCGCAGGTCAGAACCAAGCACAATCCGAGATCATGCTTGAGTATCAAGCCGACCCTGAAGCAATTATTAACGGCGACCTGCATCAATAGATGCAGGAAATATCCAGCACTGAGTCACAACTTGAGGCACTTGCCTACGATCTATCCGAATCAGAACTGGATGCGTTTACCGAATTTCAAGAGCAACGACAAAGCAATTTTTCCCCTTTTAGTATAGTAGGCGGAACTGTCGATGGTTTTGTCGATGGTCCGATATTCTTAGGTGGTGATGTAATTCAAAGCGGGTCTGGGCAGTCTCGTGCAATTCAAATATTACCGATCGATCCCAATTACTAGACCATTTCTCTAGCCGGATGTTACGGCAAAAATTCATTATTGAATTACTAGTAGGGAGCACTGCCCACGTTGTGCTTTAGCAGGAAATATGGTTTCATCAATTGCCGTTCTCTGATTGATAACACACAATTATTTAATTTACATTTCAATTAGTTAGAAAGAACGCTGGCGATAAAAAGAAGATGAAAAACAGCGCATTGGCTCTCGTATTTTTCTTGGTACTTACTTCCTGCACCGATGAGTTAAATCGCTCACGTCCCTATATACTGACTACCGCAACCACAGGCGGGGCTTTCTACCCTGTCGGCGTTGCCCTTGCCACCATCGCGCATTCAAAACTTGCGGATACCCAGGGCATATCTCTCACCGCGATTAGTTCGGCGGGCTCACTCGAGAACGTAAAGCTGCTGCGCGACAATCAGGCTCAGTTTGCCATCCTGCAAGGACCTTTTGGCGCCTGGTCATGGACTGGCGAAGGGCCGGTAAGCTCACCACAAACCCATATGCGCAGTGTTAGTGCCCTGTGGCAGAACGTAGAACATTTCGTACTGCTCAGCGAGCTTACGACGAGCGGCGAGATCATGGATCTAGATACTCTAGACGGTGAGCGTTATGTGCTAGGCGCCAGAAACTCAGGAGCCGAACAGACCGGTAGATTTATTCTGGAGACGTTAGGCATAGACTACGAAGAAAAAATGAGCCTTGGCTATATGGGCTATGGCCCCACTACTAGCGCTATTCAAGATGGCAACATAGTCGGCATGAATATCCCCGCCGGCGCGCCCGTCAGTTCGATCACACAGGCCTTTGCCCTGCTTGGCGATCGCATGACCGTTCTCAATTGGACACAGAAATCCCTCGACAAGATAAACGCCCGTTACCCGCTATGGGCTTGGTACGAACTTCCTGCCGGCACCTACCCTAATCAAGATGAGCTAATACGCACCGTGGGTTCACCCAACGTCTTGGTAACACGTGCTGACATCCCCGATGACGTCGTTTATAACGTAACAAAAGTTATCTGGGAGAATCTGGCTACGCTACAAGAAATTCATGGTGCAACCAAGGACATGCGTATCGAGATCGCCATCGACGGATTAGGCGCTCCTCTGCATCCAGGTGCCATTCGTTATTATCGAGAGATCGGCCTGGAAATACCTGAGCGTCTCATACTCGAAGAAACAACCCCCACTATAAAACAAGTAGACGGAGCGTAGATTAGTTTATGAAATCTAATTATCTGCGCTGGGCCGCGTTCTTCTTCGCCGTGTTTCACATCTACTGCAACGTATTCGCAAGCATTTCGGAGCTCTGGCTCTCTGCAATTCACTTCGGTGGTTTCTGTGCGCTCTGCGCGCTTATAAGCAATGAATCGCCGACCGTGCAGCGCAAGTCAGCCACCTACTGGATCAATATCATCCTGGCGGTTACCGCAGTAGCGACCTCAACCTATCTGATTCTGTTTGAGAATGCGCTGTATGCTCGAGAAACCGAGTATATTCTCAGCGACTATATCTTTTCCTTAGTTGCCATAGGCCTAGCGATAGAATTTACGCGACGCACTACCGGCTGGTTTATGCCGGTGCTGATTCTGCTCAGTCTGTCCTATATATTATTCCTAGGGCGATACATTGGAGGCGTCTTTTCCTTCCCTGGACTCAGCCTCGAGACTGTACTGTATCGTAGCTTCTTCACTAGCGAGGGCATGTTCGGACTCACCGCACAGATATCCTCTACGTTTGTTTTCATGTTTATTATTTTCGGGTCATTCTTGCTTCGATCCGGCGCCGGCGACTTTATAGTCCGACTGGCGCAATGCTTGGCCGGTCGCTACACCGGCGGCGCAGGACTGGTTGCCGTAGTCGGCTCCGGCTTGATGGGCTCAGTCTCTGGGTCGGCTGTTGCCAATACCGTCTCCACCGGTGTGATTACGATTCCGATGATGAAGAAATCCGGATTCCCTGGAAAATTTTCGGCAGGAGTTGTCGCCGCCGCCTCTACCGGTGGCGCGCTAATGCCCCCAGTGATGGGAGCCGGCGCCTTCGTTCTCGCAAGCTATACACAGATCCCTTACTTGACGATCATCGCCGCCTCTACGCTACCGGCTATCCTCTACTTTCTGACCGTGTGTTACTTCGTACGTATCGAAGCAAAGCGTCTGGGTCTGAAACTCACGCCTGCAGAGGATACGGAGAATGTCTCGACTGTATTGAAAGAAGGCTGGCATTTCATTATACCCATGATTGTTTTGGTGAGCTTTCTTGTAATAGGTCGAACTCCAACGACCTCAGCCGCATTCGCTATAATCAGCGTCATCGGTGCCTCTTGGCTATCTTCTACACCGATGCGGCTAACGGATATATTCGATGCAACTGTCGAGGGCGTAAAAACTATGGTATCCACAGCCCTGCTGTTAGTGGCTGTTGGCATCATAATCAATGTTGTAACGACTACCGGTGTGGGCAACGCCTTCTCGCTTATGATCGTAGAGTGGGCACAGGGCAGCCTGCTCATTACACTCGTTCTAGTTGCCCTAGCCTCGCTAGTACTAGGCATGGGCTTACCGGTAACGGCCTCGTATATCGTATTGGCGACACTCTCGGCACCATTGATATTCGACCTGATCTCACAGTCACAATTGCTCATCGCATTGCAGGCGGGCGACCTACCCTCCAACGTAGTGGCAACCCTCAGCCTGTTCGGCGGTGATCCACTAACCGCGCTGCAAGAAATGCCGCTAGAGATGAAACAGCTTATCCGTCAGGAGATGCTAGAACCCGAAATGCTCACCGGCATGTTACTGAGTGCGCACCTAGTTATCTTCTGGCTATCGCAGGACAGTAATGTCACGCCACCTGTGTGCCTCGCCTCGTTTGCCGCAGCCGGAATAGCGGGAACGCCACCTATGGCCACGGGACTTACTAGCTGGAAAGTCGCAAAAGGCTTGTATCTAGTGCCAGTGCTATTCGCCTATTCGCCGCTAATCTCGGGAACCTGGCCAGAGCGTATAGAAGTCTTCATATGGTCGTGCATGGGATTGTATGCCCTTGCAGGAATCCTACAATGGCATCTTGAGGCAAAGATTAACGCAGGTATCGCTGCTTTACTTTTAGTCAGTGCCACGCTCCTAATGTGGACCCCGTTTCCAATCATCTATCACTTCGTAGGTGCGGCGATCTTGTTCGGCATTGTCTTCATGCAAAACCGCGCGATAAAGGCTGCGGCCGCCAGCCCGGCCTAGATCGAAAAAATACAAGCAAGAATACAAATTCCCGAAACGACTACCAAGCTATCTAAGAGTAAATCATGAGCAATCACACAGCGAAGCAAGTACACCTCATCAGTCGCCCTAGTGGCATGCCTACCAAAGCGAATTTCAATCTCGTTGAAGTCCAATTACCTTCGCCTGCCGAGGGTGAGGTGCTAGTCAAGAACCTCTACATGTCGGTTGACCCTTATATGCGCGGCCGCATGCGTGAGAACGCGGTCTATGCCGATGCCTACGCTCTCGATTCAGTTATGTATGGCGGCGCTGTGGGCGAAGTCATTGAATCTGCCGACCCCTCACTACAAACTGGCGATATCGTTCTCAATGGAGCTGCATGGCAGGATAAATTCATCGCAAAGGCGAACACCGTTAGTAAGGTGATTCCTTTTGATCCTGAACAACTCTCACTCTATCTAGGCACACTAGGAATGCCCGGCTTAACCTCCTATGTCGGCTTGTTTAAATATGGAGAGCCGATCGAGGGCGAGACAGTCTTCGTCTCCGCAGCGTCTGGTGCCGTAGGCGCTAACGTTTGTCAGATCGCGAAGCTCAAAGGCTGCCGCGTAATTGGTAGCGTAGGCAGCGATGCGAAAGGGCAGTGGCTGTTAGACGAATGCGGCGTAGACGCCGTAATTAATTACAAGACTTGCGGTGATATAAGTCAGGCTCTAGCAACTGCCGCACCCGAGGGCATAGACGTCTATTTTGAGAATGTTGGCGGCGACCATCTACAGGCTGCGCTCGAAGTTATGAACCCTTTCGGTCGTATCGCCGCGTGCGGCATGATAGCGAGCTACAACAATGCCGTGCCCGCACCGGGGCCGAATAACCTGATGCTGATTGTAGGCAAGAAGATTCGTATCAATGGTTTCATCGTGTCTGATCACGGCGATATGCGCGATCAGTTCTTGAGTGAGATGATCCCGTGGATACAAGACGGTAAAGTGAAGAGTCGAGAAACTGTATTCGAGGGCATCGACAATGCGGTTGACGCATTCCTCGGTCTATTTAGCGGCGAGAATTTCGGCAAGATGGTTGTAAAACTATAGCCTCTGCTTACTCTTTGCCATAGCGCGTTAGATAGCGATCTAGCGCGTTGGCGAACCCTCTCTTATCGGTCTCGCTCATTTGAGCGGGGCCGCCAGTATGAATACCACTGCTGCGCATCGTGTCCATGAAGTCTCGCATATTGAGCTTCGCCTTGATGCTGCTTGCTGAAAACATCTCTCCACGCGGGCTCAAGACTTGCGCACCCTTGGTTATCAATTCATCCGCTAAGGGAATATCACTAGTGATTACCAAGTCGTCCTGCTGCACCCTACGCACGATCTCATCGTCTGCCACATCGAATCCCTGACCGACCTGAATCGCAGTGATGTTCTTAAAAGGAGGCGTCTGCATGGCCTGATTCGCAATCAAACACAGAGATAATCCAGTGCGTTCCGCTGCACGAAACAAAATCGCCTTTATTGGCTTTGGGCAGGCATCTGCGTCGACCCAGATCGTCATAGAAAAAACCTCGTACGCTGATCTACAGTTCTGCTAAAAATCATCATAGTCCGGACAGTGGTAACTCATGATCCTTCAGGTCCTCGACAGCTAGGTTATGACTCAGGTAGTTCGAACCAGAAAGGTTTGCAAGCAACGTCGTCTTTACAAGCTTGTCCATGATCGGCCCCTTAACCTCAGACAAGTGTAACTTTATGCCGATCTCACTCAGAGTCTGATTAATTTTTTCCAAGGTCTGGAGTGCGCTCATATCAATCGCATTGACGGCGGTGCACATTAAAATTACATGCTCTAGTTGAGGCTTTTTTGCCATCAGACTAAAAATAAGCTCTTCAAGGAAACGCGTATTCGCAAAGTAGAGACTCTCATCAATACGAATCGACAAGATATTATCGAAGGTTTCAACATCATGCCTCTCTACGTTCCTGAAATGCTCAGTTCCAGCAACCCTGCCTATTACAGCCACGTGCGGCTGCGAAGTCTTGTACAGGTGCATCAAGATCGAGGCTAGAACCCCAGAGGCAATACCGATTTCGACACCTACTAACAAAGTTAGGAATAAGGTAATAGAAACAGCGATGAAATCAGCTTTCGAATACTTCCAGGACTTGCCTAGTGCAGAAAAGTCCAAGAGCGGATAGACCGCTACCAATATAATTGAGGCCAGAGCTACCTTTGGTAGCCAATACAGCACGGGCGTGAATAGCAAGGCGACACTGGCGATGAGCACTGCCGTCATTAAACCCGCAGCTGGCGTTGCCGCACCTGCATCAAAATTGACCACCGAACGGGAGAAGCCACCGCACACCGGGAAACCGCCAGTGAATGACACAGCAATATTAGCGGCACCCAAGCCAATTAATTCTTGATCGAGCTCGATCTGTTCCCTGCGTTTAGCCGCCAACGTTTGGGCTACAGAAACTGATTCAACGAAGCCAATAATGGAAAGTAAAACGGCGGACCAGAACAAGTCGCGAATGAGGTCCAGTGAGAAATCAGGAACTGTAAGCCCTGGCAGCCCTGCCGGCACAACGCCAAGTAACTGCACGCCCTGCTGATCGAGCCTGAATCCATAGCAGAGTAAACCAGTTAGTAAGGCAACGATAACAGGGCCGCTTCGAGAGATACTGTTTACAAGCCTGCCACCCAGACCCATCTTGGTGAGCAACGAGGCAAGTCCTGTTCTACACCAAACGATAATCGCTATGGAAGCCAAGCCAAGACCCAAGGTAATCCAATTGATCTCGCCCATCGAACCACGCAAGGATGCAAGCAGCTCAATAATATTCTGGCCGCTCGATGTCGTGCCTAGCAGATGCTGCACCTGGCTGAGTCCGATTATAATCGCGCTGGCAGTGATAAACGCGCTGATCACTGGATGGGATAAGAAATTCGCCATGAAACCAAGACGCATCAGCCCCAATAGCAACAGGAAGACGCCAGAGAGGAATGCCAGAGTCAGAGCGGCGGCGACAAGCTGTGAAGGATCACTGATCCCAAGTTTTCCCAGAGCGGCAGCTGTCATCAACGAAAGCACGGCGACTGGGCCAACCGAAAGCGTATTGCTCGTGCCAAAAAGCGCATAGATAGAGAGCCCAAAGATGCTAGCGTAGAGCCCCACCTGAGGTGGTAAGCCGGCGACAAGAGCAAGGGCCAATGCTTGCGGCACTAGCATTATCGCTACGATAACCGCAGCCATAGAGTCGTCAATCAGCTTTGCTTTGTCGTAATCTCGCCCCCATCGGAGAATGGGCATATACCGCGAAATTGAAATTGTTTTGCTCAAGTAGTCACTCAACTTATTAAGGGTAATTCTTATCTAGCTCAAAACACTCAACTCAATGACTAGAGACTCTTCAACTGGTTTTTCTTCTTGCGATTGATCAGTCCTGCACACTTTACACAGCCGAATAGCCCAAGGTCTATGGCGATTGTTAGGAGCAACGCAATAGCCAAGCCCCACTCAATGGCGAGTAGGTTTAGGGGAATCGTATATCCATATTGTTCGAATGTCTCGTCCATAAATTCATCATCGGCATTGAGGATTACGTGCATCGAGGCTGCAAATATGTTACCGGACAGGGCCTCTCGCTCATTAGAAATGCGATCGTACCTAGCAACGATACTTCGTATGCTCTGCGCATCGCTTTCGAACACCAAGTCGTTGCTGTCCGCGTAATAAGCAATTAGCGCTTCCATGTCGCCAGAGAAAAGTAGATCAGCAGTGGATTGGAAGCCACTAATATTGGCGCTGACTTCGAGGTAATGCGCATCGATTCGCCGCTCGTACTGATCGACAAAATTGGGAACCTGAATACCTAGCAGTAGACCACCAGCAAAAATAAGAAGCCGGCTATAGGTTTTTAGTAGCGAAAGAATCATGACGCAGAGGCTCCCTATCCTTGCGAAAGCAGACGTCTCAAATCGATGATCGCGGCATTGGCTCGCGATATGTAATTCGCCATAGCAAGGGAATGGTTTGCGAATATGCCGAACCCCGAGCCGTTTAGAATTATAGGAAAGAAAATCGATCGCTGACTGGCTTCCAATTCTCGAATAATCTGACTAAGACTCGCCTCGGCGTTCTTGTCCTGCAATACATCCTTGAAATCTACTTCAACAGCTTGGAGAAAATGCATCAAAGCCCAAGTCGCTCCGCGCGCCTCATAGAAAATATCATCAATTTGCAGCCAAGGAGTCTTTACCGATACCTCGGAGCGTACCGGCGTAGATTGCGTAGCAGCCATCTCTCCAGACGTGTCCGTATTTACTCGTTGCTGCCTAACGCTTGCGCTTAATCGCTGCGACAAACTACCGAGTCTAGACTCGACGGCCAACAACCAATCTGCAAGGTTGTCGGCTCGGGCATAAAACTGCGCGTCAGTGTTCGCTGGGTCAGAAATACGTGCCAAATACGAATCGAGGCGATCTATCGCCTTCGCATATTCGCTTTCGGTTGCTGGAAACAACCAGCTGTCATTGCTGAAATGAAATTTTGGTTCACTGATGATTAGATCAGGATCTTCTGTTGATTGAGACTGTGAGCGACTAAAGCTCTCACGAAATGTGCGCGAGAGATCCCGCACCTGTACTAAGGCGCCGAATTCCCAGCTTGGGATATTGTCGAGATAGATGCCGGGCGGAGAAATATCGTTGCTAAGATAGCCGCCAGGTTTATTCAACAGCGATTCTGCAACCGTTATTAATGCGACTGTTGTGGTACTACCCACCACATAGTCATTGCCTATCAACGCGAGTCTCTGACTCGTCTTCTGTTGGACAGAAAACGGCGCAGGCTCGCTACTCCAATAGAAGCCGAGAAAAATAATAAAAATGATTAGGAAACCGAAGCCAGTAAGCAATACTCGCTTAAATACGCTTCCGTCGCCTGAGAAGGAGAACGCTGAAGCTAGCCTAGTTTTCATAGAGGTCCAGAACATAGGCACAGTTTAGCACCTCGAGATAGCTTAGTGTATTTCCACTCGAATAGTGAAATAGCAGGAAACAACTGCTTGAGGCTAGACTATTCCTCGCTTGGCATCCTTAGACGAATGCCAAGGCGGCTCGAGAGCTCGATATTACCACGCAGTCGATAGCCCGATACCGCCTCGCGCATCACCGATACCATCCATCTTGCTAGGTCATCATTGGGCGCAGTAATCAGAAAAAAGGCTTCGTGCTCTCTCGTCTGTCTGGCGATATCAGCCAGTTCATTCTGAGCCAGCTCAGAACGAGCCGAATAGCTTGGATAGTCCAGTTTGAAGAAGAGATCGTCGGAATTCATCTCTAGCCGAAGGGCCTCTGCCGCACTAGCTATCCCCGGATGGCTTGAGTCGACGAAGCGCGCTCTACCCAATAGTGTCTCCGCCTCATCGAAAATGCCTCTATTCATCGATTCCCCCGCCAACTGCAGATACCGCACTACGATGTCTTGTAGCCCCTCCAACGCGAGTTCATTCTTAGGATCCATAGCGAGCACGCGCTTGAATCGCCCGTGTGCATTATCATCTACCGGAGTTAGCAATCTATCTTCACTGAGCGCCTGCAATGCTGCATACAAAATATCCGGAATCATGTCCCGGTTACCCGCAATATCCGACCCGGAATACACTTCGGCTTCTGATAGCACACGAATATCGAGTGCTTCGTTCGCGGGTCGAGATTCCCCAGGGGTCGGTTCGAGAGGAGGTGTTTGGCAACTGCCTAACAACAGTACACACAAGAGGAAAAATAAAAGCCTAAGAGGCTGTATCGACATAGGGTTCAGGTCACAGAATTAGTTCAATAGTTCTGAAAAGGGAATGAATTCAAGATTATCGCCGATCGTCACCGCTGTATAGGGTGGGACGACCCCGAATCCGTCTGCCCGGCTTAACGACGCAGCCACACCCGAGCTTTGATTTCGTAGAGGCTGTAGGGAAGCCACCCCCTCTGCATCTTGTGCTAGCTGACAACGCAGATATTCCTGTCGCTCTCCTGATGCAGAAGCTGTAAAGCCAGCTGCTACTTGAAATGACTGCGGTGCGGTTTGCTTGCCGCCCAACATTCGCAGCAGACAGGGCCGAACAACTAATGCGAAGGTGACGAAAGCGGAGACGGGATTACCAGGCAGACCGAAGAATTGAGTCGTCGCAATCTTGCCGCAGGCCAGAGGTTTGCCCGGCTTTATGGCTAACTTCCACAACTGTAGCTCCCCTTCGAGCTCAACCACTGCCTTTACATGATCTTCCTCACCAACAGACACTCCACCGGTGGTTATTACACAGTCGCTGCGCTCAGCTGCTGCGACGAGCGCTCGCCGGGTCCCCTCGAAATCATCCGCCAATATGCCGCAATCGAGCACCTCTACCTGCAAGCTTTTCAAAAGCGCGTGCAGAGTGAAGTAGTTCGAATTATAAATCTGACCAGCTTCCAGCTTAGTGCCAGGTTGCACTAATTCATCGCCGGTTGTTAACAGGCTAACTCGTAGTTTTCTCGTAACACTTACCGACTCCAAACCGATGGAGGCAAGCAAGCCGATATCTTGCGGTTTCAGCCGATGACCCTTTGCCAATATCAACGCGCCGGCTTGTATGTCATCTCCTGCCTCGCGCAAGTTCTCGCCAGGCTTTACATGCTGCTGTAGCACGCAAAGGACATCGCCACTTACTTTGCAGTTTTCTTGCATCACCACCGCATCTGCTCCTTCAGGTACCGGGGCGCCCGTAAAAATACGCGCGGCCTCTCCCGAGTTTAGCTGTTGGCCTACTTCGCCCGCTGCAATTCTCTGGGTGATCTTCAGCTGAATATTCTCGGATCCTAGATCGGTGCTTTTCAGAGCATAGCCGTCCATCGCGCTATTGCGGTGTGGAGGAACATCAATTGGCGATACACAATCATCCGCCAAGACTCTTCCTGTCGCCTGCTCTAGGAGCACTCTTTCCATCTCAGTTATCAATGGCAGCAATGGCACCAGTTGTTCAAGGGCTGTGTCAATTGGGGTCAGTGACATGTCTTAACTTAGGCTCAAAGGATGAACTGTCATGAGGTGATATCACTCTGCGATTCGCTTGGCTCAGTTCGAAGGCGACCTACATAGAGCGTTTTAATGGTCTCCTGCAAATCTCCGTGCCAAGACTTTTGCTTAATGCCAAAGGTATCGAATAGCTTTTTATTGGAGAGCGTGGAGTTGGGTAGCTCCGGCAGCCTCGGTAGGTTCTCGCGAATTTTAGTGTTGTCCAGCAACTGATAGATTTCTTCGTCGTGATTTGCGGCGTACTTGAGGACCTGCCGTGCGAATTCGATTTCCTTCTTTATCTCCAATCCGCTGCAGTGATAGGTGCCCCAAACATTCGCGTCACAGCCAACCTGCTGAGCGACTGCCAATATTGCTGAGGCCATATCAGCCGTTGATGTGGGACTAAATCTGCGGCGCCAAACAGTCAACTCACCATTGTGCTTCTTGATCGAATGAATCCAAGATTTGATTAGACCTATTTTGTGTCTACCGAAGAGCCAACCGGAGCGCATGATTATGTGCTTGGGATGATCTCTTACCGCCTGCTCGCCGGCTAGCGTGTAATAGCCATAGACGCCCTTCGGATTTGTTTCGTCATTCTCGTTGTAACCCAGTTTTTTCTCACCATCGAACACATAGCAATTGGATAGGTGCAGCATAGGAATATCTAGCTGATTGCAGGTCTGGGCCAGCATTGCAGGCAGCAAGGAATTGATTCGTTCACAACGCCGCTCGGAGGACTCTGCCCGCTTTAGCGCGCTGTGGTTTCTGGAGATAAAGTCAGCCATGTTGATCAACTGAGTAGGGGCAAAGTCGGTAATCATCTTGGAGATAGAGCCCGCGTTGACGGGATCGAAGTTCTTATCGGCAGGCGCGAGGAAGCGAATCTTGTTTTTCCGCAAAATTTCGATCAGGCCTTTGCCTGCTGGGCTATTCGCTCCTACTAAGAACAACTTCACTACTGACTGACTTCCATTACTAAAATACGTTGCATGATCGTCATTAAAGATCTAGGTGCATAGAGTCTGACCAAACGTGGCTCAAGTCAAGCAGAAGCTGGGGCTAGAGCCAAACCGAGAGAGTTGAATTTTAACTATTTAGGCCGTCCCACCGTTGCGGCAGACAGCCCATAAGAAGTTAGACAGGAATCTGAAAATCCCTAGAAGGGTATATCGTCATCGAAGTTGTCGAAGTTGGCAGGAGCCGCTTGTGGCGCTGCAGATGCAGATCTAGCCGCTGGAGCTCCGCCGCCCTGGCCCTGAGGTTGACCTTGGCTCTGAGATTGACCAAATGAGTTGTCGCCAGCGTTTCCGCCGCCACGAGAGTCTAGCATCTGCATTTCTGAGGCAACGATTTCAGTGGTATAGCGCTTAACACCGTCCTGTTCCCAAGATCGCGTCTGTAGGCGACCCTCTATATACAGTTTGCTGCCCTTCTTTATGTATTGCTCTACGATCTCGGCGAGACGGTTAAAGAAAATCACCCGGTGCCATTCAGTTTTTTCCTGCTGATCGCCCGTCGTCTTATCCTTCCAAGTTTCACTGGTGGCTAGAGAGACATTTGCCACCCCATTGCCGTTTGGCATGACCCTAAACTCTGGATCATTACCTGCGTTTCCAACCAGAATAACTTTATTTACACCTCGACTTGCCACTATCTGTCTCCCCGACTAAACCCGTTGTATCACTATAGTACCCAGTTTAGAGCCTGAATTAGGACTTACAGAACTAGGTGCTGCATCGCTGTTAATTTGGAGCCTGAAAATGATCCAGAACTTCGTACTAAGTGTATATCAAGCCCGCACTCATTAGAAATTTTCGCCGAAATAAACTTCATTGCTTTAATCCGCAAGCTGTCCTTTACTCCTGCCTGCGTAATTGTCGATAATGGTCGGTTCCGCCTACCGCAGTGAGTGAGTCATGGATTCGATTGTCGTACGGGGTGCACGCACCCATAATCTAAAGAATATTAACCTCACTATCCCCCGCGATAAGCTCGTCGTTATCACCGGGCTGTCTGGCTCTGGCAAGTCATCTCTGGCATTCGACACCCTGTATGCAGAGGGACAGCGCCGCTATGTCGAGTCGCTTTCGACCTATGCGCGCCAGTTCCTATCGATGATGGAGAAACCGGATATCGATCATATCGAGGGTCTGTCACCAGCGATTTCCATCGAGCAAAAGTCCACGTCCCACAATCCACGCTCTACAGTGGGCACGATTACCGAGATTTACGATTACCTGCGACTACTCTTCGCCCGCGTGGGAGAGCCGCACTGCCCAGAGCACAATATAAAGCTACAGGCCCAGACCGTCAGCCAGATGGTGGACAAGGTCATGGCCCTCCCCGAGGGCAGCCGCATTATGGTGCTCGCGCCTATCATTCGCGAGCGCAAGGGAGAACACCTTCACGTCTTCAGCGAGTTGAACAGCAGCGGCTTCATACGCGCCAGGGTTGATGGGCTGGTGTGTGAAATAGAATTCCCACCGGAGCTGGAGAAGAACAAGAAGCACTCCATCGACGTGGTGGTCGATCGCCTGAAGATCAAGCCCGGCCTGGAGCAGCGCCTCGCAGAGAGTTTCGAGACTGCCATTCAATTAGCCGACGGCTTAGCGTTTGTCAGTATTACCAGTGAAGATGGCGAAAAACCGCAAGATGATCTCGTGTTCTCTTCCCTGTTTGCCTGCCCGCAATGCGGACACAGCATCTCCGAGCTAGAACCGCGGTTATTCTCCTTCAACAACCCAGCCGGCGCCTGCTCCACCTGCGATGGCCTGGGCGTAAAACAGTTTTTCGACGAGAGTCGCATCATCACCGACGAGACATTGGCTCTCGCCGAAGGCGCGATTCGTGGATGGGATCGTCGCAACATTTACTATTTTCAGATGCTCACCTCCCTGGCCGCTCACTACGGCTTCACCGTTGAGACACCTTTTAAGAAACTTTCGAATAAGCACCAGAATTTTATCCTCAGAGGAAGCGGCAAAGATGTCATCGATTTTCACTATGTGAATGATCGTGGCGATACGGTCACGCGCAGCTACCCCTTCGAAGGCATCTTGCCCAACATGGATCGTCGCTACCGTGAGACGGAGTCGAATCATGTGCGCGAGGAACTAGCCAAATACCTTAGTTCACAATCATGCCCGGACTGCAGCGGCACGCGTCTGAGGAAAGACGCACGGCACGTGCTAATCGAGGGATTAAATTTGCCCAGCATCACCGGGATGACCGTTGCGCAGTCGGCCGATTATTTCAAGAAACTCAAACTCTCTGGCACCCGTGCCCAGATCGCGGAAAAGATTCTAAAGGAGCTGCAGGATCGCCTGAAGTTCTTGATCGATGTGGGACTGAACTATCTAACACTCAATCGCAGCGCAGACACGCTCTCTGGTGGAGAGGCGCAACGTATTCGCCTGGCCAGCCAGATTGGCGCCGGCCTGGTCGGAGTGATGTATATTCTAGACGAACCCTCCATTGGACTGCATCAGCGCGACAATAGCCGCCTTCTTGACACCCTCTTCCACCTTCGCGATCTAGGCAATACGGTGATCGTGGTAGAACACGACGAGGAAGCGATCACTAGCGCGGACCACATCATCGACATCGGTCCTGGCGCGGGCGTGCACGGCGGTGAAATTGTCGCCGAGGGCACGCTTGCCGACATCATGAACTCAAAGAAGTCCCTAACCGGAAAATTTCTCTCCGGTGTAGAAAAAATTGATATACCGAAGAATCGCGTTCCCTACGACGACAAGAAATTGCTCACCCTGAAAGGTGCGACCGGCAATAATTTGCAAAAAGTAGACCTAACAATCCCCCTAGGCCTATTCACCTGTGTCACCGGCGTATCTGGGTCGGGAAAATCTACACTGGTCAACAACACACTTTACCCAATTACCGCTACGAAATTAAACAAGGCTACTACTCTCAATCCATCACCCTATGAAGAGATAATAGGGTTGGATCAGTTAGACAAGGTGGTAGACATAGATCAAAGCCCGATCGGCAGAACACCGCGCTCAAACCCAGCAACCTATACTGGCATCTTCACTCCAGTGCGAGAACTCTTCGCCGGCACCCAAGAGGCACGAACACGTGGCTATAAGCCGGGTCGCTTTAGCTTCAACGTAAAAGGCGGTCGCTGCGAGGCTTGTCAGGGAGATGGCCTAGTAAAGGTCGAAATGCATTTCCTGCCAGATGTCTATGTGGCCTGCGAGGTTTGTCGTAGCAAGCGTTACAACCGCGAAACCCTAGAAGTGAAGTACAAGGGTAAGAACATCAACGAAGTATTAAATATGACCATCGAAGACGCACGCGTGTTTTTCGATGCCGTACCAGCAATAGCACGCAAGCTTCAGACGCTCATGGAAGTAGGCCTGTCCTACATCTGTCTCGGTCAGGCAGCAACCACACTCTCCGGCGGTGAGGCACAGCGCGTCAAGCTGTCGCGAGAACTCTCCAAGCGAGACACTGGCAAGACTCTGTACATTCTTGATGAACCTACGACGGGACTGCATTTCCAAGACATCCGACAACTTCTCAAAGTGCTTCATCATCTTCGTGACGCAGGCAATACCATCGTCGTCATTGAACACAATCTAGACGTAGTAAAGACGGCAGATTGGGTCGTCGACTTAGGTCCCGAAGGTGGCAGTGGAGGCGGCTATATCATCGCCAAAGGCACACCCGAAGACGTAGCGAAAGTGAAGAAGTCGTACACTGGACAATATCTTAAGAAGACACTAAGCAAGCAAAGCTAATGGCGATTACCACAATGTTCGAATCCGCAAATTCATGGGATTTCCATGAAATAAGCACATTGCGGAACTGCACACTCGCCACTGGGCTCCTTTTTGCGTCCCTTGTATCAAACACCTATGCACCTGTCTCTTATACACATCTGACGCTGCCGACGAATAGAGAGGTGTAGA
>OJIK01000239.1_pt1 | contig 19441 bp, 17 predicted proteins | sample 1595571 | NCBI WGS metagenome assembly OJIK01 (sample SAMN05416791, study PRJEB24817) | seawater metagenome | isolation source: Sea water | place: Canada:Atlantic | collected 2013-11 | reverse complement strand
ACAACGAGATAGAAAAGATTACAGGCACATCGATAAGTCTGAACAATATGGAAGTACTGCGCTGGCCCGGCGTCATTGAAGAACAGGATTTCGATAAGACATCTATCGAGAAACAGGCGCTTAGCTTATTCAGCGCTGCACTAGATGACTTAGTTGCGACGCGAGAGCGCGAAGGTGCAGAGCTGCAAGGCTTTATAAAGCAGCGTATCGACTCCGTTCGTGAGATCGTAATTAGCATTCGCAATAAGATGCCGGAAATTCTAGCGAAACAAAAACAGAACATTCTCGATCGCTTGGCAGATCTGCAGGCGGAGCTCGAACCCACGCGCTTGGAACAGGAAGTATCTCTGCTCACTCAGAAGGCGGATGTTGAGGAAGAACTGGATAGACTGGACTCTCATCTGAACGAAGTAGAACGCGTGTTGGGTACGAAGGGCCAGAAGGGGCGGCGCCTCGATTTCCTCATGCAGGAGCTGAATCGCGAGGCCAATACACTTTCCTCAAAAGCCATCGTTGTCGAAACTACACTCAACGCGGTGGAATTGAAGGTATTGATCGAACAGATGCGCGAACAAATTCAGAATGTCGAATAACAATGGCAGAACTAAACCTAGTTTCGGAGATCAAGCTGCATGTCTAGAGGCACACTATTCATAGTGACGGCACCTTCTGGTGCGGGCAAAACCAGCCTAGTTAAGGCATTGATCGAGCGCGAGCAACAACTGCGTGTTTCCGTGTCTCACACCACCCGGCCCAAACGCCCTGGGGAAGAAGATGGCGTGAACTACCATTTTGTCGAGGAAGCCCCATTCATGGAGATGCTGCGAAAGGGCAGCTTTTTTGAGAGCGCTCAAGTTTACGGTAATTATTATGGCACCTCGCAGTTATGGGTAAATGAGCAACTAGAAGCCGGCCTCGACGTAATTCTTGAGATCGACTGGCAAGGCGCGGTTCAAGTTCGAAACCTCGACCCAAAAGCCTGCTCCATTTTTATCCTGCCGCCTTCGCTGGAAACGCTAAAAACTCGCCTTCTCAATCGAGCTCAGGACGATACCGAGACCATCGAGAAGCGCATGAGTGAGGCGGTTGCGGAGATTTCCCACGTCGCAGAAGCCAACTTTGTTGTCATTAACGACGACTTCGACACGGCGCTAGAAGACCTATGCGCTATCATCAGATCATGTAGGCTGACTATGAAATATCAGGAAACGAAGCAGACAGCTCTCTTCGCTAGCCTTGCTCGAGGCTAGTAGTTTTGGGTAACTAACCGTCCCGCAATCGGCTGTTTTCAAGAATTGTATGCATTCTGCGCCAGAATTCAGTAAAATCCCCGGTCCTCGTTAAATATGCTCCTCGGAGCTGCGGTGGCCTGGCCCGATACAGCTTGTATTTGGCCCTCAGCCACCAGTAAACATGTAGATCATTAAGGGTTTGGTATGGCTAGAATCACTGTAGAAGATTGTTTGGAAAACGTTGATAACCGCTTTGAACTGGTCATGGTATCCAGCAAACGCTCGCGTCAGATTCAAACTGGCGGCAAAGACCCGTTGGTTTCTCTAGATAATGACAAACCTACCGTACTAGCACTCAGAGAAATTGCCGAAGGCCTAATCGATGCCAGCATCCTGATAGCCAGGCCACCTAGCGTAGAGCTGGAAGAATTGGCTGACGAAGCGGCTGAAGCAGTAGAGAAAGTCGCAGAGGCCGCCGCAGAGACTGAAGAGACTGTCAAAGCAGTTGCACCTGAAGAAGCCACCGAAGAACCGGATAAAACAGAAGACCAAGAACCCCCTGCCGCGGAAGCCTAAGCACTGTTCTACTAACTAAGGAGTCGAGTCTTGCAGGTCCCAGCACTAGACACGATCGACTCTTTAGCCTCGGATCTCACTAGTTATCTCGGTAAGGACCAGGTCAACAGCGTACGTCGCGCCTATTATTATGCGGAACAAGCCCACGAAGGTCAGTTTCGTCGTAGTGGCGACCCCTATGTCACTCATCCCCTCGCCGTAGCCGGCATTCTCAGCGAAATGCACATGGACCATCAGAGCTTGATGGCCGCTATGCTGCACGACGTAATCGAAGACACCGGCATCACCAAGACCGCAATCAAGTCGCAGTTTGGCAACTCCGTTGCTGATCTGGTAGACGGTGTAAGCAAACTCAACAAGATCAAATTTAGCAGCCGCGCCGAAGCTCAAGCAGAGAACTTTCAGAAGATGGCGATGGCCATGGCGAAGGATCTGCGTGTGATCTTGGTTAAGATCGCGGATCGCCTTCACAATATGCGCACGCTGGATGTACTTGCTCCAGACAAACGCAGACGCATCGCACGAGAAACCCTAGATATTTATGCCCCCATCGCCAATCGGCTGGGGATGAATGTCGTTCGAATCGAATTCGAGGAGCTGGGCTTCGCCGCGCTCTATCCAATGCGTGCGCGCCGAATTTCGGCTGCCGTGAAAAGTGTCCGCGGCAACAGAAAAGAGATTCTTTCCAAGATCGAGACTTCGATTGCCGCCTGCCTCGAGCGCGAAGGCCTGCCCGGTCGCTGCGCCGGACGCGAGAAACATCTCTATAGCATCTACGAGAAGATGCGCAGCAAGCGCAAATCCTTCTCGGAAATCATGGATGTATACGCGTTTCGCATCGTCGTCGATCGAGTGGATACCTGTTACCGCGTTCTAGGTGCTGTGCACAGTTTGTACAAGCCTGTTCCTGGTCGGTTCAAAGACTATATAGCGATCCCTAAAGCAAATGGCTATCAATCTCTTCACACTACTCTATTCGGTATGCACGGCGTGCCCATCGAGATTCAAATACGCACCGAAGAGATGGAAGGGATGGCGAACAACGGCATTGCCGCACATTGGCTCTATAAGTCGAGCGAGGATCTGCCTAGCAATCCACACGTTCGCGCTAGGGAGTGGGTAAATGGCTTGCTGGACATGCAGAAAAACGCCGGAAACTCATTAGAGTTTATTGAGAACGTAAAGATCGATCTCTTCCCCGATGAGATTTATCTGTTCACACCAAAAGGAACAATTTTCGAATTACCAGCTGGATCTACAGCGGTGGATTTCGCCTATGCTATCCATACCGATGTCGGCAACTCCTGCGTCGCCTGTCGAATTAGTCGCCGCCTCGCTCCATTGAGTGAGCCACTGGAGAGCGGTCAAACCGTTGAGATTATTACCGCACCAGGCACACAGCCCAATCCAGCATGGTTGAGTTTCGTTATTACCGGTAAGGCACGCAGCAATATTCGTCACTACCTGAAGAATCAGAAACACTCCGAGTCGGTCGCACTCGGGAGGCGTCTGCTGAATAAAGCATTGGCAGGCTTCGGTGATCAATTGGACAGCATCGCACAGGAAAATATCGATGCCATCTTGCAGCAAACTAAACTCAAATCCATGGATCATTTGTTAGAAGAAATTGGTTTGGGCAATCGTATGTCCTACATGGTTGCACAACGGCTGGCCACAAAGAGTAATATTTCTGCTGACGACGCACAGAGAGAATCGGACAAACAAGGTTCACTCGATATACGCGGCTCCGAAGGAATGGTGATGAATTATGCAAAGTGCTGCCATCCCATTCCTGGCGATCCAATCGTTGGCCATATCAGCTCCGGTCGCGGCATGGTAATCCATACAGATGACTGTAATAACATCGCCGACGTTCGAGACAACCCAGAAAAATGCGTATCGGTACGCTGGGATCCCGATGTTCAAGGCGAGTTCTCTGTTGAGCTTCGCGTCGAGTTAGAAAACGAGCGCGGTATTATCGCAACACTGGCGACTACAATTACCGGAACTGAAGCCAACATCGAAAAAATTTCCACAGTCGAAAGAGATGCTCGCTTTAGCATCGTAAACCTCTCACTCAATGTTCATAACCGAGTTCACTTAGCGCGCGTCATGAAGCGCGTACGACACATCAAAGCTGTCGCAAAAGTAACTCGAGTGAAGAGCCGCAAGGTACGCAAGACGATCAAGAATGTCGTCGGCAGCAACTAAATATAAACCGGAAAATTACCATGACTACACTAGAACAAGTTCATTCCGATTCGGCCCCCGCAGCAATCGGCCCCTACTCCCAGGCGATTAAAGCTGGACCCTTAGTTTTTCTGTCGGGACAGATTCCCCTAGATCCTAAGAGCATGGAGATCGTCTCCGATGATGTCTCCGCACAGACCCATCAGGTTTTTAAGAACCTGATCGCGGTCGCTGATGCTGCAGGCGGCAGTTTAAGTAATGCAGCGAAACTGACCATCTATCTTACCGACCTTGGCGACTTCGCTGTGGTAAATGAGATCATGGCTGGGTATTTCTCAGAGCCTTATCCAGCACGCGCTACGATACAAGTCAGCGCCCTACCCAAAGGGGCTAGAGTTGAGATCGACGCCGTTCTAGCACTGTAGATCTCATTACAACGCTTCACTGAGTGCTGAGACTGCCTTGTCTTAGCGCTTTCGTAGCACTACTGTATAAAAACACATATACTTTGTTGGTCTCTGTCGCAGAGGATTAGCTTAATCCTCTCTGTGCGCTGTCGCTCTCTCAATCGAGAGTAGAAGGCTCACCGCTAAATCGGACACTACACATTGTGAATGCTGCCAGCCAACAACTCGACACGATCCCCGTCACGCGCTTGAAGGGCGTAGGCGCCGCGCTTGAGAAAAAACTAAACTCACTTGGCATCCATAACCTGCAAGACCTGCTTTTCCATCTGCCTTTTCGCTATGAAGACAGGTCTCGAATCGTACCCATTGGATCGATCACCGCGGGCGAAACCGTTCAGATACAGGGCGAGGTCGTGAGTACCGACATACAGTTCGGGCGCCGCCGAAGCCTGCGTTCTACAGTTAAAGACAATAGCGGCTTCATCACACTTCGCTTCTTTCATTTTAGTAACGCACAGAAGAGTTCTCTCGCGGTTGGCAGCCAGGTCCGCTGCTACGGTGAGGTACGGCGCGGCAGATCTGGGCTTGAACTATTCCATCCCGAGTATCGAGTCGTGCGAGAGAACGAAGACATAGTCGTCGAAGACTGCCTAACCTCCATCTATCCGACAACCGAAGGGCTTGGACAGACTCGACTACGCAGCATCGCAAATCAGGCGCTCGCTTTCTTGCCCGCTAATACCGATGATGAGTCGGTAGTTGGTTCCGCCCTTCAAGAACTATTACCGGATGAGTTGATCGAGAAATTTCGTTTTCATTCTCTTATCGATGCGATAAAGCTGATTCATCGACCTCCACTGGAGGCTCCGCTAAGCTGGTTAAGTGAAGGCGAAAACCCGGGGCAACATCGGCTGTCTTTCGAAGAGCTGCTCGCTCACCGCTTGTGTATGCGCCGGTTTAAATCTGACGCGCAGCAGCAGAGCGCACCTACGTTTAGTAATTCGCCGGCGTTGGTTGCGAGCTTTCTCAAAGCACTCCCCTTCACACTGACTAACGGTCAACAGCACGCCTACAAAGAGATCGCCGATGATCTAGCACGCGCCTGCCCTATGCTTAGACTACTGCAAGGTGATGTAGGGTCCGGCAAGACTGTGGTAGCTGCCCTCTCGGCGCTACATGCTATTGCCCAGGGGTATCAAGTGGCAATAATGGCGCCTACAGAATTATTGGCGGAACAACACTTTGCGAATTTTTGTCAGTGGTTCGAGCCATTGGGCATCAACGTTGGCTGGCTAAGTGGAAAGACCAAAGGAAAAGCGCGCATTGCGCAGCTTGCATCAGTGGGCAATGGCGACTGCCAACTACTAGTAGGAACTCACGCGCTTTTTCAAGACGAGGTAATCTACGCCAAGCTAGGGCTAATCATAATCGATGAACAACACCGTTTCGGAGTGCACCAACGACTCGCCTTGCGTGAGAAGGCAAATCAACATGCATTAAATCCACACCAGTTAGTTATGACCGCGACCCCGATTCCTAGAACACTCGCTATGAGTGCCTATGCCGATCTCGACAACTCAGTGATCGATGAGCTGCCACCTGGACGGATCCCTGTAAACACCGCCGTCATTTCCAACGACCGCCGAGATCAGGTTATGCAACGCATCGAGAGCGCCTGCATCGAGAATAGCCAAGCCTATTGGGTCTGCACGTTGATCGAGGAGAGTGAGGCGCTGCAATGCCAGGCGGCAGAGGTGACGGCCGAGCAACTCACTTCGCAGTTACCCGATATAAAAGTTGGTCTTATTCATGGGCGCATGAAGCCACAAGAGAAAGTGGAGATCATGCAGCGTTTCAAGCAGGGAGATTTGCAATTGCTGGTAGCGACTACCGTTATCGAAGTTGGTGTTGATGTGCCCAATGCCAGCCTGATGGTCATAGAAAACCCGGAACGCCTCGGCCTCGCGCAGCTGCACCAGCTACGCGGCCGCGTCGGCAGGGGGTCGACCCGTAGCCACTGTATCCTCTTGTATCAGGCGCCGCTGTCTAAGGCAGGCAAGCAACGCCTATCGATAATGCGCGAAAGCACCGATGGATTCTACATCGCTGAGAAGGATCTCGAGCTGCGCGGACCCGGCCAGGTCCTAGGCACCCAACAGACCGGATTAATGAGCTTTAAGGTGGCTGACATCAGCCGCGATGCCGACCTCTTAGATCAGGTAAAAGAAGCCTCAGAGCTGGTTATGGGAAAATATCCTGAAATCATAGACCCATTGATTCGGCGTTGGTTGGGAGACAACGTCCACTACGCCAATGTCTAGTCAGTCGATTGCTATTGTTAGCTATAGGACCGTTTACCAATCTCGCCTAAACTAATTTTTACTCTTACCCTAAAGTCTTTTATGCTAGCGGCTCCAATAAGAAGCCTCTTATAAAGTCTATGCTTAGTCGGGCTACCAGGAAAGTATTTTGCTGCGAGCAGCCTCATCTGTAAGCCCCTTCGGGCACGGCCCGGAGCGCACGGCTGCTACGTTGTCGCGCAGAGTGGCTATAGACTTGATAAGATGCTCCTTACACTGTAGCCAAGTATTAACTCCTAATGGAATTTGTAAAAAAAATTCGCGCTAGAATAATTTCACAGTTTCGGTCTCGATTTCCGGAGCTCTATACCAAGCTGCCTGCATTCGCGGAGTTAACTCGCGCAAATAAGCCTATCGGTATTTATCTGCTGCTCTGGCCAACGATCTCTGCGCTATGGATCGCCGAAGAGGGCTTCCCTCGATTTTCACTGCTGTTTATCTTTGTCGTGGGCACGGCGCTCATGCGCTCGGCTGGCTGCTGTGTAAATGATTTTGCCGACCATAAGATCGATGGAAAAGTCGCAAGGACGCAGCGACGGCCGCTAGCCGTAGGATCACTTACCAGAAACGATGCTTTCCTTTGTTTCGCATTGCTATCTCTAATTAGTTTCTCTTTAGTGCTGATGACAAATGAAAGAACCATCATTCTCTCCTTTGCCGCCGTAGCATTGGTCGCGGTATACCCGTTCATGAAACGATTCACGCACTTACCTCAGTTAGTGTTGGGGATCGCCTTCTCTTGGGGAATACTGATGGCTTTCTCCGCAGCAACCGGGGATGTTCCACAGTCTGCCTATCTCTTATTCATAGCAAACTGTTTGTGGACTGTTGCCTACGATACGCAGTATGCGATGGTAGATAGGGAGTTCGATATAGAAATAGGGGTCAAGTCTACCGCAATACTATTTGGTGATGCCGACAAGGTCATCATCGGTAGTCTGCAGGTCATGTTTATTCTAGCGATGATTCTCGCTGGCAGACAGTTCGAGCTTGGGACGTTCTACTATCTCTCTCTCGTCATAGCGAGCGGGTTCCTTACCTATCAGCAATATCTCATCAAGGATCGATTACCTGGGCCCTGCTTCGAGTCTTTTCTGAATAACAACTGGGTGGGTGTAGTGATCTTTATCGGCGTGTTGCTGAGCTTCATCTAGCGTTAGTTGATGGACCAACTTCGTCTTGTAGCTTGAAGTCAGCCCATCGCAGCTAGCTAGGAATTACACAAACGCCTGTATTCCCGTTTGTGATCTGCCTAGAATTAGTGCGTGAATGTCCTGAGTACCCTCATAGGTATTCACTACTTCCAGATTCTGACAATGACGCATAACAGGAAAATCATCGGAGATGCCATTGCCACCCAACATGTCCCTTGCCTCGCGTGCTGTATCCAATGCCTTCAGGCAAGAGTTACGCTTTAGCAGAGAGATAAGTGGCGGTGCTAGCTTACCTTCATCTCGCAAGCGGCAGGCTTGCAAACAACCCTGTAGGCCCAGAGAGATATCAGTTTGCATGATAGCCAGCTTCTTCTGTATCAGCTGATTCGCCGCAAGCGGCCGACCAAATTGTTTTCTATCCAGCGTGTATTGCAAAGCCGTGTGCCAGCAGTTTTCTGCCGCACCTAGAGCACCCCAGGCAATGCCGAGCCGTGCTGAGTTCAAGCAGCTAAAAGGGCCGGCTAAGCCTTTCGCCAAGGGCAGTTTGTTCTCTTCAGGCACGAATACTTCATCCATCACGATTTCGCCAGTGATTGATGCCCGCAAGGCTAGTTTTCCTTCAATCTTAGGCGCACTTAACCCCTTCATCCCCTTATCCAGAATGAAGCCGCAAATAGTACCCGTATCGTCCTTCGCCCAAACGATAAAGACGTCGGCGATCGGTGAGTTGCTAATCCAGTTCTTCGCGCCAGTCAGAGAGTAACCGCCGGCGACTGATTTCGCTCTCGTGATCATGCCGCCCGGATCAGAGCCATGATCCGGCTCGGTCAAACCGAAACAGCCTATGTATTCACCGCTCGCCAGCTTCGGCAGATATTTTTGCTTCTGATCCTCGGAGCCGAATGTGTTAATCGGGTGCATTACCAAGCTGGATTGCACGCTCATCATCGATCGATAGCCAGAGTCTACCGCCTCAATCTCGCGCGCCATCAGGCCGTAGCAGACATAGTTCACGCCCGCGCAGTCATAGCCTTCAATGGTGGAGCCAAGCAGACCGAGCGCACCCATCTCGCGAAAGATCTCCGGGTCGGTTGCTTCATTTCTATAGGCTTCCTTGACCCGAGGTAGTAACTTCTCTTGGGCATATTGCTTAGCTGTATCTCTAACGAGCCGCTCTTCTTCCGATAACTGTCCTTCCATCCCAAATGGATCTGCCCAATTGAATGGCACATTATCCGATCTGACAGACATAGCTTTCTCCTAGTTAGCTCAGACTATCCATACGAATGGGCAGCCTCTTTAGTTCATGCGTGTTCGGTTTGCTCAATGAAAGAGATTTATCAGAGAGCGTGTGACTGCTCTAAGCCGGACGCAGGCGCGGTATTCTATCAAACTTCACCCTTTTTCACTAAGACAGCTGTAACTCATCTAGATGACGATTTTAGTCAGATAAAGCGGAGAATCTCGGCGACATTTTGATAGAATAACGCGCCATGGATGTCTCACACATATTAGATTCACTCAACGATGAGCAAAGAAACGCAGTAGCGAACCCGTCGCAGCACCTGCTGGTATTGGCCGGTGCTGGTAGCGGCAAGACACGCGTGCTTGTGCACAGGATCGCCTGGCTGCTGGAAGCCGAGCAGGCATCCCCCTATTCTATTCTCGCCGTGACCTTTACCAATAAATCCGCACGAGAAATGCGTGGCCGTATAGAGTCGCTGATGGCGAATTCCTTCGCTGGCATGTGGGTTGGTACCTTTCACGGCCTTGCCCATCGACTGCTACGCACCCATTGGAGAGAGGCCGGCCTAGTCCAAGACTTCCAGATCCTCGATGGCGACGATCAGCTGCGTTTGGTCAAGCGTATCAACCGCTCATTGAAGATAGATGAGGACAAATGGCCTGCAAAACAGTGCCAGTGGTATATCAATTCACAGAAAGATGAGGGACTACGCTCCGGCAACATCGATCATTTTGAGGACGATTACACGAAGACCATGCTCCAGGTTTATAAGGCCTATGAGGAAGCATGCGATCGCGGCGGCATGATCGATTTCGGGGAGATCTTGCTCCGAGCCCACGAGTTATGGCTAAAGAACCCTCAGGTACTGGAACACTACCAGCGACGCTTTAAACACATTCTGGTTGATGAGTTTCAAGACACCAACTCTATTCAATATGCCTGGCTGCGGGTGCTGGCCGGAACGCAAAACCAACTGATGGTAGTTGGAGATGATGATCAATCGATCTACGGTTGGCGCGGCGCCAAGATAGAGAATATCCAACAGTTCAATGTAGATTTCAGCGATGCCGAAACCGTGCGCCTGGAACAGAACTACCGCTCTACCTCCACGATTCTCAAGGCTGCCAATAAGCTGATCTCAAACAACCAAAGCCGCCTTGGCAAGAACCTCTGGACTGAGGATGGAGATGGCGAGCAGATCAGCTTATACGAAGCATTCAACGAACAGGATGAAGCCCGCTTCATCGTAGATCGTGTGCAAGACTGGTTTAACAACGGCAACCGCCGCTCCGACGCCGCTATCCTCTATCGCTCCAACGCGCAGTCACGCGAACTGGAAGACGCTCTCCTACGCATGGGTATGCCCTATCGTATCTACGGCGGCCACCGTTTCTATGAACGTCTCGAAATTAAAAACGCACTGGCCTATCTGCGCCTCGTAATAAACAGAGACGACGATACCGCCATGGAGCGAGTGATCAATGTTCCAACTCGAGGCATCGGCGGCCGAACCATCGAACAAGTTAGAAGCGTAGCGAGAGAAGAAAATTGCTCACTCTGGCAGGCCTGTGCCAAATGTGTAAACGAAACTCTCATGACATCGAGGGCTTCCAATGCCGTGCTAGGCTTTCTGGAACTAATCGATGAGCTAAGCCTTGCCTGTAGTGAATTGGAATTAGCAGAAAAGGCGGAGCATATTGTTAATCACACCGGACTTATTCAACATCATGAAAAGGAAGGTGGCGAGAAGGCTCGTGCGCGAATTGAGAACCTCGAAGAGCTAGTAACAGCTGCAAACAATTTCGACGACCCAGATATCGATGAAGACTTTGACCTAAAATCTAACGCCTTCCTGTCTGCATTCCTCGATAAAGCAGCCCTAGATGCAGGAGAAACGCAGGCCGATGAATCCGAAGACGCTGTGCAATTAATGACGCTGCACTCTGCAAAAGGCTTGGAATTTCACCTCGTATTTCTTGCCGGTATGGAAGAAGGACTGTTTCCTCACAAGATGTCTATGGACAATATTGCCGGTCTCGAAGAAGAGAGACGACTATGCTATGTCGGAATAACACGCGCCAGAACCAAGTTGTATATGAGTCATGCAGAATCCAGAAGGATGCACGGTGAAGTGAATCTCTGTCGGCCCTCGCGTTTCATCAATGAGATACCGAACGAACTGCTTGATGAGATTCGAATGAAGTCTAGCGTCAGCAGGCCGTCGTTCGGCAATACACGAATCGGCAGCAGAGTCAGTAGCAAACTCAGTGGCGACATAGAGGTGCCGGAAACTGATTTGTCATTGGGGCAGCGCGTCGTCCATGGAAAATTCGGCGAAGGTGTTATCCTAAACTATGAAGGGCAAGGGCCTAATGCTCGAGTTCAGATAAACTTCGATGCAGTGGGGAGCAAGTGGTTGGTGCTGTCCTATGCCAAACTGGAAGTGTTGGCGTGACTCGCGAGGATGCGAGATAAGTAGGGAAATAATTATGTTACTTAACCATTCATTTAGCTCGACGGCTAAGGCGCTGTGCACAGCGGCGCTGCTTTGCCTCTTAACTACCTGCGGTGGAGAGTCTCAGTCAACAGACTCTGGCGCGCAAAGCAGTGCGCAAGAACAAACGGTCTATGAATGGAAGTTGATTACATCCTGGCCGAAGAACCTGCCTGCACTGGGAACATCACCCGAGCACTTCGCCGATATCGTCGAGAAGATGAGCAATGGCCGCATGCGCATCCGTGTATATGGCGCGAATGAGCTAGTCGGTGGCCTCGAAGTGTTCGATGCCGTATCCCAAGGTGTGGCCGAGATTGGCCACACAGGGGCCTATTATTGGCAGGGCAAGATCCCCAGCACGCCTTTCTTTTCCACTATTCCCTTCGGCCTAACAGGCACGGAGATGGACGCCTGGCTTAGCTATGGCGGCGGTAATGAGCTATGGCAAGAAATCTACGCCCCCTTCAATCTAATTCCAATGCGCGGCGGTAACTCCGGCACCCAGATGTTTGGCTGGTTCAACAAAGAAATTAACTCCCTAGCCGATTTGCAGGGGCTGAAGATGAGGATTCCCGGCCTCGGTGGCGAAGTATTTAGTCGCGCTGGAGGCACTCCAGTCACCATGCAGGTGAGCGAAGTATTCACGGCGATGCAGACCGGCGCACTCGACGCGACAGAATTCGTAAGTCCGTATAATGACATGGCGGCTGGATACCATACCGTTGCCCAGTACTATTACTATCCCGGCTGGCACGAGCCCGGCTCAACTCTAGAAACTATCTTCAACAAGTCCGCGTTCGAGGCTCTCCCCGAGGATCTTCAAGAGATTCTCAAGGCAGGCACCGAAGTGATGAACCAACTCTTGATGGACGAACTCACTGCTAAAAATAACGAAGCGCTGCGTGTTCTGGTTGAAGAGCATGGCGTAGAATTAAGAAAACTTCCCGATGAGGTGCTCGTCGAGCTGCGAGATATTTCCAACCAAGTCGTTGCCGAACTCGCGGATACTGATGAGGTCACGCGCCGCATCTATGATTCGTATAAGAATTTTCAAACGGGCGTAGAAAATTATCACAGCATTGCCGAAGACGCCTATGTCGAAGCGCGAAAGCTACCGAGTAATTAGGTTTAGATACTCATAGAAGGTTGAGGTCTATCTTGGAATATCTCTTGGCTTACCTTGATCATCAATCGCAACAAACACGAACAACCCGTCCGCTATCTTAGTAGGCTTATCAATAATACTAATGTTAGAAGTCCAAACCTCTACATTAATCTGCACAGAAGTCTTACCTGTTTTAACAACTTGTGTGTAACAGCTGACAGTAGCGCCCACTTTGACCGGACTGATGAAGTGCACGTTCTGAATGGCAACCGTCACCGAACGACCTCGTGTCGCCATTTTGCTCGCGATGCCTGCCGCCAAATCCATCTGCGATACCAACCAGCCACCGAAGATGTCGCCGTTCGCATTCGTATCCTTCGGCATGGCGAGTGTTTGTAATGCCAGTTCGCCAATGGGGCCAGCTTCGTTGCTGCTCATAATAATTCCCTAAGTAAAATGATTACAGGAATGTGATCGTCTCGATCAAGGCACTTATCAAAGTATCGAAGGCAACCAGGTTGCCAATCCCGGTTGCAGCGCGAGCAACAGTAACAGTGCAAGCTGCATAATAACAAAAGGTATAACGCCTCGATAAATCTCACTGGTCTTTATTTCAGCTGGGGCCACGCTTCGCAAGTAGAAAAGAGAAAAACCAAACGGCGGGGTTAGAAACGAAGTCTGTAAATTCACCGCGATCATCACTCCCAACCAAATCGGATCGACGCCCATTGCCAAAAGTATAGGCCCCACAAGCGGAACGACCATAAACGTGATCTCAATAAAGTCTAGAATAAAGCCTAAAAAAAAGATCAGCAGCATAACGACAAGAGTCGCCGAAACGACACCGCCGGGCAGGTTCATTAGCAGGTCTTCAATCAGTACATCGCCACCAAAGCCTCTAAATACCGACGAAAAAATCGTCGCGCCGACTAAAATTAGATATACCATCGAGGTAACACGCATGGTCTCTATGCTCACCGATTGCAGCACTGACAGATTTAAAGCTCTCTTTATTAGGGCCAGAATCATCGCGCCTACTGCGCCAACGCTAGCTGCCTCGGTTGGCGTCGCTATTCCCAGAAGTATCGAGCCCAGCACAGCTACCATGAGCAGCACCGGAGGAAGCAAGCCCTTAACTAGCGCCGTGAAGACATTAACTCCCTCATCTAATTCATCGATTACCATCGGTGGGGCGTTCGAGGGTTTCAACATGGCTATGACGAACATATAGGTCGCGTAGGCAATGACTAGCAACAGGCCCGGAATTATCGCGCCAGCGAACAGGTCTCCGATCGAAACAAAGTCGGGCGCGAAGACACCTGCATTTAACTGAGACTGCTGGTACGCGTTGGAGATAACTTCTCCCAGCAGCACCAAACAGATAGACGGCGGGATGATCTGCCCAAGTGTTCCCGTCGCACAAAGCGTGCCGCAAGCCAGCGAGGGTTTATATCCTGCCTTCATCATTGTCGGCAAAGAGAGTATGCCCATAGTGACGACCGTTGCGCCGACGATGCCGGTGCTCGCAGCCAGCAACATACCAACGATAATGACTGAAATCCCGAGACCGCCAGGAAACTTCCCAAAGGCGATAGCCATGTTCTTGAGCAAGTCTTCTGCGATGCGGCTTCGCTCCAACATCGTCCCCATGAATACAAACAGCGGCACAGCAAACAAGTTTTGGTTAATCAATAAACCGTAGATGCGATTTGGAATAAGTGAAATATAGGCTGTATCGAAAACACCGCTCATGGTTCCTATCGCAGCGAATCCCAATGACACCCCAGTAAGTGATAAAGCAACTGGATAACCTGCCATCAGTACAAGACACACAACCAAGAAAAAAAGAATTGGAATGAATTCGATCACTAAGAGTCTAGCTGCTTGATCACAGAGATTGATTTCACTATCTCTGAAATTCCCTGCAGCAATAGTAAGGCAGGTAAGACGAGGATCACTACCTTCAATAAATAGACGAAAGGAAGGCCGCTGGATTCCGCCGATGCTTCCCGTATTCGCCAGGAAACGGCAACGTAATCCCAACTAATCCAGATAATAAAACAGGTAGAAGGAACCAGAAAAAGTAGTGAGCCGAATAGGTCTACCCAAGCACGCTTCTTTTCGTTAAGTCGACTATAGAAAATATCGACCCGAACATGACCCTGCTCCTTAAGCGTATAGGCGACACCGAAAGTAAATATAAGCGCGTTGATATATATAATCGACTCTTGCAGTGCGATCGAGCCAATTTGAAACACGTAGCGCAGCACAACGATGGCAGCCATAACAAGCACCATAGTCAAAGTCAGCCAGGAGAAAATTCGGCCTAGACGATTCGACAGCCCATCAATGAGAAGAGAAAGCTTTTCCATGGTGCTTGTGTGCGCTAATGCGCCATTATTCTTGTTCGTATTTATTTGTTTGCGTGGCCCGATCTAATTACTACTTAAGCTCTACCTAACAGGCCGCTCATTATTGCATACATAGCAGGGCTCTATGAGACTGCCAGTGCTAAGACTCATAGCCACACACGCGTCAGTTGATAGCTAAGAATAAGGAGGCCCGCCGCACTCGCTATCGTGAGAATGCCCAGAACCCACAGTATCCCCCTTCTCACACGCACGCCCATTCGCCTGCGGAAAGTCGCTTCACTGCCGGCCTTGCCCGGTATCTCCTGAAAGAGCTCCCCAGTGCTATACAGCATCAGCGCCCAACAGAACCCAAGGATAGCGGGCTTCAAGAGCCTGTCATTATCGAGCAGTGGGTTATCCAGCACACTGAGAACCAGCACCACCAGAGAAAATCCAGCTAAGACGAATAATGGCAGCCGAAACCTAGCTAAAACAGTGGCAATTCGCTGTAGTCGCTCTATCATTGTCGTCCATAGCCGCCTAGGTGAGCCTTCTCTCCAGCAAGCTTACCTACTAAACATGCATTCATCCACAGGGCTAACCAAGGTACAAGCATTGAGTTCTCCTACTGATCCCGTAGCAGCCGACATTTTCGAACTTCCATTCCTAGCAGGCATCAATCCCGACGGCGACCCAGTCTTCGAGAGCCTCGAAGTCGAATTGGTCGAGGATACCGAAGACGAGGTGCGGCTCGTGCGCTCCCCTTTACTGACGCGCAATCTGGCCGCTGGAGATAAACTCAAGGTCATCGACGTTTCTTCGGCAGAATATAAGTTGCTGCGTCGCAGCGGCAATCTATCCATTCGCGTCTTCCGCGTGCATCAACTAGATGTGTTGGCAGAAAACCTTTCGGCTAAGATTGAAAAGCTTGGAGGCAGCTTAGACAAGCAAACTGATCGCGCATTGGTTTACAGCATACATTTTTCTATCGGCTTCCAGACTATCGAAGAAATACTGAGCGTTGTCTGCAAAGATTATCCTGATACAGTTTGGTATTATGGAAACGTTTACGATCCCGAAGACGGCACGACACCCCTTGAATGGTGGCTGGAATTCGAAGATCAGGAATAGCCCTTATTCATTTAACTAATATTCGACTAAATAGACGAGTAATCAAACCATGCTAATTGTATTATCGCCCGCTAAGTCTCTCGATTTCGACACCAAAGCCCGCACGCGAAAGTTCACCGAGCCAGAATATCTCGCAGAGTCCACACAACTTGTGGGTCAATTGCAGAAGCTAAGCCCGGAAGATTTCTCCGAGCTTATGCATATCAGCAGCGCCTTGGGCGAACTCAACCATATGCGCTACGCAAACTGGCATACGCCTTTCGATTTAGAGAATTCCAAGCAAGCCATATTCGCATTCAAGGGTGATGTCTACATCGGGCTAGAAGCAGAAAAGTTCTCTACAGCAGATCTAAACTTCGCACAGAACCATCTGCGAATATTGTCTGGGCTATACGGCCTACTCCGACCTCTGGATTTGATGCAGCCCTACAGGCTTGAGATGGGATCCAGATTCAAGAACAAGAAAGGCAAGAACCTCTACGAGTTTTGGGATGGCCAGCTTACCGAAAACCTCAACGAATTGTTTGAGCAAGATAAGAAGCCCGTGTTGATTAATCTCGCTTCAAAGGAATACTTCAGCGCAATTAAACCAAAATCTCTTAACGCTGAAATCATTTCGCCAGTGTTCAAAGACTTCTCGAGTGGGAAATACAAGATCGTGAGTTTCTTCGCAAAAAAAGCCCGCGGGTACATGGCCGCCTACATTATTCATAACAGAATCAAGAATCCCGAAAAGCTTAAGGAATTCGACGTAGAGGGCTACCGCTATAGCGAAGAGCACTCAACACCAATGCAACCAGTCTTTCTACGCGACGCGCAATAATTACTATGAGCGAGCTCCCCTTTAGCCAGGCCTGCGAGAATAATAAGCAGGTCATCCTGGAAATACTTCAGCGACATTTTAAAGATGGCGACCAAGTGCTTGAGCTATCTGGCGGCACCGGTCAACACGCTGTTCATTTCGCGCAAAATCTGCCAAACCTCCATTGGCAATCCTCAGACATTCCGAGCAATGTCGATAGTCTCAACCTGCGCCTCGCCGGGGCTATGCTTACAAACCTTCCTGCGGCCATAAGCATTGATGTGAATCACACACCTTGGAATAGCGGTAGGCCAACTGCGATTTTCAGCGCAAACAGCTTGCACATTATGTCTGCCGATTCGGTTGAAAATTTCTTTAAGGGTATTGGTGAGGCTCTGCAGGCAGATGGAACACTGATCGTATACGGCCCTTTTAAGTATACCGGTGAATTTACGTCCCCAAGTAACGAGGGCTTCGACCGATTGCTGAAAGACAGAGATCCGGCGAGTGGTGTTCGGGATTTTGAATGGATAAGCGATTTGGCAACTTTAGCCAACTTAACTCTCTTCGAAGACAATGCCATGCCCGCCAACAATCGGCTTCTCGTATTCAAGAAAGCTAAACAGAGTTAAAATTGGATTCAACGTCTGCGTAAGTTATGCTGTTTTGCGTAAGAACTATTCGCTAACGTGAGGTCCGCAAGCAAAGTGATCCCATTTCCAGTACCTCAGAACCACCGCGGCTCCGCGTCAATGACTGGAAGCCCTCTGCATTTACCCCACGATGTTTCCCGGCGCGATTTCATAAGACTCTCCGCGGCCGTTGCCGCGGCTGGAATTCTGTTGCCAAGCACCAAGCCTGTCGCAGCCCAGACCATGACCTCTAGCGAGCGCGAGCTACTACTCCTTGCTATCGATGTCGCGAGAAGCGCCGGCGCACAATACGCCGACGGAAGAATTATCCGCACACAATTCGAGGCTATCGGCGCTAGAGAGCAAATGATAACTCAAGTGCAGAGCACCGATTCTTTCGGCATCAATGTGCGCGCCTTAGTCGGCGGTTCTTGGGGCTTCTCTGCTACTCAGGTCTTAACACGTGATGCCGTAGCCGCGATGGCTAGAGAAGCCGTAGCTATTGCTACAGCCAATAACGAAGTAGCTCCTTCTGAAACCGTGCTCGCTCAGGTCGATGTCTTCCCCGATGCGGATTGGATAACACCTCACACTGTCGATCCATTTGATGTATCCCTTGAAGACAAAGCGGCGCTGCTGCTGCGAATCAACGAAGAAGCGCTACGGGTCAATAATATTCGCTTCTCTAATAGCAGCATCCTCTCGGTTAAAGAGGAGCGATTGCTGGCTACATCCGAAGGCTCGGTGATTCGGCAGACACTACTACGCGTCAACCCCTCGATAAACATCACCGCGATTTCTCCAGATGGGAGCGACTTCCAAACACGCGGTGCGGTAGTAGAGCCCGCTGGTCGTGGCTACGAATATATAAGAGGGTTAGAGCTAGCCTCCAGCGCTGAAGGCTGGGCCGAAGAGGCAGCGATGAAACTCGAAGCCCCATCTGTAGAGCCTGGCAAGTGGGACTTAATTCTACATCCTTCGAATCTATGGTTGACGATCCACGAATCGATCGGGCATCCAACCGAACTCGATCGCGCGCTCGGCTTCGAGGCCAACTACGCCGGCACCTCATTCATCTATCCGCCTGAAGATGTAATCAACAAGCTGCGGTTAGGTCCAGAATTTTTGCAGTTCGTTGGAAATAGAACTGAGTTCGGCGGCTGCGCTACAACCGGTTGGGACGATGAAGGCGTGCCGGCCGAAATCTGGCCGATCATAGAAGACGGTTTATTCGTCGACTATCAGACCACTCGAGAACAGGCAGACTGGATCTCGCAGTACACCGGCATAACCCGCAGTCACGGCTGTTCCTATGGTCAGAATTGGGAGAGCATGCCTTTTCAGCGCATGCCGAATGTCAGCATGTTGCCAGGAGAGAATGACCTAAGTGAAGATGATGTTATCGGTAATACTGACCGCGGCATCTTAGTTGAAGGCCGCGGCTCCTATTCTATCGATCAGCAGCGCTACAACATCCAGTTCGCCGGCCAGGTGTTTTGGGAAATACGCAATGGCCGTAAGTACCGCATGCTAAGAGACGTGGCCTATGTTGGTCGAACTCCCGAATTCTGGAATGCTCTGGATACAATTGGCGGTCCTAGTACCTATTATCTAGGTGCCTCGTTTGGAGACGCAAAGGGACAGCCCATACAGGTAAATGCGGTATCACATGGCTGCCCTATATCCTTGTTTAGAGACATTGATATTATCCTGTCTCTTATACACATCTGACGCTGCCGACGAATAGAGAGGTGTAGA
>OJIK01000237.1_pt1 | contig 19540 bp, 21 predicted proteins | sample 1595571 | NCBI WGS metagenome assembly OJIK01 (sample SAMN05416791, study PRJEB24817) | seawater metagenome | isolation source: Sea water | place: Canada:Atlantic | collected 2013-11 | reverse complement strand
CTCAATACTCAGATCGGGACCACAAAATGGTTTTAGAAAGATTTTCCCAATTGCCAATCGATGATCAGTCTCGCGTCATCGAAATGGCCTGGGAAGATAGAACACCTTTTGAAGCAATTGATTTTCAATTTGGTTTTACGGAAAAAGATGTTATTCAAATAATGCAGTGTCACTTGAAAATAACGTCATTTAGAAATTGGCGCAGGCGCGTCAGCGGAAGAGCGACCAAGCATCTATCGTTACGTAGCCCCGATGTTTTACGTGGCTATTGCAAAACCCAGTACAAAATACGAAAGGCGAAGAAAAAATAATGTTGAGGTTTTTCAAAAAAGATCCAGCGGAGAGCTTGCGGAATCAGTATGGCCAGTTAGTAGAAAAAGCCTTTCAGGCACAGCACAACGGCCATATGCGCTTGTATTCAGAGTTGACGGTCGAAGCTGAAGAAGTGCGCAGCAAATTAGATGCGCCAAAATCATGATAAGAATATCATTATTGAAAACATATCTATGGACCTGAATAACTTGCCTAAAGTAAAAACCGTTCGCTGGATATTTGGCGACCAACTCTATGCGCGCCATTCTTGGTATAAAGAAAAATGCGAAGACACCCTATATGTGATTGCTGAATTGCAGCAAGAAGTTGGCTACGTTCAGCATCATGTGCAAAAAGTATGTGCGTTTTTTTTGGCCATGGAAGATTTCGCTGAAGAATTACAAAAAACGGGTCATCGTGTTTTGCATTTATCGCTTGATGAATCAGTTGAATTTGAGTCTCTTTTAGAGCTCGTTCAACATGTTGTCACACAAACTCAATGTGCCATATTTGAATATCAACGTCCTGATGAGTACCGTTTGCTTAACCAGCTTCAATTGTTGGAAACTAGATTGAGTGTGGAAGTGAACGAAGTGAGTAGTGAGCATTTTTTAGTGCCATTCGAGGAGTTGCAGACGTATTTTAAACCGAATACGGCTGTACGCATGGAAATGTTTTACCGAAAAATGCGTAAGCGGTTTGCTATTCTAATGACGACGAAAGGGCCTGTGGATGAGCGCTGGAATTTTGACGCTGAAAACCGTAAGGGACTATCAAAAGACGCATTGCGAAAAATACCTCCTCCCTTGGTTTTCAGTAATGATGCTCGTGACGTGCTGGCCCGCTTAGAAAAACACAAAGTCAAAACTGTTGGAGAGCCAAGCGAGAGCTTACTTTGGCCGGTTAATCGAGCTCAGTCGGTAAAACTGCTCAATTATTTTTGCGAATTTGGTCTAGCAAAATTTGGTTTGTATCAAGATGCTATGACCGAGAAAAGTGAGCATCAATGGAGCCTATACCACTCACGGTTAAGTTTTTCACTAAATACAAAAATGTTGCACCCTATGCAGGTGATAGATACGGCTATCCAAAGTTTTGAAAGTGCCAAGGGCGAGATAAACATCGCGCAGATCGAAGGTTTTATTCGACAAATTTTGGGATGGCGGGAATATGTACGTGGTATGTATTGGTCTAATATGCCGGAATATAAGGCAGGGAATGCGCTTGATGCGAACAAGCCACTGCCCGGTTGGTATTGGAGTGGTAGTACCAAAATGAACTGCATCAAGAAAAGCGTCCAGCAAACCATGACGTACAGTTACGCCCACCACATACAACGGCTAATGGTCACGGGTAATTTTGCATTGCTGGCCGGCCTTGCGCCGGATGAGGTCGACGAGTGGTACCTGGGTGTATATGTCGATGCTATTGAGTGGGTGGAATTGCCCAACACGCGTGGTATGGCCCTGTTTGCTGACGGCGGTTTAATAGCGTCTAAACCTTATGTCGCCAGTGGAAATTACATTAACAAGATGAGCGATTACTGCAAAGGCTGTGAGTACAATGTGAAAGAAAAACTCACTGACGACGCTTGTCCGTTTAATGCTCTGTACTGGCATTTTATCAGTCGTCATGAGGATAGGTTTGGCCGCAACTCGCGGATGGCATTTCCTTACAATGCTTGGCGTAAGTATTCACCCCAAGAACAGGCGGAAATTATTGCTAAGGGCGACAACTTGTTACTGGGCATTGAGTCTCTATGAGATTGTGACCTTTTCAGTATTTTGTTATGTGAACCATGAGCTTGGGGGTGATGTAGATTGAATAGAGAAAAAGATACGCTGTATTATGATGATGCCTGCCCGGTTTGCAGTGCCGAAATGGCCAGACTAGCAAAGTATCATGATGAAGGGTTGGAGCTGCTACCCATAACATCTCTGGCAGTGGAAGACCAAGCAGCGATGCGTTCCGAGTTGCATCTAAAAACTGAAGATGGACAGTGGGTTAAAGGTTTAGAGGCTAATGTGCGTGCCTGGAAACATACACGTTATGGTAATGTCGCAGGATTACTGTTGCATCCGGCGCTCCGGTGGCTGGCTGAACTGGGCTACCAGATGTGGCTGCTCTGGTACCAATGGGCGCGCAAGCGCAGAGAAGCGAATGGTTGATCTCTCGTCTAACCCAACACTCCCTACTACTGTGCTTCTCTTAGGTTATGCTGGTCTAATTCCTTTTGTCGCATTGCTGCTATTGCCGTATTTCGGTGCTCCTGAAATAGCTTTGCTATTACCGATTGTCAACGCATATGCCTTTGGCATCATCAGTTTTATGTGCGGAACCTGGTGGCGAGCAGATACTGAAATGGTTGCAAAGACATCGGCGCTAATACTGAGTAATTGCCTGTTTCTAATCAGCTCTTTTGCTTTCGTATTGTTGCCGAAACTTTGGCCTTTATTTGCTTCTGTCTTACTGTTACTACTATTTGTACTGGAACACTGCACGCAATGGATTGGCAGTTTTACCTCAAGCTACCGGCGTATGCGTGGAGCATTGTCGATAGTTGCTAGTATGGCAATGCTATTTTCCTTTGTATTTCTCTCCTAATATCGGCCTGCATCCATTCGCCGTAATACCAAGCCGGTCGTTCAAAATTCTTGATGTTCGTTGAATAATATCGCCAGTCAAAAGCAGATAAATGTATGCCCTCGTAGAGCCGGCTCCTGAGGTTTCACAGCGCTGTACAAATATTTGAAACAGGATAGGTGCTTAGTACAGGGGCGACATTTATCATGGAAAGGACAAACTCTGCTATTTCCAGATTCTGGTACAAAAATGCTCAATGCTAGGAAGCTTCGGTCCCTGTCTTACCGAAGATTTTCAATCCTCTGAGCGGAAATTTCTTCCCCGCTGTTCCCCCAGGCATTCCGAACGTAGTTGATGATGCTCGCCATGTCTTCATGGGAGATTGCGCCGGCGAATGAAGGCATTTCGCCGCGTCCGATGAGCATCACTAGCGCAACATCCACACTACTTCCTCGCACCACTTCGCTGCCTGCTAAGGCTGGATAGATATTTGGTATCCCTTTGCCATCGCGCTGATGGCATTCTGCACAGTTATTCAGGAATAGCTGCTCGCCCGTATCCTCAGCCACAACAACAGACGAGCAAAAAATAAATACGGAAAATAATACAGAGATGCGAGTGGGTTTGTCTCGGTGTAATGCGTGTTCCTTCTTCATAGCCCTAGAATATAGCATTGAGCGCGCCTTTGGAGAAATAGAAACGCGGGAAGCAGCTCGCGTTTTGCGGTAAACTCAAGGACTGTTACAAAATTGTCAAAGGCAGTTGAACGGCAAGAAAAAGCTATGAAAGAGATCGTATCCTACAAAGCGTTACTCCTAGGCATTGTGCTGCTGGCGCAGCTGATCGTAGGGCAAGTCACTGCTCAGAATGTCAGTGAATTAATGCCGGTCGCTGCTCCCATTCCTCCGGGCCTGCAAACCGTCGAATTCTACAGTCCAGCCATAAATCGGCGGATGAAATTCGATATCGTCTTACCCGAAGGCTATTATCAGGGCGATACGCAGTATCCTGTTCTCTATCTGTTGCATGGTTATATGCAAAATTACACGGTATGGGGGCGAAACCTGGCGGCAGCATTCTATGCGCGTGAATTGAATGATCTAATCGTTGTATTGCCCGATGCAGGAAATAGCTGGTTTATCAATTATGCGTCCAGCATTCAGGGGCAGACCAACAATTGGGAAGACTATATTGTCGATGATGTGATCGGTCATGTGGATTCGAGATACCGCACGGAAGCCAGACGAGAAGGTCGAGCCATCTCCGGACTGTCTATGGGGGGCTTTGGGGCTTACTCACTGGGTCTTCGGAACAGCGAATTATTTGTCTCTATCGGAAGCACCAGTGGCGCCTTGGGCCATGCGCGTGCGGCTGCTGCTGCAATCCGCGCTGGCGCGAATCGCGAATCGGCTTCAACAGAACCACAGCGTCAGGCCCGGATCGATGAGGCAGATGCTTTTATCTCGAAGATTATCGATATACCGGGTTTTAGCACGCAGGGTGAGCGCACACCCAAGGGAGTCGACTTCGTAACAGCTGAGCAGGCCGAGGCCTACGATCCTTTTGCGATTATCTATGAGGTCCCCAGAAGCCAGATGCCGCACATCTATATGGATTCTGGAACCGAGGATGGCCTAGTGCAAGTAGCACGCGAGATGGCGCAGCTATTGATGCTAAACAATGTGCCGTTTGACTATATGCAGGATCATGGAACGCATAACTCCGAATACTGGCGTCGCTCCATCGGTCATATGATGACAATCCAAAACGAGGTGATGCAGCGTGCCTTAGGTAAGAGGCCTTAGTAGAAATGGAAAAAGAAAACGCTAAAAAAAGCAGCGATGCAGTTTTATCTGAGTCTCAGGTAGCCGAGTTCCATGAACGTGGGTACCTAATTGCCGACTTTGATCTCGACGAGTCCATGCTCGATAGCATCAAGGAGAAACTTCAGCCGCTCTATCCTGAAGACTATCAACAGAACCCGACACTGCCAGCAAGAATTCAAGATGGTTGGAAAATTGTAGACGAAGTTAGACAGCTAGCGAGAAACGCCAATATTGCGGCTGCGCTGCAGCAGCTACTGGGTCGGCAATCGTTGCCATTTCAGACTTTGAATTTTCCCATTGGCACGCGGCAGTTTACGCACTCAGACACGATCCACTTCAATTCAATACCGAGCAACTTTATGGTTGGCGTTTGGGTGGCCTTGGAAGATGTCGATGAAGACAATGGTCCGCTATTGTATTACCCCGGAAGTCACAAGCTGCACGAGTATTCAATGGATGATTTCGATCTCGAGCCGGGCTATCACAACTACCACAAATACGAGGAACATATTGCGCAACTAGTTGAGAAGGAAAAGTTAGAAGGGGAATATGGGGTCATTAAGAAAGGTGATGCGCTAATCTGGCACGCCAATCTTTTACACGGGGGCGCGCCGCAGAAAGACTTGGCTCGGTCTCGACACTCGCAAGTAACCCACTACTATTTCGCGGATTGTAAGTATTACACGCCGATGAATAGTACGGCTAAGCAATTGAATTTTCGCGAACCTTACTGGGTTCCTGATAGCGCCGGTTATCAGTTGCCGAAACCGAACAGTCTATTCAATAGACTAGCCAGAAAAATCGGTATCATTCAGTAATGTCGGTTAGCTTGTCATTACCTTGCAGATCGAATCGCCACGAAGCTAGGAAAGTATGAGCACTTTAGTTCAGTCCTTAATTGCATTAGCCTTGATTTGGGTATTCGCCTATAGGCGCGCTCGCATGTCTACCATTCTCGTTTCCGTATTAGTGCTTCTGCTAGCCATGACGTTCTATGCTGGATTCGCCTGGTTACCTTGGCTACTCCTTTTATTGGTTGATTTTTTCTATATCGCTACTGATCTGCGAATGCAATTGATGACGCAGCCGCTGTACAAGTTTTTTCGCAGCGTGCTGCCGCCAATGAGCCGTACGGAGATGGAAGCATTGGAGGCCGGTGACGTCTGGTGGGAAGTAGAGCTATTTCAGGGTGATCCAGATTGGGACGAACTACTGAATTATCCGAAACCCGAACTAAGCGAGGCAGAGCAGGCATTTCTCGATAACGAGACTGAGACTCTGTGCTGCATGCTTGATGATTGGCAGATCGTGCAACATGACAAAGACATGTCGCCCCAGGCCTGGCAATACATGAAGGATGCGGGTTTCCTCGGGATGATTATTCCGAAGGAATATGGTGGTCTAGGGTTCTCAGCTATCGCGCATTCCAGCATTGTTACCAAGCTGGCCACCAAGAGCAGCAGCGCTGCGGTGACGGCTATGGTGCCAAACTCTTTGGGCCCGGCTGAACTGCTCTTAAAGTATGGCACCGATGAGCAGAGGCAGCGTTATCTGCCGGGGCTAGCTAATGGTTCTGAAATTCCCTGCTTCGGCCTTACTAGTCCGGAAGCGGGCAGTGATGCGGGGGCGATCATAGATGTTGGCATCGTTTCCAAGGGGGAGTACAACGGCAAAGAATGCCTCGGCTTGTCTGTGACATGGAACAAGCGCTATATCACCTTGGCGCCAGTTGCCACTGTATTAGGCTTAGCCTTTAAGATGTTCGATCCGGATAGTTTGCTGGGAGATGAGACCGATCTGGGCATTACCGTTGCTTTGATACCGACTGATCATCCAGGGGTGGTTCATGGTAATCGGCATATTCCGATGGGCATGGCTTTTATGAACGGTCCGACCCAGGGTAAGGATGTCTTCATTCCTCTAGATTGGATTATCGGCGGGCCAGACTACGCAGGTAAGGGTTGGCAGATGCTTGTCGATTGCCTCTCCGAAGGTCGCGCCATATCGCTTCCCGCGCTCAGTACGGCAATTGCTAAGGTCTGCTACCGGCTAACCGGTGCGTATTCGCGCATTCGAACACAGTTCAATATGCCAATTGGAAATTTTGAGGGGATAGAGGAGGCGCTCGCGCGCATCGCAGGTTACGCCTATCAGTTAGAAGCCTCTCGCGTCATGACCGCCGGCGCTGTCGATCTACATGTCAAGCCTTCTGTGGTGTCCGCTATAGCAAAATACCACATGACCGAGAACGCACGTAAGGTGGTGCAGGACGCCATGGACGTACACGGTGGCCGGGGTCTAATTTTAGGGCCAGCCAATTATCTAGCCTATGCCTACATGAGCGTGCCTATCGCGATCACGGTTGAGGGCGCGAACATTTTGACGCGAAACTTGATTATATTTGGTCAGGGCGCGATCCGTTGCCATCCATTCATCTTCCGCGAGATGCAGGCAGCGCAAGACAGCGACAGCGAAGCGGGGCTGAAGGAGTTCGATAGTCTCATCTTTCGTCACGCTGGCTACTGTTTTAGCAACTTCGTACGCACGCTCAGTCTTAGTCTCACGTTTGGTATGGTCGCGCGGGCACCAGCGCGTGATGCAACGGCGAAACACTATCGACAGATAACCCGCATGAGCTCTTCTCTGGCATTGGTCTCAGACATCTCCATGATGTTGCTAGGCGGTGCGCTGAAGCGCAAAGAACGACTCTCGTCACGACTTGGCGATGTGCTTAGTAATCTTTATCTAGCTACCGCTGTGTTGAAGTACTACTCAGATAATGGCAGCAATCGAGAAGACTTGCCGTATGTAGATTGGAATATTCAATTGGCGATGTACAACTGTCAGATTGCGTTTAGCGAATTCTTCGAAAATTTGCCCAATAAGCCCATTGCCTGGCTGCTGAAGCTTGTGGTCTTCCCTTATGGTAGGCGTTACAAGCTGCCGAATGACGCGCTTGAACAGATCATGGTAAAGACTATGTTCAGCGATTCACCTCTTCGAGACCGAATTAGCGAGCCTATGTACATTGGCAAGGACGCTAGCGATCCAAGTTTCATTATCGAAGATGCCTTCACGAAACTGCAAGCAACTAAAGCCACTCGAGATGCGATTCGGCAGGCTTTGAAGGATGGGGATCTAACCGACAGCAGTGACCTAAGCGTCTTGGTTAAAACGGCGGTTAAGAAGAAGGTTTGTTCTAAGCCCGAGGCTGACGCCTATCTGGCAGCCGAAGCGGCGAGAGATCTAGCAATACAAGTGGATGATTTTCCCGCCGATCAATTCTAGTTGTTTAGCGTTGAGGGGGCGTAAACGACTCACCACTAGTCGAACTTAATCTCGTCTTCGTCATGGACGTTGCCAATCTGTCTGGCGTCGACCATAGCCTGCAGTGAGCTAGACATAAACTCGCGGCGATAGAGCACGAATATGACTACTGCGCAGGCAGCCATGAAGAACCAGTCGTTAATAAACCAGACAAGTGCGGCCATAGCGAAATAGTAAGCGCGTATTCCGTAGTTGTAGCTGTGCGCAGCGCGGTCCAGCACCTTCGCCACCGCCTTAAAATCCCGAGGCACTGCCTGCGCCTGATATTTGTCGTTGTCCTTGTAATATCTGACTGTATTGAAGGATGAGCCAAACAGGATAAAACAGAATCCATACTGGCGCAGCGCCCAGCTAAATGTGAAGAAGCCATACACGAAAATAAAAATCATCAATAGTAATTTCATCTGAACGATTTCCAGGGAAACATCATCGACGAACTGGAGTGATGACATATCCATGAAGTCTTCGCTGGCTGCGCTGAGTACGGTAACAAGACTTGCTAATATGAGTAGTGATGTCGATGCCATGAATGAGACCTGCCGCTCTAGGCTGCCTAGTAAATCGGAATCTACTTCGCTCATACCGCTCTTCGAGAGCTTGAGGACCCATTCCTTACGGTATCGATACAGCACGCTAGAGAGGCTATTTCGCTTCTTCGCCTGCTTGCGCGCGAACAGGCTATAACCGAGCCAGCAGCTGAGAAACCAGAAGAAACTGAATATGTGGAGAGGGGATATGTCCATGGCGCGCAGCTTACTGACCCAGATATTGAATTGCAACATTGCGCCCTAATTCTGTGCACTTATTTTCGGTAGATTCAGGAATTCAGACGACTGGCATCAGGGCAGGAAACTTTGCAACGACTGTGGCAACATCGCTCTCATGCAAACACTAGTTTCAATAGACAATGCGCAATGTCGCATCACGAGGCAAGCTCTGCTGGTTATAGAGCATTTTGCTATCGAGCCGGGCCAGCATTGGTGTCTGTTTGGGCCCAATGGCTGCGGAAAGACGCTTCTGGCTAATCTACTAGCCGGTAAGCGCCTCGAATCTAGCAGTTATGTCAGCTATGGCCCAAATTTTGATCCTGTACTTGATCTGCATATCGTTTCCTTCGAGGAGCAGCAGCGCCTCTGGGCGAGAGATAATCGGCTCGATATCAGTGAATTCAGCGGCGACGCGCAGGACAAAGGGACTGTGGTTGAAGATCTCGTTCGCGCATCAAGGTCGCAGCAAGACCAGAATGATGTGCTATTGGCAGAGCTCATTGAGCAGCTCGCACTCGAAGGCGTAGTAAGTAAAGGTATTAGATTTCTGTCGTCGGGACAGATTCGCAAGGTGCTCATCGCGCGTTCTCTGTATGCCTATCGTGAAGGCTTGCCGCAGCTACTTATTCTGGATGATCCTCTCGAGAGTATTGATCGAGATTCTCAACAGCGGATCAGAAACACGATTGAAAAAACCATGAGCGCGCAATTTAGTAGCCTGCAGTTGTGCAGGCGAGCGCAGGATATTTTGCCGTGCGTGAGCCATATGGCAGTCATGCAGCGCAATAGCACGCGCATGCAAATAAATAGGAAGGGCTCGCTGGCAGAAGTATTGAAGACTTCGGAATTTGCGGATGTCGGTGCTGTCGGAATCGAGGCCACTGCGAATCTGGATGCGCTTCTTCCTCACGAAACTCCGATAAGGAAGCGCAGTGAAGAATTAATCCGACTGGAGGGTGTACAGGCTAATTATGGCGATATCAAAGTCCTTGCCGATGTGAACTGGATCATGACCGGTCGAGACCATGTGGTAATAGAGGGGCCCAACGGCTGCGGAAAATCGACATTGCTCTCTCTAATCGACGGGGAGAATCACAAGGGCTATGGGCAGCAGGTTTTTCTATTCGGCCGTTTAAAAGGAAGTGGAGAAACGATATGGGAAACGAAGAAACACTTCGGCATCGTTTCTAACGAGCTGCATAACAAATATATTAAGGGCTGGAGAGTGCTAGATGTAGTGGTTTCCGGCTTTTTCGACTCGGTTGGCCTGTATGACGAGAGTGGCACGGCAGAGGTTGATCTAGCGAGGCGCTGGATCGCGGCGCTTGGACTGGAGCAATGGGAGAAGCAGTATTATCACGAGATATCTTTTGGTCAGCAGCGGCTAGTCTTGCTTGCCCGGGCGATGATCAAGAAGCCCCGCATACTTATTTTGGATGAGCCCTGTGTCGGTTTGGACGACTTTCATCGTCAATTGATACTTAAAGTGTTAGATGCGATTGCAGAAAGGTCGCTGACCAATATTTTGTATGTGACGCATGTGGCTGATGAACAGCCAAGTTGCATCAATCAGGTTCTGCGTTTTAAAGAGCAGGACGGCGGTGGGTTTAGTGTTGAGCAGGTGGATTCTTAGGGTCGCTTAAAACCCAAGCACTACTTAGAACCGAATGCTATTTTCCAGTTAGCGTACGAGCCGTTGTCTTGAGAATGCAGCTAAGTCCGAATGTAACTTTCGAGCTGCTCTATGGTCGTTTGCTGCACCGAAATTACATCCTTCACTAGATCGCCGATAGAAACCACCCCGACTACAGTTGTGACATCTACGATAGGAAGGTGGCGGATATGATGCTTGGTCATTACCTCTAAAGCGTTTTGCACGCTGTCAGTGGGGGCTACGGTGATGACATTCGAACTCATGATCTCGCCGACCAGGGTCTTCTTAGAACTGCGCCCTTTAAGGATCACCTCTCGCGCATAGTCCCGCTCCGAGATGATGCCCTCAAGTTTGGCGCCGTTCATGACCAGTAAGGCGCCGGCACGCTTATCCGCCATGATTTGAATCGCTTCGAAGACGGTATTGGTCGGGGGGACCGACCAGATGTCGTCATTCTCTTTCTGCTTTAGTATCTGCTGTAGTGTGTGCATCGTTCACTCCTAGTGGGAGTAACGACTAATTTGCCCTAGACAGAGAAATGCTGGCGAAGCCTGAATTATTGCCATAGAAGCCATAACTATCATTAACAAACAGGGTGAGTTTGCCGTCACAAGTTGCGACGAAGTTGTAACTACCACTAGCTTCATCAAAAGTTAGATCGGAAATTCCGACCAAGCTGCTACGTTTGCAGTTTGCCTGCAGTAGCATCAATTCGAACCAATTATGTTCTCTGGAACGTTTCAGCAATGAAACCGCTGGGAGCGGCATCACGCTGTCGGCAAAACCGTATTGATCCAGAGTTTGCTCTTTCTCATTTTTATCGATAGTGCTATCCACCCAATTACTGAGTAGGTTTATTTTAAGCACATACTGTGCACTTGCCTGTAGGCCCACATCAGTATCGAAGTTTGGAATATTGGTGAAGAATTGCAGCGTTGCCTTTTCTCCAGGCATCAATACTTTGCTTGGCTGCGCATCACCGAGAGACATCCAGCCGGGTATCGTGCAGGAAGTCAGAGAAACAATGGCAAGCAGGGCTGCGAGTATCTTTAATTTCTTCAAAGGTGTCTCTCTCAAAATGGGTTTTAAATTCATACTACTCCGAGCTGCTGCTGAGCTCAATTGCTGATCGAAAGAATCGAATTGTAAGTGTTACTATCTGAAACAGGTTCTATAAATAAAGGAAGAGGCGAGGCGATGGAACAAATTCAGTGGGAAGATTTTCTTAAGGTAGAGCTTAGAGTGGGTACTATCATTGCGGCGGAGGACTTTCCCGAGGCGCGACGTCCGGCGTTCAAACTACAGGTGGATTTTGGTGAAGAGATCGGCATTAAGAAATCCAGCGCCCAGATTACGAAACTCTATAAGAAGGAGGACCTAGTAGGGAAGCAGGTCATGGCTGTAGTGAATTTCCCAGCCAAACAAATCGGCCCTATTATGTCTGAGTGCCTAGTGACAGGATTCTACAATAAGGACGGCGCTGTAGTGTTGGCAGTGCCTGATCCCTCCGTTGTGGGTGCCGGCGATGTTGCGAATGGTGAACGCCTCGTCTAGCTGTTAGCACTTTCGTAGCGACGTGTGGAGAGAGTCAAAAAGTAGTGACCCAGCGAAGGAAACTTCTGTTATCTTCAGAGAAGTTGATTGCTTGAAAATCCGCTAAGACGACGCTGCAACTATCGGCGTAAACACTATGAACAATACGGTCAGAAACGTTTTAGGGATAATAGTGGGGGTCATCATTGGTGGTGTTGTTAATGGAGGCATCGTGGTGCTTGGTCCGATGATTATTCCACCGCCCGAAGGTGTAGACATGACCACAGTAGAAGGCATGTCCGCAGGCATGCATCTGTTAGGTCCGCTGAACTTCATAGCTCCCTTTCTAGCCCGTGCTCTGCGCACTAGCGGCATACTTCGTTGCGGCCTCGCACAAGACTATCGCCGTGTACTTCGTCGGTGGCCTTTACCTAATTGGCGGTATAGTTGCCTCGACCCTGATTCCCGCTCCATTTTGGTTTATTGCACTCGATCTAATCGTGGCCTACCTACCGATGGCTTGGCTGGCGATGAAGCTTGGTAGTTCAATGAAACCTAAACTCGAGATAGGCTGAAGTTATGAGTGATATTACCTTCTATACCAACCCACAATCCCAAGGTCAGATCGTGCACTGGATGTTAGAGGAGTTAAGCGTAGCCTACGATACCCAGTGGATAGAATACGGGGAGCAGATAAACGAGGACACTATCCAGAGCACTGCCTCATGAGCGACTGGCAGCTTGCACAACTCAATGTTGCACAGTTGCTGGCACCAGCGGAATCGCCGCAACTCGCCGAGTTTTTTGCGAATCTAGATCGAATCAATGCGTTGGCTGATCAAGCTCCTGGCTTCTTGTGGAGATTGCAGGATGAACAGGGAAGCGCCACCAAATTTCGCCCTTTTGGTGAGGATGTACTGGTGAATATGTCTATTTGGGCGGACATCGAGCCTCTGCATAATTATGTGTATCGTTCAGAGCATATTGTAATTATGGCCAAGAGAAAACAGTGGTTCGAGATTTTGCGAGAGGCCTATTCAGTCTTGTGGTGGATACCTGCCGGCACGTTTCCAACAATGGAGCAAGCACACGAAAAGCTGGAATTGCTAGGGATGAAGGGTGCGAGTTCGGAGGCCTTTACCTTTAAAGACTCCTTCCCATCGCCAGAACACTCAGGGGCAGGTGATTCTTAAGAGCTTAGCCAGTTAGCTGAGGGTTGTTCAGCCAGCTGATTCTAGCTCAAATACTTTTGGAAATTGGGCTGGCTAGTGGTAAAACAAGTTGCGGCTTACTGCAAACAAGAGAGTAAATAATGCAAAGAACATCCCGGTTATCAATTTTCGTCCTTTTTCTGACAATGCTGCTGCATCAGCTTGCTCAAGGGCAGGCCTATGAGCCTCCGCGTACTGTCGACGGCAAGCCAGACCTGCAGGGTACTTGGAGCAATGCATCCATTACCACCCTCGAGCGAAATGCGCGCTATAGCGGATCAACTCTTAGCAATGACGAAGTGATTCGGGCTACCGATGATCATCCGCAGAACGTGCGTTTAGCGACGGATGACAATATGGTCGCCGGCCAGCTGCCTGACGGCACCGATTTAGGTAGAGGTCGCGGCTACAATGCCTTCTGGATCGATCCAGGCACCAAGTTTGGCACCATCAGCGGCGAACACCGCACCGCGTGGATCGTTGATCCCGTCGACGGTCGTATTCCCTATAACGAGGCAGGGCGTGCTCGAAAAGCCGCTCTTAGGGCAAAAAATTCCAGTTTCGATGGCCCGGAGACGAGACCGCTAGCCGAGCGCTGTATCAGCACAGGGCTGCGCACTGGTCCCCCTATGATCAATGGCCTCTACAACAACAATTACGAATTTGTGCAGACTGAAAACTACATAGTATTGCGCACCGAAATGATCAGCCATGCCCGCATCATACCCATCAATACTGAACACAAGATGGCAGCCTTAGCTCCCATGTTCGGAGAATCTGTCGCACATTGGGACGGCGACACACTGGTGGTGGAGACTACAAACTTCAGCCCTATGCAGGAAGAGGCGGCTATTAGTCTAACCAGTAGTGGGCATGTGGTAGAGCGGTTCACCCGAGTATCTGAGGAGCAAATCATCTATGAATTCACTATCGATGACCCTGAGTACTATTCGCAGCCCTGGCATGGCGAGTTAAGCTTTCTCTCGACGGCGAGTAAGGTCTATGAGTTTGCCTGTCACGAAGGAAATTATGCGATGAGTGGAATTTTGGCTGGAGCGCGACGAGCGGAACACGATCAGCAGCAGACGGCGCAATAGAGAGAGTTCAATGGCAGGTGAAGAAGACTTAGACAAATTGCTTGCTATATTGCAGCCGAGCTTGCTTCCCGGCGACTTTGTATTTTGTACATCAGCTAATCTGAAATACGGCGACTTTGCTGAATGGAAGCCGATTGCGTCTTATCAAGAAGAAGAGGGTCTGACTCTCGTGTTAGACAGAAAAGCAGCTGACGACGCCGGCCTAGCTTATGGTTCAGTATTTAATTGTATTACTCTAATGGTGCACTCCAGTCTCGATTCGGTAGGACTCACTGCTGCCGTCTCGGGTAGGTTAGCCGCTAAGGACATCAGTGCGAATGTTATAGCAGCCTATCATCATGACCATGTATTCGTGCCGAAAAATAAAGCGCAGCTAGCACTAAAGCTGCTTACTGAATTTTAGATTTACGCTCAATCGTTGTAGAACTAATAAAAATTTCGAATAGTAATAATAAGACTAAAGGTGATTCACAATGTTAACCAAGCTATCCGCCAACTTTTTTGCCGTTACAACTTTTGCTCTAGTGTGCAATTTCGCGCAGGCGCAAATTTCGAGCACCGTAAGTATTGACGGGCTCGATCAGAGTGTAGAGATTCTCAAAGACAAGTGGGGCATCTCACACATTTATGCTGGGACGGAACACGACCTGTTTTTTGCGCAGGGATATAGTGCAGCGAGAGATCGTTTGTTTCAGTTCGAAATCTGGCGAGCACAGGCTACAGGAACAACAGCGGCACTATTCGGGTCGCGTGAGATTGATAGAGATCACGGAACTCGCTTGTTCAAGTTTCGCGGGCCGATGGCGGATGAGATGAATCACTATCATCCGCGTGGCGTAGATATCATTACCTCCTTCGTACATGGCGTTAATGCTTACATAGACGAAGCGCTAGACGATCCCGATTCACTGCCGTTGCCTTTTAAGTTGCTAGGCATTCAGCCGCAGCACTGGACAGAAGAAGTTGTCATCTCTCGCCATCAAGGTTTGCTTGGTAACATAGGTCAGGAACTGAATATCGGCAGAGCTGTATGTGCCATCGGCGAGGATGCTGTGCGCGATCTTCAGTACTTTCACCCGCGCGAACCTGATCTCACTTTAGATCCGATGATCGATTGCGAGTCGCTATTACAGAATGACATATTGCATCTTTATACCTCCTATCGCAGCAGTATGAAGTTTGAAGCTAACGATATCGTTGAGGTAGCTGCGCGCAATTCTTCAGAGTCCTATGAGCAGATTGCGGCCACTGTGTTGGCCGAGGACATCAATCTACAGAAGAACGATCTAGATGATATTGGTAGCAATAACTGGGTTGTCAGCGGCGATCTAACTCAAGACGGATGGCCCATGATGATCAACGATCCGCATCGCGCCCAATCGGTTCCTTCGTTGCGCTACTGGGTGCATCTGGTTGGCCCTGGCTGGAATGTAATTGGTGGAGGAGAGCCCGAGATTCCGGGTATCTCTATAGGACACAATGAGCAGGGCGCGTGGGGCCTCACTGTGTTCGGCACCGATGGCGAAGACCTGATGGTCTATGAGACAAATCCCGCTAATCCGAATCAGTATCGCTTTCAGGGAAGTTGGGAAGATATGGAGATCATAGAGGAAGTGATCGAGGTCAAGGGCGCGCCGTCAGTAACGGTTGAATTGAAATACACACGCCACGGTCCGGTAAGCTTCGAAGACAAAGACAAGAACTTGGCCTACGCGGTCCGGCCTGCCTGGATGGAAGTAGGCGGAGCACCGTATTTGGCGTCGCTGCGCATGGATCAGGCTAAGACATGGGAAGAGTTTCGAGAGGCTTCCAACTACAGTCACATACCCGGCGAGAATATGATCTGGGCGGACCGAGATGGCAACATCGGTTGGCAAGCGGTCGGCATTGCGCCACTGCGTAGAAATTTCAGCGGCCTTGTTCCAGTTCCAGGTGACGGACGTTATGAGTGGGATGGATATTTGGAAATCAAACAGAAGCCACACGCGTTTAATCCAGACGAAGGCTATATTGAGACTTCCAACAGCAACTACACGCCGCCAGATTACCCGCACCTCGATGCGATAGCACATACTTGGACTGATCCCTACCGTTGGGCGCGGGGCAGTGAGTTGCTGGGTTCAGGCCGCAAGTTCAATATGTCTGACATGATCGAATTTCAACATGACTATCTCTCAATTCCAGCACGCTCTCTCGTGCCTTTTTTCAAAGATCTGCCCGCCGATGACAGGCAGGTAGAAGCAGCGCGGCAAATGTTGTTGAGCTGGGACTTTAGGCTAGACAAGGACTCGGTAGAGGCTGGCATCTACGTAGCGTTCGAGCGGCAACTCGATGAGAATATCGAAGCGTTGAAAATACCTGAACAGGCGAGCGCCTATATTGGTGTTGGTTTGAAGACCACTATCGATATGTTGTTAGCACCCGATGGTGACTTCGGCAGCGATCCACTTGCGGGCAGAGATGAGTTTCTCATGAACACGCTAGGACAAGCGGTCGCGGCGTTACGAGAAAAATTTGGTCCCAATATGGAGGATTGGGTATATGGGCAGGCCGAATACAAACATGCACTCATCCGTCATCCACTGGGGGCTGCAGTTAACGAAGAGATTAGAAGCCGTCTAGAAGTAGGTCCCGTTCCAAGAGGTGGTAACGGTTATACCTTGGGTGCCACTGGCAGCGGCGACAATCAAACATCGGGTGCCTCGTTTCGAATCTTTATTGATACCCGCGATTGGGACAATACTCTCGGCATGAACACTCCCGGGCAGGTAGGCGACCCTGATAGCCCGCTGTATGACAACTTGTTCGAATTGTGGGCGAACGACAAAGTATTTCCTGCCTTCTACACACGAGAGAAGATCGAGACGGTGTTGTTTGAGAAGCTCGACCTGATTCCAGCAAACTAGATGCCCACAGAAAGAGCGAATACTAGAGCCTATAGACACAATAGTTGAACAAACCAGTTGGCATAGGCTACAGTTCCATGCTAAATCTACACTACAGTGGTGCCGAATAAAGCCGTATCTGCATCTTTTTTAGACTCCATAAGAGGGGGAATGAGAAATGGACAGACGCTCTTTTTTAAATAACCTAAGTGCAGCGACAGTGGCCTCCATCGCCGGCGGTGCTACTCTTTCCGCTAAAGCCGATACGCTCGAAGACGCGATGAGCGTAGAGTTGGATAAGCGCATTGCCCAACCCTGGTTCTGCAGTATTGACCCTACACCCGAGCCGGTGGCAGGTGATACCCGCCCCTGGTATCAGCACGAAGATCCGCGGCTTCCCGAGATGCCGGCGGCACCGACCCTGATAGACTTCTTCAAACTTAGGTTCGCGCCAGCTAATCACGTGCTGCAGAGTGCGCGACTCGCCAGAATGAATGGTATGGACGAGAAGATCGTTCTAGCCTGTCTGTTGCATGATATTTGTGTGGGAAACTTCATTCGAACAGATCACGGCTATTGGTGTGCGCAGATGATCAAGCCTTACGTAGATGAAGAGATAAGCTGGGCCATCGAGAAACATCAAGCCCTGCGGTTCTTCCCGGATGAGTCCGTGGGCTATGAATATCCAGCGGCATACATAGACTTCTTCGGTGCAGACTACAAACCCGAGCCCTACCTTGTGCAAGCCTGGGAAGAGGCGAAGAAGCATCGCTGGTACATGACTGCTCGGTTAATAACCATGAATGATCACTATGCGTTCGAAGAAGGCGTGGTCGTCGATGTGGACGATTTCACCGATATTATCGGCCGCCACTTTAGGCAACCGAAAGAGGGCTTAGGCTTCGATGGTAGTCCGGTCGCACACATGTGGCGCAGCATGATCTGGCCGAACAACTTTTTGTAGGAGAGCTTAGTTCGCCGGGGCTACAAGACGCGCAGTAATAGGTTTAGCCGCTGCTACAGTGCAGCCACTAGGCAGGAGTTTTTTTTCTGGGGCTTCTGGTGAAATTTCAAAGGTATTGGAGTGTGCTTAGACGCGCAGCAAACTTCCTTCAAACCTTCGATATAGATAGGCAATTGCTAGAGGTTGTATGATCAAGCTCATAACAATGGCAAGGTAGAAAAACCAGTTTGGACCATCCGGTGCTACCGTCGTGTAGTAGGCGATGATTGGCCAATAAGTCGGTAGCACTCTACAAATCAAATGCCAGTAACCGGGCGGGTATTGATCCGAAAACTGCCTGTGAGGGACCACTTTCTATCAAGATGCCTAGGAACTATTTATTCTATATATAAGGCTATGAAATTAAATGATAATTATCCGCTACTTACGCTCGATTTATAGTACGTTTATTCTAGTGATATCGAATATTACGTGACAGTATGCCGCAGCGCATTTTAATAGAAGTTCCCGCGAGTCCTCTGCTATAGTATTTCCGCAACTAAATAACGCCTCAGATGTAAAAACACAGTTGGAGAAACAATGAATAAAATTCTATCGAGTCTACTAATCCTCACGCCCTTTTTAGCCGGCGACACCTATGCTGTAGAGGAGGCTGATCCTGCCTTGGCTGAGATCGTTAATTTTCGCCAGTACAGTCCAACCTTTGCTAGTGCAGGGCAGCCTAGCCGCGAGCAATTTGCGACGATAGCGGAGCACGGCTTTGAGAGAATCGTGTATATAGCTTTCACAAATAATCAGAATGCGCTGACGGATGCGGACCAGGTAATAAAAGGTCTTGGCATGGAGTATATGCAGGTGCCGGTGGATTTCGATAACCCTTTGCCCGCGGATTTTTATGCATTTGCTGATTCCATGCAGCGCAATACTGACAAGAAGACGTTACTGCATTGTCAGGTCAATGCGAGAGCGACGGCATTTAGTTTCCTCTATCGAGTGATCTATGAGGACGTGCCCATTGCCGAGGCTAAGGAAGATATGAATACCGTATGGCAGCCAAACGAAGTATGGCGTGACTTTATCTTCGCGGTGATGAGCGAGAATGATAGGTCGCCGGAGTGCGAAGGCTGCGATTGGACGCTTCCACCACCACGCGGGCAGTAGGGTAGCTCTTTAGAAAATTGCTTACTTTATTTGAAGGATAAGAAAAGGGTGAATTCGCAAGAATTCATCCTTTTCTTTGTCTGTCTAGATAGTCGGAACTAGTCAGAGCCACCTTGGTCAACGTTCTTCCAAGTATAGAATCCCATGAACATCTCTTCCCAACTTTGCTCGCCCCAGTTGATCTCAGTATTAGCTGTCTCTTATACACATCTCCGAGCCC
>OJIK01000229.1_pt1 | contig 19766 bp, 23 predicted proteins | sample 1595571 | NCBI WGS metagenome assembly OJIK01 (sample SAMN05416791, study PRJEB24817) | seawater metagenome | isolation source: Sea water | place: Canada:Atlantic | collected 2013-11 | reverse complement strand
CAAACTGATTGGCAGCAACTGAATAAATCACTAGCTAAAATTTTGGAGGCAAATAAATGAATTTCTTAACGAAGAAGAGTCCGCTTGATCGGTATATAGCCGATGTAGAAAGTTATCTGCCTGCTAAGAATCGTGCAGATATCGCTGAAGAGTTACGTGCAAATTTGGCGGAGAAACTCGCCGATCGAGCTGAGGATTCTGATGTAGAGGTGAGTGAAGAGTCGGAGATCGAATTACTTAGTGAATTTGGTCATCCACTACGACTGGCCGCCCAGTATCAGGGCGAAGAGCGTTCGCTTATCGGGCCGACTCTGTACCCGTTCTATAGAATGTCGGTGCTCGTGTCGTTGGTAATATCTACCTGCGTCATATTGTCGATAAGCTTGGCAGAGATATTCTTTCGGGTTGATCTGGGAGATGTATCTAGCCCTTGGATGTTCGTGAATACCTACATCTACATTATCGGCGTGATCACGGCGGGCTATGTTCTGACGGAGCGGCTTATGGAGCGCCACAGTTACCTGGATAGCTGGGAGCCGAATGCCATGGAACAGCCTGACAATGCATTGGCTAGTGCTTGGGGCGCACTGGTCGCGTGCATTGCCGCGGTTACCTGGCTAGTAATTCTAAATCTATTCAGCATAGAGCACAGTCTAGAAACGTTACTGGGGCAGAATCAAAATCCCATTGATACACTCGTGTTCTGGATGAAGATCGAGACGGTGATTCTAATTCCGCAGTACTTCTATTTGGTATTTAACCAGACTTGGTCGAGAAACAGATTGCTGCTTCGTATTGGGTCGGAGTTAATTCTAAGCTCGGGCTGTGTGGTAATACTTTTCAACAATGCCGGAAGCTTGGGATTGAACTATCCCGATGTGCCGCAATCGCTGGCATCGGCATTTTATTACGTGTTGTGGGGAATAATTATCGCGACGACGCTCGGTGCAATTAGCTACTGGCGCAAGCTTAGGTTATTGGGAATTAGTGACTAGCTACCAGTAATATTCAGCGGTTATCTGGCCGGGAGTGCGGGGAAGGTTCTTCTTGAACCCGCGCTCTTCAAGGGCCTCGACCGTTTCCTTCACCATGTCGGGGTTGCCGCACAGCATAATCTGAGAATTCTCGGGCGAGAGGGTTATGCCGCATACACTTTCCAGATTACCATCGGTAATAGCGGCGGGAATTCTTCCGCGATAGGCGCCAGGTACATCTTCTCGAGTCACGAAGGCCTTAAACTGAAAGCGCTCCCCGCGATCGCGTTGAATATTCTCGATAAGCTCTTGATAGCGCAGGTCAGCGTTGGCGCGAACGCCGTGCACTAAAACCACTTTCTCGAATCGCTCCCAGGGCTCCTGAGTCTTAAGTATAGAGAAGAAGGGTGCGATTCCCGTTCCTGTTCCGAACAACCATAGATCTCTTGAATCCGGTACTTCCGCTAGGGTGAAGAACCCAATTGGCTTCTTCTTCAACCAGATGGAGTCTCCGGACTGCAGGTCTAACATGGCGTTTGAGAGAGCGCCGCCTGTGGCAGTGTAGAAGAAAAATTCCAACGGATTCTGCCCAGGCGCGCTAAGAAAGGAGTAGGGGCGGTCAATGCGCTCACCGTCAATATCCAAAGCCAAGCTCGTGAACTGCCCTGCCACGAAAGTGTCTACATCGGCGTCGATCTTCAGTGAATAGAGGTTTTCTGTCCAATGAATATTGTCGACTACTGTTCCTTGGGTCCACTGGGTCATCTTGGCTACTCTAGGGTGCGGGGTATGGGGCTGGAACTATGGTATGAACTTCTATAGTCTCCTAGCAAGCAGTATTTAGATCTCCCTCTCTTCAATAGTGCGGCCATCGCTTAGTGGGTCGCCGTTCGGCGATGAACAGAAGACAAATAATTGGTGAAAAAAGATGGTAGCAACCTGGTTTGAAATAGCTCTTTGGAAACGTATATTTGCGGCGCTCATATTGGGCGCGATCGTGGGAATGATCTGGGGTCCAGGCTCGGACAGCATTGCCTGGGTCGGCACCCTATTTGTTAGGCTAATCCGGATGATAGTTGTACCTCTAGTATTCGTAACATTGATTTCGGGTGTAGTGTCCATGGGCGACCCGAACAAGCTCGGTTCGCTTGGCGTTAAGACGCTGGCTATTTATATGGCAACTACCTTGGCAGCGATCACAATCGGGCTAATTCTTGCGGTAATCCTGCAACCTGGTGTCGGTGTGGATTTTTCTACGGCTGTTCCTCTACAGGTCCAAGAGGTTATTCCACTGTCCGAACGCCTGATGAGCATCGTGCCACATAACCCAATAGCGGTGCTCGCTGAAGGGAATATGCTGGCGATTATCTTCTTTGCGCTGCTAGTTGGCGTGAGTCTGCTAACGATAGGTGAAAAAGGCAAACCAGTCGCCGATCTGATGGAATCCAGTAGCGAAATGATGTTGCGCATAACCCATTGGATTATGGAAGTAGCGCCTTTTGGCGTATTCGCCTTGATTGCTACTGTGGCGGGAACTCAAGGTGTTGGGGCGTTGCTTGATGTTGTCATGTTGGCGCTGGCCGTCGTTATAGGTTCGGCTGTCCATCTATTTGTGGTTCATGGCCTCGTTATCATAAAACTTACATTGAAGTTATCACCGATCATGTTCTTTCGCGGTGCACGCGACGCTATGCTAGTCGCCTTCTCTACCTCCTCAAGTTCGGCTACGTTGCCCGTGTCGATGTCGGTTGCCGAAGAGAATCTCGGTATTCGACCGATAATTGCCTCCACTGTTCTGCCTCTGGGCGCTACGATTAATATGGATGGCACGGCGCTGTATGTGGGTATCGTTTCTGTTTTCGCCGCACAGGCTTTTGGAATCGACTTGGTCTTTTCGGATTATGTGTTGATTGCGGGCTCCACAACGTTGGTATCTATAGGTACAGCCGCCGTTCCCGGTGCTTCACTCTTTCTCATTGCCGCGGTCACACAGACCATAGGAATGAGCCCAGAACAGACGGCGATTGTGATTGGATTCATCCTGCCTTTCGACCGTCCCTTGGACATGCTGCGAACAGCGGTAAATATCGGTGGCGATCTTTCGGTTTCAACAGCCGTTGCCAACTGGGAAAATGAGTTCGATAAAGACATCTTCGAAAGGCCGATTAGGTTCTAGTGTTTTTTCAGGTGGCTGGATTGCTGCAGCGGTATGCTTAGAACGAATAAGTGATCGTTGCAGAGAGCCTGACGTCTTCGGCAAAGAAGAGTAAAGGGGATTCGTCATTCGAGGTAATGCTGATTATCTGACCACCCACTGCCCAGTTGTCATTGATGGTGTAGTCAGCGCCGAGAAGAGCTAGCAGAGAATTAGCAGCTAGGTCACCTTGTAGCGTCGAAGAGATAACCAAGTCGCTATTCATTAGGGTGTTGCTGTAGCGAACCAGCCAACTCCCAAATACTCCGTCGTTTATCAATGACTGTCCAGGCAGCAATCCCTCATCTTCATCTAATAACATCTGAGCCTGTATGCCCAGGCTGACGCTCTGTTCGTTGCTGATGGCGTATTCGAAGCCCATCGAGGTGCCGATCTGGTCTTTCTTCAGATCCACAGGGTTGGCGAGGCTCGCCGTTCCGGGGAAGCTGAAGCTGTCAGCTAGTACGTCGTGACTGTAGGCTAGGTCGAAATTTAACAGCAATTTACCGATAGCGCGATTCGCGCTGAATCCCAACAAGAAGAAGTCGTTGGTCTCCGCTACGGCGTCACCTACGCGACTTGCCGGGTCTTCATAGCGCAGCTGATTCTCGTAGAGATACGCGGCCATGAAAGATATATCGCTGCCCTCGAACGATCTGCGCCACTGCGTACCTGCTTCAAATAACATGCTGCTGTCGCGATCGTAGTCTGTAAGATTGAATTGAGGCTCGAAGAAGAAGGGGCTGCCTCGCACTGCCGCCGGATTGAATTCCGGGTAGAGATTGACGAAGCTGGAGAAGTTGGAATTCTCGCCAAAATAGTCCCAGACCAACATCGTTTGATTCAGCCTAGCATCTTCGATATCGATGATGTTGAAGTCGCGAAACTCAGTAGTGTTGATAACATCCAGTACCGAATTGCCTACGGTTTCGCCCCAGACGACTGTCTGGCGGCCGAATTTCAGGCTGTGTTGGCCTAAGCTGCGTTGTAGGAATAATTCATTGACTCGATATTCAGTATCGATCTTGTCTCCCCCGGCTTCATACTCATAGTCGTCTTTCCAATAGCTTCTAATCTGTCCGCTGGCCTGTAAGAGCCAGCCGGGAGCGAAGGCATTTTGATAGCGGATATTGGCGCCGAGCCGATTGGTTTCTAAGTCAGCCTCGCGGGGAAGGGAAAAGCCGGGAGCAATATTTACTCCATGATTGTTTACCTGACCAGAGAACTGCTGACTGATCTTAATAGTAAAATCATCGAGCCAGGAGCTGGTATTGGCTGAGCTGTCTTCGTCGAAGGCGGCGCCGAAGAGGTCGTCGTCAAAGGTGAAATCGCCTTCGAACTGTACATCGTTATCGATTACTAATACGTCGTCCTGCGCACTCGCAGGATGCAGGGCGACAAGTAGAGTGGTGGCGGCGAAGCCGACGAATTTTTTAATCTCTATCATTCGTGACTTTTCGACTAATCAATCTGCGCGCGTAGTTTTTCCAGCTCGGTCTCTCTGAAAGCAGCATCGGTGAGAGTACGCTGGGTGAGAAATTCGTCCGGCACATCGATGCCGGTATGCATCTCAAGAAAGGCCATATTCGAAAGTCGGTTGGTTACAAGATTCATGATCGTGGTAGATCGTGCCACCCAGATGCCGTTCATCAGTTCGACTCTTGCTCCCAGCATGCGTTTGATTTCTTTGCCGTACTGGTCGTACATTTCTATCCTGAGTTCTACAAAGCGTTCTTTGTCGACATAGAGTACGGTGCGTGAATAGCGAGATTTTCGAGCACGTTCGGCGCTGGGGATCGTTTCAATCTTCCAGACTTCGCGGCCAGATTCCGTTGTCTCTTCGAGGAGATTGATCTCGTATTCATCTAGCTTGCCTGTGTCCTGATCTTCGGTAGTGAATTCGGATCCGAACATTGAGCCGGGCTCAGTTTCGTCGTCCGAGCTGCCACTAGCGATGCGCTTTACGCGGCCCAGCGCCGATAGGTACAACCAAGTCTCGTTGTCTCTAGCACCTTCGTCATAGTTAAAACTCAGCATGCCGATGCCGCGTTCAGCTGGCGGGTCTAGAAGTATAGCGACCGAGCGGGTGTCTTTAAGATCAACCCCGTAGCCCTTGCCAACTGACTCTAAAGATTTAACGCGCGGACGTTCTGCACAGGTAATTTTCCCCTCGCTTACGCCAAACTTGCAGGTTGAAAGCTGCATGCGAGAAAGCGCGGAATTAGAAGTAGCGCGGCGATTGTCTTCCAGCTTCTCCATTATGTCTCTTCCGCTGAGATCCTGTGCAATGCTTTGCAGTGGAATTAGAAACAGGGCTGCTACTAGGCTTACTAGTCCCTTGCTTAGAATATTGCCGTGCATTTTTATCTCCTGTACCCATCGTATTCTACGAGTGTACTGTTGTGGCTTTTGAAAAATCGATCTCGGTATTCGCGCCCTTCACACCAAACGTCGGCTTGAATACAATTATCATCGCTGGGATCAAGAACAGATCGCAGAGTAGGGCGAAGAATATCGCGATCGCTCCGAAGAATCCCATCTTCGCCATACCCAAGTGTCCTGAGAAGCTTAGTAGCGCAAAGCTGAGCGCTAAGATCATGGTTGTGAACATTACCGCCTGGCCAACGTCGCGAATTGTGCTGACTAATGCCTCACTGATACTGCCGGTGCGTGCTAGGTCGATTCGATAGTGAGTCATGAAGTGAATCGTATCGTCCACGGCGATGCCGATGATGATAGGTGCGATTAATAATGTGTCAGCATCGAGTGGCAGGCCGAACAGACCCATGAGACCAAAACTTAAGACAGCAGGAATCATATTCGGAATCATGGCGAGCAAGCCGCCCTGAAATGACCCTAGAGTCACTATCATGATGACGCTGATGATTCCCAGCGCCAGCAAAAGGCTGGCGTACTGTGAACGGGCAAGGTCATCCGCCATGCGCATCATCATTGCCATGCTGCCAGTAACGGTTACCTGTAATTCTGGAAATTCAGATTCGAGCCCAGCGAAGGTGTCCGCAATCTCTTCTTCCATTTCTGTAAAGAAGGCTTGGTATTGATAGGACCCCGCATTGTAAGCACTAATTGAAATATGTGACTTGCTGTAGTCGTCCGATACCAGTGCGCGACGATCTTCTGGGTTGGAGCTGTTGAAAAGATAGAGCAGCTGCGAAACCATCAGTTGTGAATCAGGAATGCGGTCAAAGGCAGGGTCATCATCGTTCATGACCTTGTTCGTTTCTTTTACGATATTCGCCAAAGAATTTGTGCGCGATACCTCGTTCGGGTATCTCGTTTCGATACGGCTCTGTAATTCATCTACCGCCTGCAATAGCCTTGGGTTCATCATGCCATCGATGGTGTTTGTGTTGATGACGATCTCCATACTCTGTGAGCCTGCCATGTTCTCATCCACCACGGCGTAGGCGCGTTGAATGATGGAGTCTTCCCGCGTGAGTTCTGCCATGTTGCTGTCGATACGGATCTGGCTCATGCCATAGAGACAGGTAACAAAGATGCCGCCGAAGATGGCCATGATGAGATAAGGATAGCGGGCAGTGATTGCTGGCACGGCATCGAGGATCGGCTTCTGCCAGTTGACGACCACGTAGGTAAGTATGGTCACCAAGGCTATGTAGCCACCAACGGCTAGCCCTAGAAATGCAAATACCGCGGCGAAGTAGACCACGGCTATGCTTAGCTTCGTATGCATCGATAGGCTATGCCAACGCTTGCCCAACCTGTCTGCAAAGCTTGCGTCCGCATCGGGGTCTCCTGGGTGCCACAGGTCGAGCAGTATCGGTAGAAGAACAATGGTAAAGAAGAAGGCGAGAAATACGCCCACGGCAGATGTCCATCCGAATACTTGAATCATCGCGAGGTCGGATGTCCCTAAGGCCAAAACACCACACATGGTGGTAACGGTAGTGACTAATATGGCTAAGCCAGTTTTACGATAGGCATGGGAGAGGGCTATATAGTGTTCTTCGCCCTCGCGGCGGAACGTAAAATAGGCGCTCATTACGTGTACACAATCGGCAATGCCCACGGCGAAGATCAACATGATCGTGAGTGAGATCATAGTCGTCAAGACGACACCCGCCCAGGCAGGTATTCCCCATGCCCAAGCTATGCTTAGTAGGATTGTAACGAGTGGCCAGATCACTGCACTGAACGAGCGGAACAGTATCCATAACAGGAGTGTAAAAATCAGTACCAGAATTATGCCGAGGAGCACCATCTCGTCGAGCATCTCGAGCATGAATCCCATGAGCGGAGGCGTGCCGACTGGAAAGAACTCGAACTGTGTTTCGTACTTCTCGTAGATCGCCTTGGACATAACGTGGAAAGCGGTGTAGCCAAGCATGTCGACCGCCTCGAATTCAATTTCCTGCACTTCTATGTCTTCATTGAATTCTAGATCGAAGGTTTCATCGTCGCCAAAGGCGCCGAAGCTGTCATCTAGCGATACGTCAGCGCCATCGACTGCCGACACAAAGCCCTCTACAGGCTTCGTGCCGAAGTCTGTCTGAATAAGTATGGCGCCGTACTCGGTATCCTCAGAATAGAAGGCAAGTAGATAGTCTTCTTGGGAGAGGGCATTGCCGCGTATCTGTCCTAGCTCCTCGTTCTCGATGGGCAGCGAATTTGGCACCAAGCGATTTGAAAGCAGGCTATCTCCAACGCTTTCCTGATAGCGAAGATTGGCGATAGATCGTACACGCCGGATATGATTTAACTCTTCCCACTCTAGGGTAATGCCGTTCATTGACTCGGGATACTGACTGCGATCCAGCGACTGCCAGTTGCGTAGATCGTCGGTTAGCTGCTGTGCAGCTTCCATTGATTCTCTGGAGAACACGTCTCCATCTTTCGCTCGGTAGACGAGGAATACGGACTCGTCGCTGCCGAACTGTTCGCGAAATTCATCGAGTGCAATTGTGGCAGGATCAGCGTCATTCAGAAAACTGTCAATCGTCATGTCCAATGAGGTGCGGGTGTAAATGCCGTAGACCATGATGGAAGTCATGATAATCAAGCCGGCAAGTACAAAACTCTTGTACTTCAGTACCTTGTAAGGCGCCTGAGCGAATGCATCGGTGAGAGAAAGTAGAGTTTTTTCCATGGTTAGAACCCGAGATAGAGTATGTGTACACTTAAAATCAGAATTTCACTGTGCTGCGGCCTCGAAGCTAGTCTTCTCTGAATCGCCTGCAATGGTCTTAGTCTGGACTGATAACTGGACTGATAACTGGACTGATAACTGGACTGATAAATAGGTCGGTCAGAACTTGAATCTGGTTCATTCAAGGTGGCAATTTCTCGATGCGTATTATCGCTCAGATTGATGGATTTCTCTAGCTGACCCCTTCTTTATTTTCGCGATTTCTCTCATTCTTAATATAGATGACGAATGAGTGGAGAGCAGCCATTGGTAGCCAGCTTAACCCTAAGGTTAGATTCATCAACAGAGAAGGCCGGTAGAAACTAAGAATGAGAAGTAACAGGCCGGATATGACCATCAATCTTCCAGCCAAGCGATGCGTGGCGCGCCAGTTTTCCATAGGCGCTATCGTCCAAGGAATGCGAATACCAAAGATGAAATTTCTCTCAGCCTTGCCAATCACATTACCTGAAATGATGAGAAAACAGGCCATTCCAACGGCGAAGTACTGATGAAAAATATCAGCATCGCCCAAGCTCACCATCATTCCACATGAGAGATCAGCAACAAAAGGCCGATACTAAAAAACCACTATGTCCATTGCCCTCAGGCTATTAGTCATCGCGAAATTTTCGGGTGAGAAACGGATCATGAGATTGATCACGCCAATAGACACTGCATAGGAGATCGGCATTATCAAGATCACGAGCAGTTTAGGCGCGTAGTTTCCCGCCACGCCTTCAAAGTTATATTGAGTGGGAATGGTTTCAGGCAGTCCGGGATACATAATTATCCCCACGACAACCATTGCGGCGAGACAAGCAAAACTTAGTGCATTAGCTAGTATGAATTTCATTTTCCAGTTTCCTTTTTTTCTTGAAAAAAGCCGATGACAAATTGTGCGGCATCATCAAAAACAGATGTGTTGATGGAATAGAGAATGCTCTGACCCCTTCGATTCGCTATCACCAGGTCGGCGGTCTTTAACTTGCTTAGATGATGGGACATGGAAGGGCCGCTGATATCGAAATGCTTGCCGAGTTCACCGGCCGACATCTCGCCCTTCTTGAGAAGATCGAGAATCTTGCGACGGGTCGGATCTGATATGGCTTCGAGAACTAATTGCATACTTATTATTCCTTAGATATTTAGAAAAATATCTAAATATCTAAGCAAGGTCAAGTGCTGATTCATTTTGCAATGGGAAATATAGCCCTCTTAGCGAGGGCTAATCTAGCTGAGGCTCAGTTTCTGTCCTATCTCGGGCAGTTATAGACGCCAAAATCTTGTTGACCATTATCGATGAGGGATTCGGGCACAACGGTGTTTCCGCCCATACGTCCTGCCTCATTGCGGGCCAGGGTTAGCAGTTCTTCCTGCAGGCGTCCGCCGCCACGTTCAACGGTTACAATCGAGCCCAAAGTTTTTGAGGTAGCGCGCCCGACGCGCCCACAATTGCCGATGCGGTCGACACCGACAAGGCTGACATTTTCACCCTCAGCAGTAAGTTGTACCCAGGTACAGCCAGCAACTGCCGCTGCAGCAATCGCTGCCAATAGAAAATTCTTCATGATTTAACCCCTTTCTGTAAGAACTTGCCTTGGCGGAGTGCAAGAATTGAAATGTGATGATTCGATGAGTCTGAGTCCTCGTAAGCATTCGATTCTAACAGCATTGTTTCGGGCTGCCGAACCCAATTCTGTAACAGTGGCTGCTGGGTACCGTGCAAGCTGTGTGTGCTACTATTCATATCCGTTTCTGCCTGCTATTGAGAGAGCGTTATGGCTGCTTGTGAAAGTGAACAACTAATCGAATCCTTGAAGGCCATAGTTGGTCCTGCTGGATACCGCGAGGGAGCGGATATCGAGTCGAAGAACTATCAGGATGCGATGGGCGCCAGATCCATTGCTCCAGTGTTATTACTGCGACCCGATTCCACCGAGCAGGTATCTGAGATTCTTAAAGCCTGCCATGGCGCGGGTCAGCCGATTGCTCCGCAGGGTGGTATGACAGGATTAGTATCCGCCGCCGCGCCGCTAGAAGGCGAAATATCACTCAGTTTCGAGCGTATGAAGAAAGTGGTAGAGGTAGATCCCTTTACTAGTTCTATGACGGTAGAGGCCGGCGCAGAGTTACAAACTATTCAAGAAAAGGCAGATGCCCACGGCTTGTTATTTCCGCTAGATCTCGGGGCGAGAGGCAGTTGCACGATTGGTGGCAATCTCTCCACGAATGCTGGAGGGAATCGCGTTATACGCTACGGGATGATGCGAGATCTAGTAGTAGGGCTAGAAGCGGTCCTGGCTGATGGCACGATCATCGACGGATTGCACAAGCTGCGAAAAAACAATACCGGCTACGACTTAAAGCAACTGTTCATCGGTAGCGAAGGCACTCTGGGTGTTATCACTCGCGCGGTACTCAAGCTTTCCCCAAAACCTAGCAGTCAAGTTGTGGCGATGTGCGCGGTCAACGATTTTGCGAAGGTGGCAGATCTACTGGTACAAGTTCAGGCAGGCCTGGGCGCAAACCTTAGTGCGTTCGAAGTTATCTGGAATAACACCTACAAGCTTATTGATCAGCACGTGCCTCATGCCACCGTGCCGATGGACGATCATTATGATTTTTATGTGCTCATAGAGAGTATGGGCTCGCACGCCGAGAAGGATAGCGAGCTTTTTCTCGAAGTCTTGTCGCAGGCGAGTGAGGAAAAATTGATCGAGGAGGTAATAGTAGCTGACTCGGACACGAAGATTAAAAATCTCTGGACCGTGCGCGATGCGGCTGCGGAAGTCGCTCCAGGGGTTGGCTATATGCATACCTATGACGTGAGTCTAAACGTTGACGATATGGGTTACTTCGGCGAAGAAGTTGAAAATAGACTTCGCGCTGAATGGCCCGATGCGATATTCGGGTTATTCGGGCATATTGGCGATGGCAATGTACATATCATTATTCATGTGGGGCCGGATACGCGAGATCTACACCTACAGATTGATGAAATCATCTATGGTCTAATACAAGAGTTGCACGGTGCCGTTTCAGCTGAACACGGTATCGGCTTAATGAAGAAACAGTTTCTGCCGTACAGCAAGAGCGAACCGGAGATTGCACTCATGAAGGCGCTAAAGCACACGATGGACCCGCAAGGAATACTTAATCCAGGCCGCGTTTTCTAATCGCTGTCTAACGAACACTCAGAATTAAACAATTTGAAGAATAACTAGCACAAGCATTGGAGAGAAAAAGGAATGACTAGCAATAACTTAACCGGCAAAAATGTAGTAATTATCGGTGGTACAGCAGGTATTGGACTTGCAGCAGCGCAGGCAGCTGCCGCAGCAGGCGCGAACGTTTGGGCTGCAGGGCGCTCGGAAGGACATATCGAGTCCGCGAAGCAAGTCGCCAATGGCAGCTTCGAAGTGCGGCAGGCAGATACACACGATGCGGCCAGCCTCGAGGCCATATTCAAAGAAGTAGGTACTATTGATCATCTAGTTTCAGCAGCAGTGGGCGGAGAGCGAACTCTTAAGCCTTTCCTCGAGCAAACTGAAGATCAGTTCAAGGCTGCCTACGATAAGCTCTGGGGTTATGCCAAGGTTGTTAGAACTGGTGCTCCTTATCTCGCCGCAGATGGCGCTATAACACTTGTTAGTGGTTCGCCGGCTCGTAAGATTAAACCTGCCCAGTCTCCATTAAGTTGTGTTGGTGCATCGGTTGAGAATTTAGTGCGTTGCCTCGCTGTAGAGATGGCGCCAGTACGTGTAAATGTGGTTTCACCAGGCACTGTCGATACCGCGATGTTTGATTGGATGGGTGATGAGAAGCAGGACAAGCTAGCAGCGATGACTGCGTCTCACCTGATCAAGCGCGCGGGAACGTCAGAGGAAGTTGCGCAAGGTATTCTATTCGTCATGCAAAACGGTTTCGTTACCGGCACTACCATCGATGTTGATGGCGGTCGCCTATTGAGCTAAGCATCCGAGCTAGGTAAGTGCAATCAACAAAGCGTCTAGACTAATCTACAAGATTGAACGTGGTATTGAAGTATGAAGAATGAACAGAAAGCAGTAATGTCCAAAGTAGCCGACCCGGATATGGGGTTGATCGACTCGATCTATGCCCGGCATTCGGTGCGTGGCTATTTGGACAAAGAAGTTCCGCAGGATGTGATGAATCGAATCTTCGAGATTGCGCATCAGTCACCGTCCAACTGCAATGTGCAGCCATGGAAGGTCTATGTCGCTTCGGGTGAATTAAAGGACCGTCTCAAGAAACAGATGGTTGAGGCGACAGCGGGGGGAGTTAAACCTAACCCCGATTACCCTTACCGCGGGGACTTCGCAGACGAATACCGCACTAGGCAGGTTGAATGCGCAGTTGCGCTTTATTCTAAGATGGGTATAGGCAGGGGTGACAAAGAAGGGCGTATGCGTGCGGTATTGCGTAATTTTGAGTTCTTCGATGCGCCTCATATCGCGTTTCTTGGTATGCATCCAGATTTTGGTACGACGGTGGCGCTCGATGTAGGCATGTTCGCACAGTCACTCATGCTTAGCATGGTGGCGTTCGGGCTACATAGCTGTCCTATGGGCACGATGCGCAACTATCCTGATATGGTGCGTGAGGCGTTTGAAATCGAGGATGGTACACAGATTCTATTCGGTATAAGCTTTGGCTATGAAGATACTTCGATAGAAGCCAATGAAACACGGACTACGCGGGACGACATCTCTACAAATATAGTCTTTCGATCCGAGTAAGAGTCGTTGGAAGCTCTATCAAATCATCTACAAGAATAATAAGCGCTAAGAACACGAACTTATGAGCTTTAAGCCAGTCATTCTTCTTTACGATCTGAATAATACCTTCGTCGATGAGGCCGCTGCGCTTATCGGGCATACCGGCCTATATACCACCATCAATACCTACAATGAGACGAATGCGACTGAGGCGATTCAGCAATATAATCGTCTTTTCGGACTAGTGACGAACAAGATTTCTTGCGTGGTTACCGGTTGGAACCCCTATAAGAAACCACGGGATCAATTTCTATTTAAGTTGCGTGGCGAAGAGAAGCGCAGCCCTTTTCGAAGCCCCACTCCAGTGGTCATCATCACAGAAGATCATCGTCGCGACTTGAAGACACTGGCACTGGATCCGACCGATGGGAATGTTGCAGCCTACATGCACATCGATGACTTTCAGGATTCTATAGCCGATACGCTACATAAGATTGTTTTTGGCGATCGTGCGCATGAACTCAACTCTATCGCCTATGCGCAGTTTTCAAGTCAGGAAGAGACAGACTAGTCCGTTCACCTACAGCAGATGTGATCACGAGTGCCTAAATATTATGTCAGCTAAAACTCTATCCCCAAAAGTAAAATTCCCAATTGTATTTTCAGTTGTCTTTTTACTATTTGGTTGTCAATCAAGTGCGCCACCCGAATTTGGCATGGTTGATTGGTACATAGCCAATGGAGGAGGGAGCAGCATAACTTTGACTATTTACGACAAGGTCTGTGGTCGAAATTACTACCGTGTTCGAGTTGCCAGATCAACAGAAACTCCCATTTCAACTTGTGCGAACGAAGCAGGGGATGCTGAAATTCGATTCAGTAGAACAGCTGGATACAGTGTCTCGGCAAACCCTGTACGGCACGATGTGATAAGCAGCAATCAATCACTACTTGTGGATTAGCCAAATTACAGATAACTATTCGGAAGCAGGGCAAATGGGCGATTTTTATTAATCTTGAGCCCGTAGTCAAATTAGCTACTTCTTCGTTTTACCCGCTCGATGGCTTCACTAATTAATTTATAAATCACTGATTATAATAAACTAAATTGATGGCCCGTAATTTTCTGGTATCTACATAACGAAGCTTCTAAGAGCGTCGGCTGTTTGGATTGCCAAGCAGCGTAAAGATATACCGCGCAAAAAGGAGAAAATCTATGTCTGACTTTTTGGATCTGTTCGGAGTGATGATGGCGGTTATGCTGCCAGTCAGCCTGATCGTATTTATCACTGAATATTTTAAATACAAGAAAAGTACAGAGTCTCAACTCGGTACACTGCGAAAGGAGATAGATCTAAATTCGACGAAGGAACTTCAAGACGAAGTAGTTCGATTGAAAGAAAAAATAGAGGTGTTGGAGAGAATCGTTACCGACAGCTCTTATGAAGTAGAAAGAAAAACACAAAGCCTCTAAAAAATAGGGCTTGCAACACTAGTACTGCAAGCCCATGAAGTAACTAATGCCTAGCTACATTGTCAAACGTTGCTAAGCCCAGGAGTTCTGGCGCCTGTAGTTAGTGGCATTAAGTCAAGCAGAAAAAGTTAAGCTTGTTGCCATCGAGATCGCGAAAATACCCTGCATAGAAATTGTCACTGCGTGCGCCAGGTGCGCCTTCGTCTGTTCCACCTAATTCAATTGCCTTGGCATAGAGAGCATCCACCTTGTCGGTGCTGTCTGCCATGAGGGCTACCATTACACTATTGCCACGGAGGCTGGATTGCCATCGAAGGGTGTGGTGATTGAGAAGCCACAGCCAGCTGGATCATTCGACCAGGCAATAAACGTGTCCATCTCCATGAAGCGCTTCGCACCGATTTCCGCTAGCAGTGCGTCGTAGTACTTCGCTGATTTCTCTATGTCGTTGGTGCCGACAGTTACATATCAGATCATGGTGGTTCCTCTGAGGTTTTACTTTAGTTATGTCTAGTAAGCATCTGTGAATTTATACCCTACTTCTTAGTTTTTCAGTTCCTTGTAGCGAAAACAATTACTTGTGTGGTCATTGATTAGCCCAGCGGCCTGCATGAGGGCGTAGCAGATCGTGCTGCCGATGAACTTGAAGCCGCGCTTCTTGAGATCCTTAGCCATTGCATCGCTGATATCGGTAGTAGCAGGTACGTCTTTGGTTGTCTTGCGCTTGCCATCTAATACCTTGCCGCCGGTGAACGACCAGATATAGCTATCGAAGGTTCCGAATTCCTTCTGCACTTTTTTAAAGGCATGCGCATTGCCACGAATAGAATATAGCTTCAGGCGATTGCGAATAAGCCCCTTGTCTAGGAGCAGCTTCTCGATAGTCTTGTCGGTCATTCTCGCGACTTTGTCGATATCGAAATTCTTGAAGCATTTGCGGTAATGATCGCGCTTTTTAAGCACGGTGATCCAGCTCAGTCCGGCCTGCTGGCCCTCGAGACAGAGAAACTCAAACAGGAGCCTCTCATCATGCACAGGCACTCCCCATTCCTCATCATGATAGGCGACATACACAGGATCTTCTCCTGGCCACCAGCAACGTTTCTTCATGGCATAGCGTCCTTTCTATTGTGATTGCTGTAACTAAAAACAGTAGTACATGCAACTGAGCTTTGCCTCATTATGACAAAATAATGGCCTCGAGCATTGCCTTGATCGGGTCTATTTTGATCTTACTGCTTGCCCTAAATAAGCTCTAGGCTCAGGAATTTGGGAGTGCTATGGCATCGAAGAGCCCCGGCTTCGTTCGACACTGACGTCTTGTTCAGTGGCGAGGTTAAATAGACCAGACCAATGGTCAGGGCGGAAGTTCGGCTGAGAGCGGAAAGCTTGCTACCCTGCGTATGTTGATTCTCCCGAGCAAAGAAAGTGAAGAGGGATAAAGATTCGCCCTCGATATAAGCCATCATAAATTTAAGTTATTGATTTATAAATTGTAACTTGGCATTTGGAAAATTCCTAACAACCGGTCGTAGCACAGAAGATGGTAAGGACCTTGTAGTCTGCCAGGCTGGCTGCGGGCCTATTGTCATCGCTTCAAGCGCTTTTGGGTGTCCTGAATCAGTATTTATTTTATTTTGGTGAAAGAGAAATGCACTTTGCTCGATCTTTTAACTAGTACACGCATTTCGAAGTTTAACTGGAAATGCAGCCGCCTAACCGCACAGGAACGCTCATGAAGTTAAACCTAGAACAAAACATGAAACTCAAACTCATCTCAATGCTGGCTCTTGCCGGACTGCTGTCCGCCGGCATGTCGACGTCATCACAGCTCGGGCCGGATGCGAGTACCTGGTCTGACTATCTTTCCTGGTACAAGGTAACACCCCAAGCAGAGACCGGTGATCCCACCGGCTTCCTCGGCAACGTGCACGATGGACGTAATGCCTTTCGACAGATTTATGTGAACTCTCTAGGCGCGGGTGTTAACCAAGGCACACAGGGCTTGCCCTATCCTGAGGGAACGATTCTGGTGAAGGAAAGCTTTAACAACGAGACAGCGTTGGAGGCAAGACGCAGTCCCGACCTGACTCTGATGGTTGATTTAGCCAGCGGCCAATCACCCGAGACTGGCGATTGGGAATACGTGATGGGTGCCGATGGCGCTAGATGCGGAACCGGAGACTCAGGTCTCGGTACGTTCTGTCGTGACTGCCACCTATTTGCTGCAGCACACGACTATAACTTCATCAATTCGGCGTTCTACGAAAGAAATCAATAGCTCGAAAAATGCAGTATGAGTACAAGGCGCGACTACTTAGAGTAGTGGCGCCTTTTGTGGGATTTTAGAACAAAACTTTTGTTTGAACAGAGTAAGACCTATACTGCGCGCTCACTTTAGGAGCGCTAGTATTTCTTCCCCCTCTTTAGACTCTACTGCCGCCAAACCCAGCGCCTTCGCTGTTTTCTCCATAGCTCAATTTCGCTGGTTATTTCTTGGCAACGCGGCCTTCTTCTTTGCCATGCAAGGACAGATGCTTACCCGCACCATCATCGCCTGGGATCTCACTGGCGAGGCGACGTCGCTTGCCTATATAAATCTAGTAGTAGCTATACCGATGATCTTCGCCTCTCTGTTAGGCGGGGCGATTACCGATAGAGTAGAGCGCAGGCAACTCGTCATCATCGGCCAGAGCCTGATTATGGCCAACGAGATCTTTATTCTCACCATGCTACTCACCGGGCGTCTGGAATTCTGGCATATGCTCTGTACCGCCTTCGTCGCTGGCTGCGCCTTCCCATTCATCATGCCAGCGCGCATGGCCATCACGGCGACAGTAGTCGGGCCGGAAAAGCTGCAGAGTGGCATGGCGTTTTCCAGTGGTGTGATGAATCTTAGCCGCGTCATCGGGCCGGCAATTATGGGTGTAGTTGTAGCCCAATATTCAGCGACAGCAGCCTATATGCTTTCCGTTGTACTTTATGCCACAGCCATTCTTTGCATGCTCGGCGTACAACGCAGCCGATCCAACCCCACAGACAAGCCGAAGGAGAAATTGCTGGCGGATATCAGCGAAGGTTTTAGTTATGTGCGCAGCAATCGACCAATACTACTCTGCCTCGTGTTTGGTTTAGTGCCGATGCTGCTAGCCATGCCTTTTCAGAGCATTCTAGTGATGTTGGCAGAGCAGCAGTGGGACGTAGGCGAGAGCGGTGTCGGGACGCTAATGGCCGTGGGCGGAATAGGTGGTGTGCTGGGTTCGATCTGGATTTTACGCCGCGGCGACAATGCTTCGCGCCTTAAATTGATGATAGGCAGCACGGCATCCTTCGGTGTGCTACTCGCGATATTCGTCGAGATAGACAGCTTCTATCTAGCCCTTATTCCGCTCTTGCTAGCCAATATGTGCGTCAGCGCGAGCCAAACAATCAACAATGCGTCTGTACAGATTCTCGTGGACGACAGCGTAAGAGGGCGCATGAGTAGCTTCATGATGCTGTCCTTCGCGCTTACGCCTATCGGCGTTTTTCCGTTAGCAATTGCAGCGGATAGCATCGGCGCAGCGAATGCACTATTCGGCGCGTGCTTGCTGCTTATCGTGACGGTATCTGGCTTCTATTTTCTAAGCCCAACGTTGAGAAACCTAGATGCCAATATAAAGACTGCTATGGCGAAGGCGATACAGAAGAAGGCAGAGGCGTTAGAGAAAGAAGAAAGCTAGAGTCAGTTAGCGCTGTTTTTCTCTTCGTCTAGAATCTCAGTGATGCCGTGGCCGATACTTCGAGTGGATATACTCACTTCAATCAGAAATAAAATGAGGCCCAGTATCAGCAGCATCATGGCGCCGAGAAAAAACACCACAATCGCCGACGACATATTGAAACTAGCAAATTCACTAAAGAACAGCGAAACAATAACAAGACAAATTACCAACGCAGCTGCTACGAACATTCTAATAGACCAGTTCGCTAAGCGTATTCGACTCCAAAGGGCAGTGATCTCTGCTTGAAGAATTGTAACGTGATCCGAATGAGGTTCCTTGCCAAGGCGCGTCTCAACCACGCGAACCCGATCCACCGCACGACCCAAGCGTACCGAGAGCACATTTAGCAACCCTGCAATGCCAGCCAATAGAAACACCGGTGCCACGGCCAATTGAATGACGCTAGCTAGTGCTTCTATTTCGGTTAGTTCTTCCATAACAAGGCCGCCGCTGCGTCTTTTGCTTAAGCCTTAGCGGCTTTCGCGTCCATGTCTTTCCAGTGGCGTGCGCCATTTCCGGGAGTGCGAGTACAACTAATCCATAGCTCCGCCGCACTGAGGTTAATCACACCTGCCATCCAGAACGTCGTGCCAAATAGCACGGCGATGCCGATGTCAGTCGTCGACATGAATGCAGTCAGCATCAGTCGCTCAGTAGCGATGGCTAGCATTAAGGCGAAGGCACGAATCATCCACTCGCGATGCTGGCCAAAATTGCGCTGCTTGATACGCACGATCGCCATCACCAAGGAAAATAATATAAACAGAGCAAAGAAGGCGGTGGCCATGGACTCATTGAAGCCCTGATCACCAATACCCATGAAGGGATCGAATACGCCGATAGCGATGCCAGAGAAGGCACCGATTGCGCCACACAGGACGAAGATGCGCCCACTGATGCGATGCAATTTGATGTACTTCTTACGCACGCCACGCATGAACTGCAATGGCCCAAGCACCATCACAAAGAAGCCAGGCCCTAGATGCAGAACAGTAGCCAGGGCATTGGTGTAATAGCGAATATCGAAGGCATTGAATATCTCTTCCGGATTCGCGATTGGCTCAGAAAACGCACCAATCATGAAGCCTGTCCTCGCAAAGATAGCCGATAAACCAGTAAAAACCAGGATCGCCACCAAACCCCAACCTATAACTTCCAATACCTTTCGAATAGCCGGCATAGGCGCCGCCGAGAAGCCCATGCCACCCTGCGTCTTACCAGTAGTAGCCTCACCTGCAGTTAGATCTGACATGCAATCCCCCGATTACTTTTGACAATATTCAATAGGGGAAAGGATATAGGGGGTAGGGGGCAAAAGCTAGTTGTGCTGGGCCTTGGCTTACCTGTAGCTATGCCGTGACCGATTCAAATTAAGTGTATATAATCCCTCCTCCACGCGCCCATAGCTCAGCTGGATAGAGTAACTGGCTTCGAACCAGTTGGTCGGGAGT
>OJIK01000226.1_pt1 | contig 19865 bp, 20 predicted proteins | sample 1595571 | NCBI WGS metagenome assembly OJIK01 (sample SAMN05416791, study PRJEB24817) | seawater metagenome | isolation source: Sea water | place: Canada:Atlantic | collected 2013-11 | reverse complement strand
AGCCGTGGCTATGGATCACCAGAGGATAATTTCCCTCCCCCTTTTCGGGATGCCAGACGCTAGTGGGGAATGTTCGATTTGATAGCTCGGGTGCATCGCCGTTGGTCATGTTTTCGCGAGATTCATCCACGAGTACGAAATCGGAGAACCCTACGGCAAAGGGGCCGCCTTGGAGCCATTCTTCACTATTAGAGTCTTTTGGGTAGGCTCAAAGGCATGGTCACCAAATAGGTGACGGCGAGGCCAATTAGAAGTCAGCCTAATACTCCGGCTAGGCCAAGGGCGATTTTACGAGCCATAGATACCTCTTCTGTATGCACTGTGATCAGCAGTCTAGATATTCTGCTTCAATAAACCGGCAATAAAGTTTCAAAATATTTCGGCACTATCTCTGAGGCATTGCCGGCAATGTGCTCATCAAATCCTGAGCTTGTGCTCTCGGGGTTCAGCTCCACCGTATGTGCGCGGCGAATCTTTGCAGTCTGATAGAAACCGGAGGCAGGATACACATTCCCAGAGGTACCGATGGCCACGAATACATCGCAGCTTTCCAGCGCCTGGTTGATCTTGTTCATCTGCAAAGGCATCTCGCCAAACCAGACAATGTGTGGTCGCAGATTGCCGGGTGAACGGCAGCAACGACATTCAGTGTCGAAGTTGAAGTCCTCAGCAATATCGAATATCAACTGCGAGTTAAGACAGTGCATTTTTAGTAGCTCGCCGTGCATATGCACTAAATTCTCAGAGCCAGCGCGTTCGTGAAGGTTATCTACGTTCTGCGTAACCAATAGAAACTTTCCCGGGAACTCATGCTCAAATTTCGCTAGATAGCTGTGTGCTGAATTTGGCTTGACATGATCTGAGAGTAATTGCTGTCGCCTTTGGTTGTAGAACTCATAGACTAGTTGTGGATTGCGTTCGAAACCCTCGGGTGTGGCGACGTCGTCGATGGGGTGATTCTCCCACAAGCCATCGGCTGCGCGAAAAGTTTTGATGCCAGATTCGGCAGAGATGCCTGCTCCGGTAAGTACGACGATGGATTCAGCTCTTGCTCTCATTTGGGCAGTGTAACACGGAGAAAACCTGCTCAGATAATAGCAGTTTGTGCCGTATAAATTTCCTGCTTGGAGCAGTGCCAGCTATCGATGTATTTTACGAGCTAGTGAATAGAAACCTAGTGGGTATAATGGCACTCATTCAATCCACGTTTCACATTTCTTATCGAATCTAAGAGAGAACACAATGACCGCTTTGAAACTAGGCAATTTGGCGCCGGGATTCAGTCTGTTAAACCAAGCAGGAGAGAAGGTAAGTCTGAAAGACTTCAGAAGCGGTGCTAACGTAGTGCTGTATTTCTATCCGAAGGCCATGACACCTGGCTGCACCAATCAGGCTTGTGGACTGCGCGATTCCCAGAAGCAGCTTGCCAAATTTGATGCAGTAGCGCTAGGTCTGAGTCCAGACCCGGTGAAGAGATTGGCAAAATTCGAAGAGAAGGAGAGTTTGAATTTCGATCTTTTAGCAGACGAGGATCACGGCATTGCTGATAAATACGGCGTGTGGGGACTAAAGAAGTTCATGGGTCGCGAATACATGGGTATCAAGCGCACAACTTTTATTATCGATAAGCAGGGGCGCCTGGCGCATATTATGGATAAGTTCAAGACTAAGACGCATCATGATGATGTGTTGGAGCTGCTTAAGGATCTGCCCTAGGCCTGGCCGCTATGGAGTTAAACTACCGACAGTATTCAGAAAATGGCGCGCCTGTGCTCGTGCTGCATGGTCTATTTGGCAGGCTTAGCAACTGGGGGTGGCATTGTAAGCAGCTTGCTCAGCAGTACGCCGTCTATGGGGTCGATCTGCGTAATCATGGTGACTCCCCGCATTCGGATCAGCTCGATTATCAAGTAATGGCGGAGGACGTTCGTCAGTTGATTGTTCGCTTAGGGTTAGAATCTTGCTGTATCGTTGGGCATTCGATGGGAGGCAAAGTTGCGATGCAGCTAGCGCTTAGTTTTCCTGATCTGATAGAGAAGCTGGTGATAGTTGATATAGCGCCGGTGAGCTATTCCGAGGATGCGGACGGCCACATGAATGTGTTGGCTGCGATGGATGCGGTGAAACTCGGTGAGATCAAAAGCAGAACCCAGGCTGAGGTAACTATCGAGGATTATATTCCCCAGGAAGCAACGCGAAAATTTTTACTAACAAATTTAGTGCGTAATAAGGAAGGTTCATTCGAGTGGCGGCTAGATAAGGACTCGATAAGGAAAAACTACGCTAATCTACGGGCTGAACTCATTGCGACAATGAGTTTTTTGAAACCCGTTTTATTTATAAAAGGTAGTTTGTCACCGTATATAAAACCCGAGCATGAAGCGCAGATCAAAGAACTATTTCCTGCGGCATCGGTAAAGCTACTCATGGACGCAGGGCATTGGTTGCATGCAGAAAAACCTCAGGCCTTGCAGAAGATACTGCTTAAATTCTTATCTAGTTGATTCGTATCGACTCGATTCCCGTTCGACAACTGCTTTAAGGAATTGTTGTGACAGTACTTAGCGTTAACGTAAATAAGATTGCTCTGTTGAGAAATTCTCGAGGCCGAGAATTTCCTTCTGTAGTTGCATTCAGTGAGCAGCTGATCACGCTGGGAGTTAAGGGCATAACGGTGCATCCACGCCCTGACGAGCGTCATATAACCCAGCGTGATGTCTATGCGCTTAGCGAAATGCTAAAAGACAAGCCGCAGGTCGAATTCAATATAGAAGGCTATCCTTCTGAAGACTTCATGAAGATGGTGTTAGAAGTACGCCCGGATCAATGCACACTCGTGCCGGATTCTCCGGAGCAGCTGACTTCCGATCATGGTTGGAATATTCCTCAGAATCAGTCTGTGTTGCAACGGGTATTGAGTGAACTTCGTAACAACGGCATTCGCAGTAGCTTATTCCTAGACCCGAATCCTGAAATGGTTGATCACGTGCAGGGCGTAGCTGCAGATCGCATAGAGCTCTATACCGAAGACTTTGCGAGTCACTACACGGGGCCCGAGCAGGAGCCAGTTTTCGAGCGCTATCGTGCGACGGCGCAAAGGGCGGACCAGCTTGGTATAGGTATCAATGCAGGGCACGATCTGGACTTACAAAATCTGGCTAAGTTTCTGCAGATTCCCAATGTTCTTGAAGTTTCGATCGGTCATGCACTCGTTGTCGAATCCCTGCAATTGGGTGTTACTGAGGTGATAGCTAGGTACCTGGCTATAGTTGGCCGCGACTAAAGGCGCACAATGCGGCCTTCTTAGTGGAGAATTCCATTAAGTTAGGGTTCAGTCCCGCGGCCTATACTGCTATAGGTACCCTAATTCAAGATCGAGATTATTGGTGAAGGAGTGGCTGTCATGAAAAGCAGGCTATTAAGGCTAGTAAACATTCCACGCTGGGCAGGCATCGCCGCTGTACTAGTGGTTCTGGCGCCCAGTACTGTCTTCGCTACTCATTTCGAGCTCTCCCGTCTGGCTAACCAGATTGAATTGATTAGTGATCAGCTCGCAGACGATCTTCGTTACACTCGTCACTATGGCTCCGTTCGCCAACGTGCGGTAACTCTGAGCAGGGAGGCCTCACAACTCGTGGATTCGCTAAGGCGCAATCGCAGCAATTCCCGTATCCGCTCACAGTTCAAAGATGTTCGGCGCGACTATGAGCGTCTGGAGCAAGCATTCTTTACAGCCGATCGACGCGACCATGATCCGAATCTGTATCGTGAAGTAAGCCTATTAAGCAATGTGTTCACGAACCTAAACGACGAGTTTTATTATGCCGGTTTAGGTGGGCAGAGCTATGGCCCGGCTTATGATTCATCATACAGTGGCATATCAATCATTAGCTCACGCAGCTATGGGTCAAGTAACTATGGTTCGCGAAACGGTTCGCGCAACTATAGATCTCATAACTATGGTTCGCACAACGGTTCAAACAGCTATGGTTCACGAAACACTGGCTCGCGTCACTCGGGTTCACGTGAGCTAGATCCACGTCGCGGCAATGACAGTGATTATGATCGGCGCGATCAAGAACCTAGGTCGAATGGTCGTATAGTGCCCAGTCGCCAGAATGCAATTCCTCCGGTTTTTAAGGGCAACAATGATGGCGTCGTGTCCGGCCGTCAGAACGGCAGAGATGATCAGGGTCGTGGTCGTGGTCAAGGTCAAAGAACTGAGCCAGGCGGGAGGTATCAACCCGCTGGGGCATTGCCCAATCGAGGTTCGCGTAGTGTGCAGAGTGCTCCATCTTTTGACCACCGAAGTAATGTGTTGGAAAGACAGTCTCAGCAGAATACCAACACACGCGAGTTAGAGAATCAGGGTCGTAGCAACCACTCAGCAGTGTCGCCTCGTCAGTCGCCCAGAGGAACTAACGTGCAACGCGGGCGCGGTGGTCGCAGTGGCGTGTCTGAGAACCGGCGCAGAGATTAGATTTTTAAGCGGTTTTCCTTGATTTTCAATAATAAGGGTCAGGTGTCATATTAATGCACCTTTGTCTGGTGCGCATACTCTTTATATACTATAAGTCCCTCTTCGATTAGACTGCGCGCTCCGCGGATCTCTCTATGGTAAGACGCACTTACCACTGCTCCACCTAAAACCTGTTGGAAGAAAGCTTGAAGGAAAACCTCCCATCTAATCGTATTTACTATGGTTACTGGATCGTCGTGGCGGGATTCGTCACGCAATTCGTTGCTGTTGGCATGTCGAACTACATCGTAGGTTCGTTTCTCATTCCGATGACCGAAGAGTTTGGCTGGACTCGAGCCGAATTCAGCCTATCCCGTTCCATAGGACAGCTTGTTCTGGCCTGTACCGGCTTTTTGATTGGCTCTTATATTGATCGTTACGGTGGACGTCGCTTCATTATTGCTGGCGCGTTTGTCCTATCTGCTGCGACTTATAGTCTTGGAAATATCACTACTCTCAGCCAATGGTTGTTGCTGAATGGGCTAATGCTCACCGCGGGCGCAGCACTGATCGGCAATTTGGTGGTCAATGTGACCCTAGGGAAATGGTTTGTCGAGCGTCGAGGCAGAGCAGTTGCTCTGGCAGGAATGGGGATCTCACTTTCGGGCATCATACTTCCGATGTTATCGACTTGGATGGTAGATGAGTTCGGTTGGCGTGCCTCATGGAAACTGTTGGGTATAGCAGCGGGACTGCTTACGCTTCCTATGGCGTTCATCATGCGGCGCAGCCCTGAAGATCATGGCTTACACCCGGATGGAAAAACGGAGGAAGAGATGTCGCAGGGTCATGGCGCGGCAGCGAAGGCTGATTTCGAAAATTCCATGACGCGTTCGCAGGCGATGCGCACCTCCAGCTTTTATTTCTTGGTGCTGGCATTCGGTTTATTTCAAATTTCAATTACGGTCATGCTGATTCAGACGATTCCGCTGATGACGGATGCGGGCTATTCGAGACTTGTTGCCTCCACTATGATTTCCTTGGCGTCAGTGCCTGCTTTTCTGAGTAAACCCTTCTGGGGCATACTCATCGACCGTTACAGCCCGCGAAAGCTTGCTGCTGTGGGTGCGGCAGTCACTGGTAGCGCGGTGATGCTAATAGTCTTCAGCGTTGCAAACCAACTAGACCTGCTAGTCTATATTGGGTTTCTGTCAATGGGTATTGGGTGGGGAGGTTTGTTACCCCTGCAAGAGGTGATATGGGCCACGTTCTTCGGCCGACGTTATCTTGGTTCGGTAAGATCGACAGCCATGCCATTTACCTTTGGCATGTCGGCATTGGGACCTGTATTGGTCGCCTACTACTACGACCAGGTTGGTAACTACGACCTTGCGTTGTTAGCGATAGCTCTGTGTAATATCGCCTCGGCTATCATGCTCTATCGCATGAAAAGTAAGCCGGTTATACAAAAAACGTAAACTAGGTCTGTGGTACTGCACTTGAGCCAGCACCGCAAAAAACGTGTAAATAACGGGTTTAATTAACCGTTTTTGTGTGACTCTCATCACACTTTCCTCTATGGTCTAGTGCATTGGGCGGCTATCTGAATAAAAATGAGAGCTTCTAGACAAGAGTCAATTGGATCGTGAGATGTTTCAGAAATTACAATGTGGCATACATGACTTGAGAGTGACTAAGCCCAGTGGCTTGGCTTCGAGTTTGTTTTTCCATGTATACGTATACAGCGGGTCCAATGCCATTGGGTTCGCACAGCTGAGTTCCCGTATGGAGAACAATCACCAACGATCGGTCTCTCGGCGAGCGTCCAACGATGATTCCGCTCCCGGTGTTAGCTATTGCCTAAAGATAATTGAGGTTAGCCAGAACTACCGCAATGAGGGTATTGGCTCTGCTCTGTTAGATGAGGTTATCGCATTCTGTAAAGACGAGCAGGTAGTGTCTATCTTTGGAGAGGCCAAAGGCGATTCTGAAGGGCTGCGCCGCTGGTATCAAGGTAAGGGCTTCGACCTGGATAGCGTAGACAACATCCAGCTTTCCTTCTAGGGCCACAACTTTTCATATTCCCAGTTCAACCTTCTAGCCACCTTTCACTTCTCTATTTCTTCTATCTATTTCTTGAGCAGGATTTCGAGTTGCGGTTTGAGAATGAGCCATACATTGTCGAGGATCATCGACTGAGCTTCCGCGCGCGGATGAATGCCATCGTTCTGCATTAGTTCAGGCTGCTGTGGAATACCATCAATCAGAAACGGCACTAGAGGAAGCAATTTCTGCTTGGCAAGAGCCGAGTAGATTTCGAAGAAGGGAGCTGTATAGCGGGGTCCATAGTTTGGTGGAATCTGAATCCCAGTAAGAATAACCTCAGCGCCGCTCGCCTTTGCAAGATCAATCATCGATGCGAGATTCTCGCGCATGAGGTCCAACGGTAAGCCGCGCAGGCCATCGTTGCCGCCTAACTCGAGTATCAATAATTCCGGTTGATAACTGTCTAACATCGCGGGTAGTCGCGCTAAGCCACCGGTGGTGGTTTCGCCGCTCACGCTGCCATTGACTACATCTACCGGTAATTTCTCCGAGCGCAGTTTACTCTTCAAAAGATTGACCCACCCCTGTTCCTGCTCGATGCCATAGGACGCGCTAAGGCTGTCGCCATAGACGAGAAGAGTTATATCTTCATCTGCGGCCCAGCTGCTGAAATAGATCGAGCAGCTGAGGCAGAGAATGCATAGTCGAGTTAAACGCATGGTCGAATTAAAAGGGGTCTCATCGCATCAAAAGCATATAGGGTGGAATAATATGGTAAACCAGTACTCTCTCGTTTGCGTAGGTACCTGTAAAAACGTAAGTGATCCGGTTGAGTCTGTATTCTATAGAGACGATTGCCTATTGCAATCCATACTGGACCGCCAAATTGAACTATAATCGCTGTTTGACACCAAGCACTAAGAGACCTTGAGTACATGATCCGAATCGAAAACCTAACTAAGAGTGTAGATACCAGCGAGGGTCTGCTGGCTATTCTGAAATCAGTCAGCCTCGATATAGATACCGGAGAAGCCGTAGCGATCGTAGGCGCGTCTGGATCCGGCAAGTCTACACTGCTTGGCCTGATGGCCGGTCTAGACACAGCAACTTCTGGGGATGTGATATTGGACGGCCAGAGTCTCAATGCTATGGATGAAGAGCAGCGTGCCATATTGCGTGGCAAACTCGTAGGATTCGTCTTTCAGTCTTTTCAGCTTCTGCCCAGTCTTACCGCGTTAGAGAACGTGATGCTGCCCATCGAATTGAAGGGCGATGCACAGGCGAAAGAGAAGGCCAAGCGGCTGTTGTTGAGGGTGGGGCTGGAAGAGCGGGGACATCATTATCCAAATCAACTTTCCGGGGGTGAGCAGCAACGCGTAGCTATCGCGCGCGCCTTCGCGACCGAGGCGCGAATATTATTCGCCGATGAGCCCACGGGAAATCTCGATACAGCTACAGGCGCAAAGATCGTAGAACTCCTGTTTGATCTAAATCGCGAATTCGCAACGACCTTGATTCTCGTCACTCATGATGAGCGACTCGCGCAGAAGTGTGATCGCATTGTGAGGCTGGTCGCAGGTGAGGCGGTAAGCGATGAGAAAACCAGCGCTAGAAGAGAGGAAGCAGCGAGTGTCTAACTCCGTGACAATGCAAAGCGGTGGTAACAAAACGTTCTCGACTCTCTTCGGCCTGGCCTTGCGATTGCTGTGGCGTGACTGGCGCGGTGGAGAAATTCGACTGTTGTTTATCGCGTTAGTTATGGCAGTAACTTCAGTAACTGGCATAGCGCTTTTTACAGACCGATTGGAAAAAGCCCTGATACTCGAATCCGCAAACATTCTCGCAGCGGATAGGGTGCTGATCAGCCGTCAGCCACCCCCGGAAGCTATTCTAGACTATGCCGAATCTCTGGGCCTACGCACTGCGCGTATCCTCTCATTCACTTCCATGGCGTTCTCCGATTCCGGCAATATGCTAGTCGCAGCAAAAGCGGTGAGCTCTGAATACCCGCTGCGTGGTGAGGTGATCATCGCTGATGAGCCTTTTATTCGTGGGCTTCCAATCGTGAGTGGCCCGCCACCAGGCGAAGTGTGGTTAGAGTCCAGAGCACTGTCTGCACTCGATATCGATGTGGGGGATTCTGTGTTCGTTGGTGAGGCAGAATTGACTGTTAGTAAGATTATTATCGCCGAGCCGGATCGACAACAGGCCGGTATGCTCGACAATGCAGGCCCGCGTCTTATGCTAAGCATGGATGACGTGGAGCAGACCAATGTAGTGCAGGTTGGTAGTCGAGTTTCTTATCGTGCCTTATTTGCAGGCGAAGAATTAGAAACACTGGCTTCGTTTTCCGAATGGATCTCTGAGGAATACCCGGGTGAATATCGGATTCGAGATGTGCGCGATGAGAGCGAAGAAATTAGTGACGCGCTAAACAAGGCCGAGAGTTTTCTTCTGTTAGGCTCATTGTTTGCAGTGCTTCTTGCTGGCGTAGCAATAGCATTGACCGCCAAGCGCTACGCCGAGCGTCACTATGACTATGTGGCGATTCTGAAGACCTTTGGCTGTACCTCAAACGAAATCGGCGTAATCTATTTAGCCATACAATCTGTTCTAGTTTTTATTTCTATCATTGTCGGCTGCGTTCTCGGCTGGCTGGTACATCATGTGATTTTGCGTCTTCTGCAGGCAGTCATTACGGTAGATCTGCCAGCGGCCGGATTCGAACCCTTCGTTATTGGTTCGCTAACAGCTGTCATATGTTTGCTCTCATTCGCGTTGCCGCCTTTGCTAGCTCTGCGCGCGACGCCACCGCTGCGCGTATTGCGCAAAGATCTAGATCAGCAGAAATTTGGTGCCAACGTGCCTTATGTCTTCGGTATTGGCGGTACTATTTTTCTTGTGTATTGGTATAGCCAGTCTCTGGTGCTTACGACAGTATTAGTGACTGCGGTTGCAGGTATTGCGTTGTTCCTCTCGGCGGTATCATATCTATTGCTGCGCTCTAGTGGATCAGTTGGCATGAAGGCAGGCAGTGCCTGGAAGTTAGCTATGACAGCGGCGCGGCGACGACGCAAACAGAATGTACTGCAGGTGATGGTGTTTTCCGTGACAATCATGTCGCTGTTAATTCTAACCTTGCTCCGCACAGATTTGATCGATGACTGGCAGGGACAGCTTCCCGAGAATACTCCAAACCATTTCATGATGAACATAACCGAATCCCAGATTAATGGGATCGAGAGTTTCTTTGCTGAGAACGGCGTCGACAGCAATGCGTTTTATCCTCTAATCAGCGCTAGAGTTATTTCGGTAAATGGAGAAATACCTGAGCCCGAAGAAGAGCTCAATGCAGATGAGGAGCGCAGTAGCATTACCGAAGACGCTCAATCTGAGGACGAAGGCAGCCGCTACGATCAAGCGCGCAGTGAACTCGATGCAGCCACGGGAAATAGCGAAGAGGCGGAAGAACAAGGCCAGGGGCAGGTTCAAGGCCGGCTAGGTCGCCGCCAAGTTACCTGGGCCGATGACTTGCCGCCTGACAATTTAATTACCGACGGAGCTTGGTGGCCAGAGGCTGTCGATGCTGGCTATGTGTCTATCGAAGATGAGTACGCCGGCTGGCTAGATATAGAAATCGGCGATCGAGTTGAGTTCGACATCAATCAACAGACTGTCTTTGCAGAAGTGAGCAGTTTTCGCAGCGTGCGCTGGGACAATATGCAGCCGAACTTCTTTATCATATTTTCACCGGGTACGATCAATCATCTAGGTGCGACGTTCATATCGACGGCATTGATGGAGAGAGACCAAAAGATACTGCTCAATGACTTGGTTAGACTCTTCCCTACAATGGTTGTTATAGAGATCGATGCATTGATTGAGCAGATACAGAACATTATCGCTCAGGTGACTTCAGCTATCGAGTTGATCTCGGTGCTAGTGCTCGTGTGTGGCGCACTTGTGTTATTGGCCTGTGTTAACGCAACACTCGATGAGCGTTTTCATGAGAACGCGATACTGCGCACACTAGGTGCCGGGAAGAGGCTTATTCTTAGTAGTCTCTTGATAGAATTTGCGAGTATTGGTGCTTTAGCGGGAATCATCGCAACCATCGGCGCCGAGGGAAGTCTCTACTATCTCCAGGAGGAGGTGTTTGAGCAGGAATTCAATGTGCATTACTGGGTGTTGGTAGCTGGGCCGCTATTAGGCATGGTGCTGATCGCTGGTTTGGGCATGAACTCTACTCGCCAGGTCGTGAGTACCAGCCCTCTCAATGTGCTACGAAAGGTCGTATAGCGCTAGATTCTTGGCGTTGGAAGAATACTTGAGCACTGTCAGCGAAGCGTTATAATTGCAGGCAATGGATGATTCTTCGAGTTGAGCCCTAAAAGTGGTTATTCCTATGAATATTAGACGATTTTTTCTTTTCCAGCTGGCGACAGGCCTTGTGCTTTCGCTGCCTTCGACCCCACTCACTGCACAATCTCTCGCGGGGGTGACTGCCGAAAAATGCGTTCTAGGCGATTGCACCGAGGGCAGAGGCAGGATGGAACTCACCACACAATGGGGTAAGGGTGAGTATTTCGGAAATTTCAAAGACGGCGAGTTTAACGGCAGGGGCCGTCTCGAGATACCTGTCTCCTTTATCGCCAAGTCCATCTATGAAGGCAATTTTGACATGGGCATCCGTTCCGGCCGCGGTAACCATTGGAACGGAAATGGGAAGTTGTATATGGGCCAGTGGCGAGACGACAAACGTAATGGCCAAGGTTCTTACTTCATCGGATTAGCGCGTTGGCAAGAGAACGAGCATAGTGAGTATTGGATGAAAGAGAATGTCGAAAACTATAGCGGTACATTCTTCGACGACTTCTATCACGGTGAGGGTACCTATCGCTGGCCGGGTGGACAGAAGTACGTTGGTCGGTTCTTTGCCAATGAAAAACATGGCCATGGAACCTATTACTACGTCACGGGTTCGCCGCGCCAGCAACTTTGGGAATACGGAAATTTCATTCGATAGTCTCCCTAACATTGCAGGCCTTCACATTTTAGTACTCGCCTTCGGGCCACAAACAACACTTGGACTTCACTATGGATCTTGAATCACTGCGCCGCGAGTATTTGCGTGGCGGCCTAAGTCGCGATGAGCTCGCCGCAGATCCGATTGATCAGTTTTCATTATGGATGCAGCAGGCTGTCGAGCTAGGGATTGGTGATCCTACTGCGATGACTATCGCTACTGTCTCGGCAATTGGTCAACCTAGCCAGCGCATCGTATTGCTCAAACACTTCGATGCTAGCGGCTTTGTTTTTTATACAAACTACGGTAGTCGAAAGGCAGATGAGCTAGATACAAACCCCAAGATAAGCCTGCATTTCCCTTGGCATTCTATAGATCGACAGGTAAAGGTCTGCGGTAAGGCGGTAAAAGTGAGTGCTGCAGAGTCGCTCAAGTACTTTGCGAGCCGACCAAAAGAAAGTCAGATTGCGGCAATAGCCTCGCAGCAGAGTCGCGTCTTGACGTCGCGATCATTTCTCATGAATCAATTCGAGTCTGTGAAACAAAAGTTTAGTAACGGCGAGATTCCGCTTCCGGACTTCTGGGGAGGCTATCGAGTCGAGCCGAAGGAAATCGAATTCTGGCAGGGTGGAGCAAATCGCTTGCACGACCGCTTTCGCTACCTTCAATCGAGTGGTTCGAGTTGGTCCATCGATAGGCTCGCCCCCTAGCTCTCTTTCCACTTCCGAAGTTTCTTTGCCTCTAACTGCTTCTTCAGTCTCGCATACTGCGGGATGCCGTTCTTGTACTCGGGGTAGTCCTCGCCTTGAATCAGTGGCGAGAGATATTCGCGCGCGGCATCGGTGATATGAAAGCCGTCGCGACTGATATAGTTTCTGGGCATCTTCTTCTCGATGTTGGCAACATCAGACAGCTTTGCCTCACCTATGCGCCAGCTGTACTTCTTGCCCTTACCGCGAACGATCGCCGGCATTACAGCGTTCTTGCCGGCCAATGCGAATTCAACGGCTGCTTCACCAACGGCATAAGCCTGTTCTACATCAGTTGCTGAGGCTATATGTCTTGCTGCGCGCTGCAGGTAATCGGCCACCGCCCAATGGTATTTATAGCCAAGTTCATCCTTAATCATCTTTGCGACGAAGGGTGCGACGCCGCCTAGTTGAACGTGCCCAAACGCGTCCTTGCCGCCAGCATCTGCTAGAAACGCCCCATCCTTGTTCTGTGCGCCTTCTGAAACTACGATGGCACAGTAGCCATATTTTCTGACGCAAGATTTTACTTTGCGGATAAATTTTTCCTTGTTGAACGCAATCTCTGGAAAAAGAATTACATGTGGCGCGTCGCCTGCCTGCTCTGTAGCCAAACCGGCGGCACCTGCGATCCAGCCTGCATGACGACCCATCACTTCCATGACAAAAATTTTAGTTGATGAATCACACATGGACGCAACATCCAGACCCGCCTCGCGGATAGAAACGGCGACGTATTTCGCAACAGAACCGAATCCTGGGGAATTGTCTGTTATAGGCAAATCGTTATCGACTGTCTTCGGTACGCCGATGCAGGTAATTGGGTAGCCCTTCTCGAGGCTGAGCTGAGATATCTTGTTTGCAGTGTCCTGTGAATCACCGCCACCGTTGTAGAGGAAATAGCGAATATTGTGGGCGACGAACACCTCCATTAAGCGTTCGTATTCACGCTTGTTCTCAGCATAAGATTTCAGCTTGTAGCGACAAGAACCAAATGCACCGGCAGGGGTGGTGCGAAGTGCGGCAATCGCCTGCTTGGATTCTTTGCTGGTGTCGATGAGATCTTCTCTCAGGGCGCCGACGATGCCATTAAGTCCTGCATACACCTTTCCTATCTTGTCTTTATTTTTCCGCGCTGTTTCGATAACGCCACAGGCGCTAGCGTTGATAACGGAGGTGACCCCGCCCGATTGGGCGTAGAAAAGGTTAGCTTTGCTCATAGATTATGTTCGCTTGTTATATCTGTGGAGGCGCCAGTAGATGCCGGAGTACTAGTAAGAGGCAGTTTACAAGCTGTGAGATAGTACTTCAATTGCTTGCCAGATCTCATAGATTGATGCAACATTCGTAGCCCGATTCGGAACAGGTGAAACTCGTGAGATTGATAATTGGAATGTCTGGAGCCAGCGGCGCTATCTATGGGATACGGCTGCTACAAGTTTTGCAGCAGGAGTCAGGCATAGAGACACATCTGGTCATGTCCGATTCTGCCAAGCTAAACATCGCAGTGGAAACCGAGTTCTCGTCCAAAGATGTGCAGGCGATGGCTGATCATGTGCATTCGAACAAAAATATAGGAGCCACTATCGCGAGCGGTTCATTTCGTTCAGACGGAATGATCATTGCTCCTTGCTCTATCAAGACATTGTCAGCAGTCGCTAATTGTTACGCAGACTCCCTTATGGTGCGCGCCGCCGATGTGATGTTGAAAGAGCGAAGACGGCTGGTTTTAGTGCCTAGAGAAACACCTTTGCACACTGGGCACTGCGAACTACTCCTTCGTGCGAGCCGCAATGGCGCGATCATGGCGCCTCCAATGCCAGCACACTATATAAAACCACAGTCGGTTGATGACCTTGTGGATCATCATGTAGGTAGAGTGTTAGATCTTTTTGATATAGATCCTGGTCTAGTTAAGCGCTGGCAGGGCACACAAGGCTAAGAACTCAAGCCCTAGAACTTAAGAGAGCAAAAACAATGGCGAAAAATTTATTCGATTTAACTGGCAAGGTGGCCCTAATTACCGGCGGTAATGGCGGAATCGGCCTAGGTTTTGCTGAAGGTGTTGCGAAGCAGGGTGCAGATGTTTGTATCTGGGGAAGAAATGCCCAGAAAAATAGCGAAGTTCTGGCACAGCTCACTGAATTCGGAACGAAGGTTCATGCCGTGTGCTGTGATGTGGCGGTTGAGGCGTCAGTCGAGGAATCTTTTGCCGAGACTCTAGAGGTATTCGGACGAGTAGATGGCTGTTTTGCCAACGCAGGGGTCGCTAAATCGGGCCGTTTTGAAGAATTCTCTACAGAAGATTGGCGTCATGTTATGGATGTGAATCTAGACGGTTTGTTCTATACGCTGCGCTGTGCTGCCAAGCATATGAAACAGCGTGCCGAAGCCGGTGATCCTGGTGGTCGCCTCATTGCAACTTCATCTCTAGGCGCGTTAATGGGCATGGCGAGGGTGGAAGCCTATGGGGCAAGTAAGGGAGCCGTAATCTCAATGATGCAGGGATTGGCGGTCGAATATGCTCGGTGGGGAGTAACTGCCAACTCGGTACTGCCTGGTCACATAGAAACCGCGATGACCGAAGATAATTACGCCAATGAGAAATTTGCGAATGCAATATTGCCGCGAATTCCTGCACGTCGCTGGGGAGACAGGTCTGATTTCGAAGGCATAGCAGCCTATCTTATGAGCGATGCTAGCAGTTATCACACAGGGGATAGTTTGCTGATTGATGGTGGGTTTTTTCTCTATTAGGTCTTGTGACTAGGATGCGAGCAGTGGCTTAGTGAGAGCCTGTATCCCCCTGAATTAGCAATAAAAAACGATACTCCTCCTCGATTTGTGCTAAGGTGCCGCCACGTTTAGACAAGGCTACTCAGCGTTAACGCCTGTTTTAGTTAGATCTAGACGGTGCATCATACTTAGATAAGGTCACGTTACTGCGTTAAATCGCAGTCTGCAGACTTCTATTGAGCGAATCGAATTTCGATCCGGCTCGAATTAAAAGTCGCCACCTCAATTCTGGTTACTCGCAGTCAAGTTGTGAGTAACTACGAACTAGCTATCGAATGCACATCCGTGCAATAGAACTATTTTAAAAAAAGTTTAAAGTTCGGAAAATCATAACGAGAAATCATCGAGCTTCCTCCTGTGCACTGGAGTGGGCGATGTGTTTTCGTTTCGAACAAATACAATGCTTCGGCATACTTACTGACTAAGAGAATTTGAATGACATTTAACACACTCGGACTATCCGACACACTGCTGCAAGCAGTGAAAAAAACTGGCTACACATCGCCAACACCAATTCAAGAGCGCGCTATTCCAGAGATTCTAGCCGGCCGTGATGTAATGGCTGCGGCACAGACTGGCACGGGAAAGACTGCCGGATTCACATTGCCCTTGTTGCAACTGATAAGCGGACGTCCCAATCGAACTAGAAATAGCTTTCGTGCTCTGATACTAACTCCGACTCGAGAATTGGCGGCTCAAATTGAAGACAGCATCCAAACCTATGGCGCGCAAGAGAACCTTAGATATGGCGTGGTTTTTGGTGGGGTTAATATTAATCCGCAGAAGAAGACGCTAAATCGAGGGCTCGACATCCTAGTTGCTACACCTGGCAGATTGTTGGATCTGTATCAGCAGAAGTGTATCGATTTTCGAGATGTCGAAGTGTTGATTCTCGATGAGGCGGATCGAATGCTGGATATGGGTTTTATTCGCGATATTAAGAAAATCATGGCGCTGCTTCCCAAAAAACGGCAGAACCTGATGTTCTCTGCAACATTCTCCGATGACATCCGAGTCCTAGCGAAGACAATATGTAACAAGCCGGTAGAGATCGATGTCGCTCCGAGGAACTCTACAGTCGAAGCTATTTCGCAGAAAATGTATTACGTAGACAAAGCCAGCAAGCCTAGCTTGTTAATCGAAATGATGTTGGCGAGCAATGACCAGACATTGGTGTTTAGCCGTACGAAACACGGTGCAAACAACCTAGCGAAGAAACTAATCAAAGAAAACATAAAGGCCGCAGCCATCCACGGCAATAAGTCACAGGCGCAGCGAACAAAAGCTCTCCACGACTTCAAACAGGGTGGGGTGCAGGTCTTGGTGGCGACAGATATTGCCGCTCGCGGTATTGATATTGAGCAACTCGCGCGGGTCATAAACTTCGACCTCCCGCATGTACCTGAGGATTATGTACATCGCATCGGCCGAACTGGCAGGGCAGGAGCTACCGGATTAGCGATTTCTCTGGTTAGTGGTGAAGAGGGCAAGCAGCTACGTGACATAGAACGTTTAATAAAATTTGCAGTTCCTAGGGGAGATAGCGAAGAGTACGCATTTGCCTTGGCGAATCCAGCTCCCGCTAGCAAGAGTAGCGAGCCCAGCAGGCGGCCGGCTAACAATCAACGGCCTCGCCGCAGACAGGGCGCCGCGGATGGAAAGCCAGGCAACAAAGGCTCGGCTAACAATAAATGGAAGTCATCGCGATCCAAGGCAGCAGCTTAGCTGTGCATGCTTTGTTGGTGGAGTATTCGCATTAGTGTTGCTCCATTAACAAGGCCGGTAAAATTCTGGGCAAATCTTGGTATATTTTGCGAGCTGTTTACAGATTGGGCTGCTACAGGCTTGACTGACAGGGCAGTCAATGACAGTGCTAGCTTTACTTACACAACAATACCCCGATGTGAGGATGTCATGCTTACACAAGGTACGAGCTTCGTCAGGTACTCCAAATTACTCTGCTGGATCGTTGCATTGATCTGGTTTTCACTTTCCTTCTTGTCGTTTACCAGCGACAGTGAAAGTTCCACAATCAATGGTTTCTTATGGTTGGTGGGTGCAATAGCTTTTGCAGTTTCCGCCGGCTTTATTTCCAAGTCTTCGGATTTAGCTGAATCCGAAGACTTGGAAGAGTAAGATTTCTCTTTAGTTGTCACTGTAGCTATTCGTAGCGGCGAATAGCTACACTTTCTAGGTAGACGGCAATCCTTCAATTGCGCCTCGAATTACTTCCAATTTGCTAGTAATCTTCTCGTCCTGCTCGATTTCTACTGCAGCCAATAATCTATCGATGTTTTTCCCGATGTCATTAAAGCCAAGTACGCATTGCCGGCCGTCAATAAATGCCGCTGTTAAGCTGGCTATTTGTTCGATTTGAAGTTTCTCTGCCATCAATTCATCTGCTTTTATCCTCTCTCGCAGGCTATCGAATTGCTCAGCTGGATTCGGGTTTAGTTTCATCCAAGCGCGAGCGGCTCGCAGCGGCTGCACTACATTGGAGCTCCATCTTATCGAGAGCTCGATCGCATTTTGCAATAACTCCTGATCTACCTCTCCGTAGGCGCGGCCGTGCCAAAAACAGAAGAGAATCAAGTTCACGTCAAGCTGATAGGCATCTTGCAACTCGAGGCATGCTGCGGCTACACCCTCTTGGTCGTACAGTTGAAGGGAGAAATTCCAGAATTTTTGAGGCTCGTTTGGCATTATTGGGATCAGTGGTGGCTTAGTACTCCTATGCTACCGAAGTTTTGTGCTATAAACAGCACCTTGATAAAGAGCCCAGCCGCGCGAGAATCTCAATGCACGTACATATTTTAGGTATCTGCGGTACCTTCATGGGTAGCCTAGCCATAATTGCCAAACAGCTTGGATACCGCGTTAGCGGCAGCGATGCCAATGTCTATCCGCCAATGAGTACGCAATTGGAAGAGATGGGCATAGATTTGATGGAGGGGTTTCGGCCAGAACATCTTCACCCAGAGCCAGACCTGGTGATAATTGGCAATGCGCTTTCTCGTGGAAATCTAGCGGTCGAGCACGTTTTGAACGAGGGCCTGAACTACACCTCAGGCCCGCAGTGGCTGTCACAGTATGTGCTTCATGATAGGTGGGTGCTAGGAGTCGCGGGTACGCACGGCAAGACCAGCACTAGCGCCATGCTAACTTGGATACTCGAGAATGCGGGCATGAAGCCAGGTTATCTTATCGGTGGTGTAACCAACAATCTGCCGCGCTCAGCTGACATTGGTGAATCGGCGTTCTTTGTCGTAGAGGCCGATGAGTACGATAGTGCCTTCTTCGACAAGCGGTCCAAGTTTGTTCACTACGCGCCCAGAACAACTATCCTAAATAATCTTGAATTCGATCACGCAGATATCTTCGACAACCTCGAGGCTATTCAGAGGCAGTTTCATCATCTGATTAGAACGGTTCCAGGTAATGGACTGCTTATCGTCCCCCACGGCGAAGCAGCAATCGATAAGGTCTTGCGTATGGGCAATTGGACCTCGAAACAACGCTTTGGTATCGCTGTTCCGGAAGAGGTGTGCAAGAAATTGGCTGCCAATGGCGGCGTTTTCTGGAATGCCAAGCTCCTCAACGGGCAGGGCTCGGAATTCGAATTAACAAAATATGGTCAGGGTTCTACCGGAGAAGTAATTAGCCGCACGCGTGTGGAGTGGAATGTTACCGGTGTGCATAATGTGAAGAATGGCATGGCTGCCATCGCAGCGGCTCATCATGTAGGGATTGATGTAGCTACAGCGGTAGAAGGCTTGCAGACATACAAAGGTGTGAAGCGGCGAATGGAATTGCGGGGCGAAGTGGAGGGCGTAAAGGTCTATGACGACTTTGCTCATCATCCAACGGCGATTATGGCCACGTTGCAGGGCATCCACATGAAGCTGAAATCTGAGTCTGGTCAATCGCGTTTGATTGCGGTGATTGAGCCGCGTTCGAATACCATGGCCCTTGGTATTCATCAGCAGCCGCTAGTGGAAGCCTGTCAGAAAGCAGATATGGTTATCTGGCTGAAACCAGAGAAGTCGGGACTCGATTTTAATGCACTTGTCGCCGATAGTAAGGTGCCAGGGTATGCGTTTTCTACTACTGATGAGATCGTCTCATTCGTAGAGGAGAATTCTATTAAAGGTGACAATATCGTGGTGATGAGCAACGGCAGTTTCGATGGTATCCATGAGAAATTACTGCGCGTCTTAGACCGCAGCCCTACCGGGGCCTCTGGTTTTTGAGTATTTCTATGAGTAATTCCCAAGAGATACCACTTTTCCCACTAGAACTGGTTATGTTCCCTGGTGGCAGATTAGATATGCAAATATTCGAGCGGCGCTACATTGACCTGATTACGCAGTGCATGCGCACAGAGACGGGCTTCGGTATCTGCTTACTGAAGAAAGGGTTGGAAACTGCTCAAGTTGGAAGCCAGCAAACCATTCACGGTGCGGGAACCTATGCAAATATCATTGATTGGAATCAACTGCCGAATGGACTGCTTGGAATAACCGTAGAAGGTAGTGCTAAATTCAATATCGAGGATTGCTGGCAGGCTCCCAGCGGAGTATTGACGGCCAATGTTACATTCTCTGAGAACGACAGCGTGGGTAAACAGACGATACCCATCGATGATGATTTCACTCCACTGACGCAACTGTTACAAAACCTGGAGAGTCACCCCCTAGTCGAGCAGAAAAACTTGATAATCGACTATGACAATCTCTGGGATCTTGGATGGCGCCTCGCGGAATTGATTCCTGTAGAGAATGCGAAGAGG
>OJIK01000215.1_pt1 | contig 20285 bp, 22 predicted proteins | sample 1595571 | NCBI WGS metagenome assembly OJIK01 (sample SAMN05416791, study PRJEB24817) | seawater metagenome | isolation source: Sea water | place: Canada:Atlantic | collected 2013-11 | reverse complement strand
CCTCTCTATTCGTCGGCAGCGTCAGATGTGTATAAGAGACAGGTTCTAGTCTTTCGGGGAAAATTCAGTAGGAGCCGATGCTTGTCCGCAATGCACGCATTGCTTGGTTAGCAAATTCAGAAATATGCTCTTCACATAAAATTGTTTATGACAGCTTGGACAGTTTCTCATCGACATGTCGATCGCAAAGCCAGCGTAGACAGCCATATAGATCCACATCATAGAGTCGATGCTGTGGCCATTGTTAAGCAATACCCAGATCGCTAGGACGTACACAGGTAAAGTCCAGAAGCAGACAGCGAGGCGAATTCGCGCTCTGACGATGCCACGCAGATCCTTCCCAAGCTTCACTGGATCTGGGCTTGTAGGGGTATTCTCATTGGGCTGCTTAGATTTAGGCATACTCTTGATAAGAAACTCTTGTCAGACTAATAAAGAATTTACCGCGTTCCATCCCTGATTTAAACCAATAAATAGCAATATAACTGCCAGCAAGCGATTAACCAAAGTACTGCTTTCTTGTAGGCGGGTTTTCAAATAAGTGCTCGCTACAACAAAGCCGTACAACGCGACCAACTTGCCAATGAATACTCCAAGCAGAAACCCGGCCAGTGTCAGGCCCATATATTGAAACTCGAAGTACTGACTGATTGCCGCTAATGCGAAGACCCAAAATGGTACGGCCTGGGGATTCAGCCCCGCAATTATTAGCCCTTTTCGAAAAAATGATAGCGGCCTACTTTGTTGCTTTTTCAGAGTTAGTTCTGGTTCTGGTTTACGGGTAAATATGAAAATGGCCAAGGCTATAAAAATAAATGCTAAGAAAAATTTAACGGAGACATTTGCATCGAGGAAAGAGCTAATTAGCGCACCGAAGCATATGGCAATTAACGCCTGCAGGCTCTCTATTATTGAGGCAGCGAATGCAATCTCGATACCACTTCGGCGGTCATAGTCGACAGTTGTCTTTACTACCGCCAGATTGATCGGCCCGAATGGAATAGTGCCTAGTAAACAGGCGAGAAAGCCAACGAAGAGATAGAGGAATGGGCATTCCACGTCTATTGATAACCCTTTGCTTGCAGATTAAACAGGGTAGCGTACTGCCCATCGAGATCAAGTAACTGTTGATGGCTGCCCTGCTCCATAATCTTCGCCTTCTCTAGTACGATAATATGATTAGCCATGCGTACAGTTGAGAATCGATGAGAAATAATAATTGAAATTCGATTGTCGGTTAGATCACCAAAGTGCGCAAAAATTTCAGCTTCGGCTCGTGCATCGATAGCCGCCGTAGGCTCATCCAGAATCAATATGTCCGCTTTGCTGCGCATGAAGGCGCGAGACAACGCGATTTTTTGCCACTGACCGCCGGACAACTCCTGCCCATCCTTGAACCAAGTGCCGAGTTGTGTCTGGTATTTGCGTGGCAGGTCTTTCACGAATTCCTCAGCCATACCCTTGCGTGCCGCTTCGGAAATTTGATCGTCTTCACCGATGCTATCAACATCGCCAATTCCAATATTCTCGCCAACAATCAATTGGTAACGAGCAAAGTCCTGAAATATCACCCCAATCTTTTCACGGATGGTATCAAGATCCCACTCTTGCAGATCCAATCCATCGACGAGTATTCGCCCCTCGGTTGGAGCATACAGGCGAGTAAGCAATTTAATCAGCGTGGTCTTGCCACTACCATTCTCACCTACGATCGCTAGACTCTCGCCAGGGATGATATGCAAATTGACGCAGTTCAAGGCAGGCGTCTGCGCGCCGGGATAGGAAAAACTAACATTCTCGAAGCGAATTCCATCGGCGGGGTCAGGACCCTGCGTCTTATCTCCCGTATGCTCCGGAACCTTGTGCTCCAAGAATTCAGTAAGATTCGACAGATAGAGATTGTCTTCATACATACCATTTATCGAGGTCAGGCTGTTTGTAACGGAATTCTGTCCAAGGCGGAACTGTGCGATGTACATCGTCATCTGCCCGATAGTGATGGCGCCAGCAATGGCAGCAAAGCCTACCCAACCATAGGCGAAATAGAACGCCGCGCTGGCAAACAGGCCTAAAATATATCCCCAGAAACCTCTTCTTAAAACCAGAGATCGATCTTCTTTATAGATGTTGCGAAAGATATCGACGTAGCGCTCTAGGAACAACCTACCCAACTGCAAGAGCTTTACTTCCTTAACTCCATCTTCGCGCGTCAGTACCATTTCTAGATAGATCTGCATGCGTCGTTCGGCTGAACGCCTGCGGTGTATCCGAAACGCCTCACCTGAAAATTTCGCCTCAGCAAGAAATGCAGGAACTCCAGCTAGGCCAAGTAATAATACTGCATAAGGAGAGAATTGAAAAAGCCATATACCAATTGTAGTAAGGGCAATGACATCCCTGAATAGATCGAACGTTTTTATAACGAGGCTAAGCGGTCTACTGGATGCTTCACGACGAGCACGCACAAGCTTGTCGTAATACTCCGCATCTTCGAAGTGAGCTAGCTCGAGAGTAAGAGCCTTTTCAAGAATCATTACGTTGATTTTATTGCCCAACAATACTTGCAATATGGATTGGCAAATCGTGCTGATCCGTTGCGCACCGGTCATCAAAACAACTAAGCCAGCTTCCAGAAACACATAGTAAAGTGCATCACTGCGCAATTGCTCTGCGTTGCTGCCATCATCTTGAAAGGCATTGGAAACTACGTCGACGAATAGGCCGCCCACAGAAGCAATCAACGCTGGGAGGAAGCCCGACACCAGGGTCGTCAGTGCCATGGCGATCGTGAGCTTCGCACTGGTACTCCAGACGATCTTTAGGGCGACTCCGCTATATTGAAATACCGAAAGGAATTTCTTAATAGGGTTTTGAGGATCTTGCTTTTCCAAACTATGCTCAGTACTTTAAATTCGAACTAGGTATAAAAAAAGGGCCTTAGTTAGCACCAAGACCCTTCACTTTTTATCTTGCTATAAACTAGTAAAGTTTCGGACTATTGAATCTACATATCAATAGCTAACTAATTTACAACTTCATAAATTTAAGCACGATGCGATCAGTATTGCGTTCCAACGATGGATCGAATGGACCAACCGAATGGCCATCTGCATCGTTGTTTAGCACGTCACTAACACCTGCCAGTGCGAAGCCAGATTCAAGCACTGCCTTAACAGCATCTTCGAATGCGATTCTATGCAGAGTTTGATTGTCGGCGCCGTACGTGCCTTCGTGGTCTATCACAGCTAATATTCCACCGGATTTCAGCGCGCCCATTACCTGAGCTAGAATGCCTTGAGCAGCCGCTGGGTCGGAATTGTGAAAATCATGGAAGTTCAATGCTGTGATTGCAAAGTCCACCGAGTTCGCTGAGATATCAGAAATTGGTGTCAGCCACTCATCCACATTTGACAAACGACCAGCTCTGGCCGTCGCGGCTTCAGCGGCACGTCCTTCTGGACGATTCTGCATAAGCACCTTACCGTTAGGGCCTACTGCGTAAGACAGCACTTCTGTGTACCAGCCACCGGATGCATTGATATCCAGCACAGTCATTCCTGCTTCCAAACCAAGAGCATTCAAGACCGCTGGAGCCTGCCGGCTGGCGTCTCTTTCTTTATCAGCCGCTGGACGATCGGAGTTTGCCATCGCTCTTTCGAGAGCGGCCATATCTAGCGCCTGGGCGCTGCTGCAAACCAAGCTGCATACTGCGAGCAAAGATAATACGGATTTCATAATAATCACCCTTTTGTGTGAGTTCCTAGTGTTGATCCTACCGAGTATCTTCAAATGTGGCTTTAAGCTGGAAATCTCTCCAAAAGCACTTATTTTTAAAGATAAGTTTTAAATATAGGGCATAGGAGCATAAACCAAGCACGGTGGGGAGTACACAGTTATTCGACGAGTCGAAAAACCGCTCTATAAGGCTATTTTACGGGTGTTCAGTGGCTCAGTGGAGGCGGCGCTCGATCTTAAGTTCAGACTCAAAAAAATCCTTCACCTGCAGTAATTGCGTTACATCACCCTCACTTTCCATGAGAGGCATATGCATTTCAATATCGCCCAGAATATTAGTAATACTGCTTGTATCTAAAGTACTGAGGTCCAGATCGAACGGGAAATTAGATTCCTTTGACATACTATGACTACTCCCTGAGGTGCTCAGACTCCGATTTGGTCCGAATTTTCGCACAAAAGTAGTATCGACTGACTTTAAGAAATCTTCATAAGAAATTCTTATATATAGAGTTTTTTGAATTTGGAATCTAGATAATTATATTGATGGTGTTAACTTTACGCGGCTCACATGAGGCATCGACTACAGCTCTGACGAGACAAACGAATTCCGCAACCGTTTCGAAGTCCGAGACTTCTATATTGAGAAGCAGTACAACAATGGTTTCTATTTCAAATTAGGCAATCAGATACTTGCATGGGGGCTGGCTGAATATTCTCGGGTTACCGATCTAATCAATACCGAAGACCAGTACACCTTTGCGCAACAAGACCTTGAAGATATTCGCCTGCAAGTTCCGGCAGCGCTGCTTAGCTACAGCACTGGCCAATGGATCTTCGATGGCGTAGTCACGCACCGTGCCAACAAAAATTATACGGCGCCTATTGGCGATGAATTCGATCAGTTTGTAGCCTTGCGCCAAGCGGGTATAACTATCGAGAGAGACTCTCCCGACGTCGAGGAGGAGTATTTTTTCAGCGCCTCCACTCACCTGTCTCAGGGGGACCTGCAGTTCGTCGCCGGCGAATTCAATAACAATACTTTGAGCCTAGAAGAAATAACTGCCGCGAGCTCGGCAAGTCCGCGATTTCAGTACGGTCAGAATCGCATGCGTGCATTCGGTGTGGCTGCGAATTGGGCAGACGGGTCCTAGCTGTATTTTGGCGAGCTAGGTCTACACCTAGATAAGGCAGTGATTCCTAATCGAGACTCGATATTTCGACAGCTTGGTGGATGAGATGAGAAAGATCAGGTCCTGTCCGTATTCGGAGTTCAGCACAACGGGTTCAGAAACCTGCTACTGACCTTCGAGCTGGATAGTATACGAACTAAGAATCATGATGAATTTATGTATGCTGAAGAGAACCAAACTAGTTTTGGCGCGCGGCTTTACTGGACTGCCCTGAATGAAAAACTGACTGTAGTGGCAGTACGCAATGAATTGGCAAACCAAGCGGGCCAGGTCAGCAGAGTCTCGGTAGACTATAACTGGTCCGACAGTGTGGAGGTGGGGCTGCTATGGGCAGACTATGGCAGTAATCGAAATTCCATTTTCTACAATTTCCGCAACAACGATATCTTACAAATCCATTTGCGCTACAACTTTCAAATCTAATTCTTTGGAGGAAATGATGCTAATCGATACGCCGAAGTCAGGCTCTAATTATCATCACGGCAATGTCAAAGAGGCCTTGCTAACGGCGGCTCAGAATCACATCGAGAACAATCAATGCGAGAAGATATCCCTACGTGCACTTTCTAAAGAAGTTGGTATTACGCCTTCGGCAGTTTACAACCATTTCGCCGACAAGGATGCGCTTCTACTCGCTATAAAAATTCGCATTTTTCAAAACTTGAATAGATTTTTGCACACAATTGCAAAGAAGCTGAGAACCCTGAAAAGGCTCTGGTAGAAATGTGCTTGGCCTTTTTCCATTTTTCCCGAGAATTTCTACCTCAACTTCAATTCATCTTTAGCTCTTCCATTTCCATTCAATGGTCGACCGATGAAATTGTGGATGTATCCTGCCGCTGCATAGTTAGAGCACGAAGCCTTGTTTTCGCGATACATGAGAAGTATCAATTGCAGTGCAGTGAAGAAGAAGTCGTGAACGCGAAACTTTTAGTATAGACACAGTTGCATGGGATTGTAACTCTGAGAAATTCCGGCTTAATAAGCGCCGCTGTTAGTCATCAGAACTGGCCTGATAAATGTAGTTTGACTGATAATGCACAGGTGGAAAAACTAATAGAGGATCATGTGCAAATAATGATTGCTGGCATGCTTAGTAGTTCACGCGGAAAGGGCAAGCACTAGTGTGCAAAATTCAGAGGCTCCCTAACTATCGAGTCCCATCGCCTTGCGTATCATTTGGTTTTTGATCGGCGTCATCTTATCTGCTGCGTTCATTCCGATGTTACGTAACCAACGTATACTGAGATTTTGCTGTGCGAAAAGCCGCTTGAACCCTTCCATCAACCACATCATCGAGAGATTGTTGCCCTTACGCCTACGCTGGTAACGAAGCAATACGGTGGGGTCAGCGACAGATCGACCTGCTTCGATACCTCGTTGCAATTCTTCTGCCAAAGCCTTCGCATCCAACAGGCCCAGATTCACACCTTGGCCGGCTAAAGGATGAATCGTGTGGGCAGCATCACCCACAAGCACAATACTTTCCTTCACATAATTCAGGGCATGACGTTGTCTGAGGGGAAAGACGAAACGTTTGTCGCTCCACTCAATAGCGCCGAGCTTAGATTCTAACGCCGCCGCAAGTTCTGCATTGAATTCATCCTCACTCAAAGACATAGCTCGTTCTGCCTGATCCGGCAGCATCGACCAAACGATGGAACAGAATTGCTGTGCGTCATCTTCTGACGCCGCACGCAGCGGCAAGAAGGCGAGCGGGCCTGTTTCCATGAAACGCTGCAGCGCAGTGTTGTTATGTGGCAGCTGTGTACGCACCGTAGTTACCAGCGCGTGCTGTTCGTAGTCCCATTCTCGGCATTCGAAATTGGCCAGCTGTCTTAGCTTTGAGTTTGCACCGTCCGCAGCGATGACCAAAGGTGCTCGAATTGCCTGCCCATCGCCGGCATTCAGTTTTACGATTGAGCCATCTTGACGCTCAATGTGCTCGAAGGACTCTATGGAGAATGGCGTTATTGGGAATATATTTTCAAGCTGCGCAATTCGCTTGTGTAGCGCTGCAATGATGATCGAGTTTTCTACAATGTTACCTAGTTCAGGTTGATTGATTTCAGCTGCAGAAAATTCAATCGAACCGGTTCCCTCTGCGTCCCAGACTTCCATTGCACCGTAATTACAAACACGCGCCGCTTTCATGTCCTCCCAGACTCCAAGCTGCTGAAAGAGTTGCTGCGATGCCTGGCTGATTGCGCTGACCCGGGGGTCAAATTTGTCACTATGAATCTCTGCGCTTTCATTGTCCTTATTTTGGACAAGAGGATTGCGGTCTATCAGTGCGATACGCAGCGAAGACTCGGCAAGTAAGCAAGCAAGACTTGCCCCAACCATTCCCGCGCCGGCTATGACTATATCGAACTCATTGATTTGGGCATCAGACATGCGGTCCATTATAGGCTCTGCGTGCCTTATTCACTAGGGGCCTCTGATCGAGTCTAAGGCCCTTGGTATCGGGATTTCGCATTTACTGCTAGACTGCTGCGCTTGTGGTGATTTGCAGAGCCCGTATCAAGAGTGGAGATTCAAAATGAGCAATATTGTCAACGCCGATCAGATCAATAATTATCTAGGCCAGGAAGTTGGGGTCACCGATTGGATTGAAATAGATCAGGATAGAATTAACAAGTTTGCCGAAGCGACTGGCGATTTTCAGTATATCCATATCGATCCGGAGCGAGCCGCGCAGACTCCGTTCGGTACCACGATTGCCCACGGCTTTCTCACGCTTTCACTGATGAGTATGCTTAGCGCAGAAAATGGCGGAATCAAGCTCGAAAACGCGGTAATGGGGATCAACTACGGATTGGACAAGGTACGCTTCATAAATCCTGTAAAAGTTGGCAGTAAGATTCGCGCTCGGTTCCAATTGGTCAGCTGCGAGGAGAAGAAACCCAATCACTATTTGATCAAGCACAATGTGACCATTGACATTGAAGGCCAAGACAAACCCGCCCTGATAGCCGAATGGTTGGGTATGACGGTCATAGGTTAAGGGCTTACTTATTAGCATCCGCGGCTCAACATGTTCCCGCGGCCGCCTAAAAAATTGAAACTAGAGAATTCGAATTATGAAAAAATCACTACTCGCCATGCTCCCCTTTCTCACCGCCTGTGCAGGAGAGGCGCCGCAGAATATTGGCATTAGGGATGGCAGACTAATTGCCTGTCCTGAATCACCGAACTGCGTATCGAGTTATGAAAGCAGCGAGGAACACTCAATCGCAGCCTTAGACGGGAACCTGAACCAGATTCAGCAGGTACTCATCGCAATGGATGGAGCCAATATTGTTGAGCAGTCGAGCGATTACCTCTACGCAGAGTTCACCAGCAGCCTCATGGGCTATGTTGATGATGTAGAGTTCTTGTACGATGCGGCGAGCAATACAACCCAAGTCAGGTCCGCCTCGCGCGTCGGCTATAGCGATATGGGTGCAAATCGCAGTCGCATTGAGGCAATTCGCAGCCAGCTCTAACACACTGATTTAAAAGACTAATAATCCCTCCCTCGCTCTTCGATTCAAGGCGATAACGACCCTGCTTGACTTTTGATCAGTAGATGCTATTTTTATCGCATAGTGCTATTTTTATAACACCTACTTAATCACTTAATCTCCCAAGGGAGAGCCCAATGCCATTGTCTTCACAGCTCAGCCGCCGCGAACGTCAAATCATGGATATCGTCTATGAACTGGGCGAGGCTTCTGCCAAGGACATGGAGGCTCACCTCCCCAATCCTCCGGGCTATTCCGCGATCAGAGCTACTATGAACAAGCTCGAGACCAAGGGCTTTCTTGCGCACCGTGAGCGAGATTTGAAATACGTCTACTATCCTCTGATCGATCACCAACAGGCCAGAGAATCGGCTCTACAGCGACTTCTAAAGACATTCTTTGAAGGCTCCGCATCACAAGCCATGAGCACACTGCTGGATCTGAACAAAGATAGGGTTACCGAAAAGGAATTGGACGAACTTAATAAACTTCTAGAAAAAGCAAAAACAGAAAAACTGAAGAAGTAAACACCACTAACTAGGAAGGACGAAAGGCAGGTAGCAACAGCCGGAAAGGAAAAAGAGTCGGAGAATAATAATGACAGCGCTTTCAGTAATCGCTGCACTCAATATACTCGAACAACAACACACGCTGCTGTTCTTCCTTATTGATCTTAGCCTTAAGTCCACATTGGTTCTGTTAGTGGCGTTCGCAATACAATTTCTTATTAGAGAAAGATGCCTCACCCCTTCTACAAAGAGCATCATCTGGATGATGGCTTTTGCGGCTCTGATCCTGCTCCCACTTTTCCATGAGATAATCCCGAAGATATCACTCTCACTGTGTTATGAAGCAGCCATAGTGAGCTCCGCGGGGAGCATACAATCACCTGCAAACTTCTCCACACAAATCGATTCTATAGCCGCTAGCCTTTTAGGCTTGGGCATAGGCTATCTACTAGTATGTGATCTGTTTATTTGTTACCTGGTTTCAGGAATTTTGAAAGTCATTATCCTCACTCGATTTGCTAGACCATTCAAACACGAGATAGCTCTACAGAAGCTGCAATAGTTACAGCAGATTAACGGATGTAATCGGCCCATCGAGCTACTAGTAAGTCCAAAAATTTCCTCACCGTTAACTTGGGGAATATGGCGCCACAAACTTATCTTCCCGTTGGCGGCTTACGGCTGGAGTGAAGAACTGCTACAGCAAGCCATCAGTCATGAGTTAGGGCACCTACAGTGAGGAGACTGGGTTCTACAAATAGTCGCAAGAATCGCCATCAGTCTCTATTGGATCAATCCACTTGTTTGGCTGACTCACAGAGAATTGCTTATTGAAGCCGAGAAGGCCTGTGATGATGTGGCCGTGGAAAACTCAGGCTCTCCATTGTCCTATGCACAGAATCTGCTAACGCTTGCTAATTCTTTTAATTCGCAGAGTGCACTAGTAGCACCAGCTCTGCTAGGAATCCAGTCCAGTTTGTCTCATCGCATCAAACACATATTGAAGCAAGAGGTTAACGGGCGCAGCAGTGACACCAGCAATATTTTGCCTAGCCTCTTTTTCGCAGCCGTACTCGTGGCACCCTTGTCGGCGCTGACCATCGATCTTCAGCAATCCAAATTAGCCAACTCCCTTCAAACTAGAAGCTCAATTATTTCCGTGTCATTTTTCCCGAGCGATTCCAAAGAGCATAATTACCTAATGGCCGAATTTAGATAATTCGGAGCAAGCCCAAAAGTAAAGCCACCTAAACGCACCGAGATAAGGAGAAGCGACGATGCCAGCTATTGCCCAAAATTCCATCAAACTCAATGCCTCAGTACTCTTGGCAGCACTGATTACCTTTCTATTGTTCTATTTTATGCAGTTTCTAATTAAGTCAGAATCGGATACGCCACAGACTATTAATGCAGTCCGAATACTGGATTCTACGGTACCGGATTTCCCACCTTATCTCGTCATAGAGGAAGAAAGGCCCGAACCAATCGAGAAAGAAAAGATTCGGCTCGTGAGCAAGCCTACTAGAAACACTGACTTTCCCACAGGGCCAATAATTCGCCTAGTTCCAGAAAAGCCTCCTCTCGATGCATCGAAAGAGGGCCTATTGCCGATGACGAACAACATCATGACCCCGCTGATACGCACAACACCGAACTACCCGAGCCGAGCATTACAACGAGGGCTGGAAGGGTTCGTGGAGCTCTCATTCACTGTGGGAAGGTTCGGCAGCGTCATCAACCTTGTAGTTATAACCGCAGAGCCCGAAGGAGTTTTCGACAGAGCCGCACTACAGGCAATCCGTAGGTGGAAATATTCTCCTGCGATGAACAATGGACAAACTATTGAAACCTACGACGTACGTCATCGCATAGTATTTCAAATGGACCCAAGTTCTCGGTAACTAACCTTACCTTTGAAGTCCACGGATGGACTATTTTTTATCTGCTCTTACTCAAGCCCATTGCGCGCTCGGCTAGAGAGCGGCGCAACGTTGGTAATATCTCGATCGCAACCAAACCAAACTTTCGCAGCCAAACCTTCGCCTCATTGTTACTGGAAAACAGCTTGGTTATGTTGTGAGTAAATTGAGTGGTTGTTGCCTGATCTGCTTCCTGACCCGCCACGTATTCCAGCAGTACATTCACCTCGCCCAAGCCTAAGCCGTGCTGCTGCGCGCTCATCAGTACATCGACCAAAGCTCGTGCATCTCTCAGAGCCAGATTCAGTCCCTGTCCAGCGACTGGATGGAGTGTATGTGCAACATTACCCAGTAGCGCCAAGCCCGGTCGCACCTGTTCCTTCGCGAGGCTGAGGCTTAATGGATACACAAACGTCTCGCCGATCTCAAGAATTTTCCCAAGCTTATATCCGAAGCGTTCTTGCAGTAGAGGAAGCAGTTCCTCTTCTTCCAGTTCTGCATACTGCGCCGCCTGTTCAACTGACAATGTCCACACCAGAGATCCTCTATTCTTACCCTCTATAGATTTAAGTGGCAAAACGGCAAGTGGCCCAGTGTCTGTGAATCTTTCGAATGCGATGTGCTCATGTGGCTTCTCGAGAACAATATTTGCTATGAGTGCATGCTGATCATAACGTTCGATTGAGCGTGCAATGCCTAGCTGCTCACATACATGAGACTTACCTCCGTCTGCCAGCACGACGAGAGAAGCATCAATTATTGTTTCGGTATCGCCGTGAGTAAGGCCAAGCTGCATACCTTTCTCAGTTGCCTTGACGGAAGACACTAGCGCGGGACACAGCAGATTTATCTTTTTCGATTCATTCAATCTTGCATTGAGAACCTGACCTAGCCGTTTATTCTCAACCACATAACCAAGGGCTTCTACGCCCTGCTCATCCGCATTGATTTCAACGCAGCCCAGGCGTCCGCGATCAGAAACCTGAATCTCATGGATAGCAGAAACAGCATCACCTAGCGTTTGCCATAAATCGATGCCTTCGAAGAATTTTCGCGAACCAAACGAAAGAGCGGTAGATCTTGCATCGAAGCTGGATTTCTTCGCCGAATTAGCGTTTGGCGGAATTGCTTCTATAACCAAGATAGAGAGAGATGTCTCGCCCAGCGCCTGTTCTAATGCACAGCAAAAACTTGCACCCACCATGCCACCGCCCACCACGACAAGATCATAGAATTTATCTGGCCTCGTTATTTGCATGCGCTCGACATAAATGACTCTATTTCTTCTACTGTCTTTGGAATTCCCTTGCTTAAGATCTTGTTTCCCTGTTTGGTAACCAACACATCGTCTTCAATTCGAACACCGATTCCGCGCCAGCGTTTCTCAACTTTCTTGTTTCCTGGCGAGATGTAGATGCCAGGCTCTATGGTCGTCACCATGCCTGGCTCAAGCAGTCGCCAGTGATCGTCTATCTTATAGTCTCCAACATCGTGTACATCCATACCAATCCAATGACCCACACGGTGCATGTAGAAATCGCGATAGGCCTCGGCCTTGATGAGCTGGCTCAGCTTCCCTTTCAACAGCCCTAGTTTTACCAAGCCCTGCGTTATAACTTTAACCGAAGCCTTATGTGGTTCATCCCAAGAGACGCCAGGCGCAACTGCTTCGATCGCGGCATCCTGCGCAGCCAACACGATTTCATAGATGGCTTTTTGCTCTGGAGAAAATTTTCCCGTGGCAGGAAATGTGCGCGTGATATCAGAGGCGTAGTATCCGTATTCACAACCTGCGTCTATAAGTACCAGATCGCCCTCTTTTACCTCAGCATCGTTGGCGCTGTAATGCAGGATGCAGGCATTCTCTCCCGCCGCGACTATCGAATTGTATGCTGGCGCTCGACTCCCGTTTCGAGTAAAAGCATAAAGCAGCTCCGCCTCCATCTCGTATTCTTTAATTCCCGGCTTGCAACAAGCCATGGCAGCCTTATGGCCCTGGGCTGAAATGTTCGCCGCTTTTTCCATTAATTTAATTTCGCCAGCACTCTTGAATAATCGTAATTCATGCAGCAGATGGTCGAGCACGAGAAACTCCCCCGGTGGATGCGCTCCCATCTTGGCTTTGTTTCGAATAACTTTGACCCAGTCCATTACCTGATTATCGAATTGGTCATCTTTGCCCATTGAGTAGTACACGCGATCACGCCCTTCGATCAGGCCCGGCAAGATGTCATCGATATCACTGATTGGAAATGCATCATCGATTCCTAATTCCTCATAGGCCGCGTCGGGGCCCATAAGAATGCCAGTCCAGAGCTCTTTCTGTTTATCCTTTTCCTGACAGAACAGCACGGCTTCGCCCTGCTTGCGCCCCGGCATCAAAGCCAAGAAGGCATGTTCCTCAGAGAATCCTGTCAGATAGTAGAAATCGCTATTTTGTCGATACAGGTATTCGGCATCGCCATTGCGTATATGCGGTGGCGCCGACGCCAGCAGCGCTATGCTATTCGGTTCCATCTGTGCCATTAGCTCCTTGCGACGGAGCTTCATTTCACGGTATTTACTGCTCATTTCAACCTCAGATAACTGTATTTAAATTCAGCGCCCAAGCATATAGCTGTCTTGTAAGGGAACCAAGTACCAATCTTTACAATTCTATTATTGACCCCCTTTCAACTCGGCTCTATAGTTAGGGGATTGTTAATGTAAATCCTAAACTAACGCCAATAGTGCGTTGCGGGTATTGAGAATTAACTCCCGTTAGGAATGCCAGATAGTAATAAGAGAAACTGCAAGATGAGCGATGACAGATTCCAAACATTGAGCGAGAAAGTCGATGACCTTATCGACCTCTGCGCTGACATGAAGCGCGAAAATCAAATCTTGAAAACTGGGAAGAATTCCTGGCAAAGCGAACGCAAGCAATTGATGGATAAGAATAAAGATGCCAAATCGAAACTGGAATCTATACTCGCACGCCTGAAAGCCATGGACCAATCCTAGAGGTTTTTTCATCGATAGGCCGGTTAGCCTTAGAGCTGTTTTGATTTAAAGTATAATTATTTGGGTAATGAAATGAGCGAACAAAGTACATCGGTACAAGTAAAAATCATGGACAAAGAGTATCAGGTAAACTGTCCGCCCTCCGACCAGGAGGCTCTGATTAAGTCCGCACGCTACTTAGACGAGAACATGCGCAAGATTAAAGGTCGTGGAAACATCCACGGTGTCGAAAAGATAGCCGTAATGGCAGCGCTGAACATTACCCACGATATGCTACGCAAGAATCGACTCATCAATGAAACCCGCCATTCCACGGCACAGCAGGTGCAGGGCATAGAAACCAAGATCGACTCAGCTATCGCCCAGAGCCGGCAGCTAGAGATCTAGCTCACACACTTCCATAGAGAGATGCACCCGCATCTCTCTTATCACTGCACTCTCATTCTCCGTTCTCCCACAGAAACCTCTGCATATTTTTACTCATACCTTAGATTTATCACCCTCCCTCTGCGGGCGACACGACAACACCAAGGCCGAGGCCAAGATGCAGAGGTTTCCTCCCTCTTTCCTTATTGTTCCTCCCCGATATATACTTAACGCGATAGTTCCCTAGAGCATTTGCCAATCAATACTTGTTCTTGAGCCGATATCTATATCACCGGAGGCAACTCGACAGATGTTGTTGTGCATGTCCGCTAGTCGGAAAGCCTTATACATCGCGGGAGCCACCACCTGAACCTTTGGGTTCAGGGCAAATTTGGTAGCGGTGTTCCGGGGGGCTTGACAACTTTAAACCCTAGTTTATTAGCAATCTTCTATGCCTGATACTCGCGATACATTACGTTCATCTCTACGCGAAAAGCGTCACGGGCTTAGCACTGAGCAACAAATGGCTGCGTCACTCGCCTTGTTCAACATGCTCGGAAATCAGGCTTTCTTTCGCGTCGCCCAGCGTATTGCGTTCTATCAGGTTGCAGACGGTGAGATCGATCCACGCATGCTGCTCGACCTAGCTCTCAGCGAAGGTAAATCCTGCTTCCTCCCCGTCATTCAGCAAGATAATCCCGAGTTCGTTTCTTTTGCCCCTTATGATGCCAACACCGAATTAGTACCGAATAAATGGGGTATAGCGGAGCCACCAGCATCCGAGGTTATCTCACCAACCAATTTCGATGTGGTTTTCGTGCCGCTAGTAGCGTTTAGTAAGGATTGTTTCCGAATGGGAATGGGGCAAGGCTTTTACGATCGTACTTTCAGTTTCAAGATCTTTAACCGCCGCAGCAGTCCTATGCTTGTGGGTCTCGCACACGAATGCCAGTTAATCGATTCTTTTCCGGTAGAAAGCTGGGATGTCCGATTGGACGCGGTTGCTACCGAGAAAAAAATATACCGCCCCGATACTGCGTAGGGCGTAATACTGATAACGGCCTATCCTTGGCCCATCTTCCTTTTTTGTTCTCTTAAAACTAGTATTGCTCAGCTTGGATGCCGCTATCGCAGCAGCATCTATCTATCTGATCAATTCCGATATCGACCTATTTCTATAACAAAGCGCCTTGAGCAACGCCGCTAGCCAGCACGCCCACTACGAATAGGGTGATAACAACCATAACCATATCTGGTTTTTTACTCATATTCGTCTCCATGTCGTTTAACGCTCAAGACCTTTAACGTCTATTATCTACGAATCTTTAATTTCCTCGAAAAAACAATTGATTAGCGATGAAACCTTCCTTCGATTATCGAAAGTTCAAAGTTTTTATTGCGCTAAAGAAATTGCTGCCTATAATACTGTATATCCATCCAGTACTATTTAAGTTGAGCCGATAATGACTATTATTCAAAACCACTCAGACACGCAGCTGCCATTTCAGAACCAATACCAGCCAGCACAGGCAGATTCCTTGCATGGTGCGGGCTCTAGCGATATTGATGAGCTAATACAAGGCAATCCAAAGCTATGGCGCGGCTGCGATATGGCCGGTCAGGATGCGCATGGCCGAAGCACTGGTTTTACGCAGCTAGATGCAATTCTTCCCGGGTGCGGGTGGCCCGAAAAAGGCCTAATCGAGGTCATCACACCTCATTGGGGCATGGGCGAGTTACAGCTTTTGATTCCACTTATGCGATCAGTCGTTGAACAAGGGAAATGGATCCTGTGGATATCGCCACCTTATTTACTTTATGCCCCGGCCTTGGTGCAGGCGGGAATTAATACCGACCAGGTACTGGTGGTCAAACTAGACACCTCTTGCAAAGACGCTTTATGGAGCATGGAAAAGGCTCTGCAAACCGAAAATTGCGGCCTAGTATTGGCCTGGCAGAACTGGTTACCGACTAAAGTATTGCGCCGCCTACAGCTAGCAGCGGACACAGGAGACACTTTAGGGGTGTTATTCAAACATCATGATAGTGAACACTCACCATCGCCAATACGCCTTAAAATAGAGGATTCCTACTCTGAAAATGGAGGTTTTAATGAGTCTGAAGTGACTGTTATTAAGGCTAGGGGTAATTTCCGCTCACTAAGTGCGAATATTAATCTCTACCAACAAGCCTGACCTGTCTGGAGCAACGCCTTGAAAGATCCAGACAGTGAGGCACAGCTCCCTCTGCCGTGGATAGCGCCTGAATCTGGCGCTCAAATCATCCAACTTCCCGCACGACCCAAAAATTTAGCGAAGCAGCGACCCTCCAAAACTGCGACGGATGAGGCGAGCGCCAAACCCATCGCAAAGCACAACAAGTCTAAAAGCCTGTGGTATGCGCTCTATCTTCCTCAGTTTAGAGAGCTAGACTCAGCACAACAGAAAAAATATCTCGATCAACTAGCCGGTCACATGCAAAGTGTTAGCTCTACAGTGAGCTTTCATCCTCAGGCACTAATCTGCGAGATACGCAGTAGCTTGAAATATTTTGCCGGCATCGATGTTATTCATCAGAAATTGCAGAAACTCATAGAGGAACAATTACAGCAGTGGGGTTTAGCAGATAATTTCTTCTATGCAGCCAGCCCCACCGTGAGCGGCAGTTTATTGCTAGCCAGGTCCGGAAATAATGTCCTGGTCTATCGACCAGAAAATTTACGCTCAGCATTAGGACAACTCTCCACAGATGTACTAGACCTAAATAAAGAACAACGCCGACGACTTCTTAACATGGGCATTCGCCATTTAAGGGACATCTGGCGCCTACCTAGCGATGGCCTACGCAAACGCTTTGGCAGCAATTTCGTCAATCAGTTGAACAAGGCACTAGGAAAAGCAGCAGAACCAACGCAAAATTATATTCCTCCTCCTGCATTCGTTGCATACTATGACCTTCCTTACGAGATTGAAAACCTCGACCGACTATTGCCAATTGCCGATGAGTTATTAGCGCAGCTTTGCGATTTTCTTCGGCGGCGCGACCTCAGCACTAGCAGCTTAGTTCTATCTTTGTTTCATGAGAAGCGCGATAGCACCGAAGTTAATATCAGATTACGTATGGCAAGTCGTTCACAACAACATCTCACGCTATTACTGGAGACTCATTTCGATAAATTATCTATTCCAGCGCCGGCAGTCGCTATCAAAATCGAAGTAAAAAAATTTGACGCCTTCTTTGCAAAAAATGATTCTTTGTTACAAGATGAGGCGCCAGGTTACACGTCTTATAGTGACAGTAATCTTAATCAGTTTATGGAACAGCTGCAGGCAAGACTCGGCGAAAATCATGTAAAGAGTGTTAGCAGTGCTACTCAGCATTGTCCAGAACATGCGAGCTTGCAGCTTGACTACAAAGAGAATCCAAACAGAGAAGGCAGGGCAGCTATATCTACAGAAGTTTCTGCAAATCCCAGGCCCCTGTGGTTACTGCAAGAGCCTAAGCAACTCAACATCAACAAAGGCAGGCTTTTCTATCGCAAACCTATCACCATCGTAAGTGGGCCCGAACGTATAGAGACGCATTGGTGGTCGGGAGTCGATGTGTGTCGAGACTACTATGTTGCTAGAGAACACAGCGGCAGCAGACTCTGGATATACCGTGAAAAAAGCGGCAAAAGGAATTGGTTTCTACATGGTTTCTTTGCATAAGGTAATGAGCTTTTATCAGAGAAGGCTAGACAAAATCTCGTGACGACAAATTCATCGCGCCCAGCCAGTGGCTAAGGTCGACCAACTCTCTGGCGATGAGGTGAATTACTCCATCGCTCTTCTGCACATGACCTACTACACCTATTAGCACTGCCCTTCTTACAATGGGCCGCTGTTTCTCTCCTAGACTTGGCCAGACAACCACATTAACGAAGCCACTCTCGTCTTCTAAGGTTAAGAACGTAACTCCTGCCGCTGTCTGTGGTCGCTGCCTACTAGTAACTATACCCACCGCCTTAATAAAGCTTTCGTTCTGTATCGACACAAGACCACTGGCGCTCGTTACCTTGTACAAATCGAGATGCGGGCGCAGCAAGGCCACCGGATGTCTGCGCAGAGTAAACCCGGTGCTAGCGTAGTCCGCCATTATATTATTAGCTTCAGACGGAACGGGCAGTAATACATCTACACCAAAGTCACTTTGTTCTATCGTTAGTGCCTGACGATCTGCTTGGCTCTCAAAAAAAGGCAGGGGCTTATCGGCCCCAGCCACAGTCCAAAAAGCTCGGTGCCTATCTCCACTCAGAGTGTTCAGTGCGTCAGCTGCGGCAAGGCTTTCACTGTCTTTCTTATTCAATGCCGCTCTTGTCAGCAGATCTTGCACCGATGTAAATCGACCCGAGTTTCGCGCTAGGCAGATTGATTCAGCTCCTAGTACAGACAAGCCTTTTACTAGAGAGAAACCCAAACGCAGGGCAGGTTTATCGAGCAACTTTTTCTCGAACTCAAGAGTTGAGTCATAACAGCTTTCATTCACATCGACGGTCAGAACCTCTACGCCGTGACGCCTAGCATCTTGTATCAACTGCGCAGGTAGGTAAAAACCCATAGGCTGACTATTAAGCAGAGCACAGCAAAACGCGGCGGGGTGATAGCACTTCAACCAGGAAGAAACATAGGCGAGCAGCGCAAAGCTGGCCGAGTGCGACTCTGGAAACCCATAGTCACCGAAACCTTTAATCTGACTATAGATACGCAAAGCATATTCTTCGCTGTAGCCGCGGACTCCCATGCCGGAAACCAACCTATCTCGAAACGGCTCGAGGCCCCCTTTCTTCTTCCAAGCTGCCATGGCCCGTCGTAGCTGATCGGCTTCGCCCGCTGAGAATCCGGCGGCTACCATGGCCAGCTTCATGATCTGCTCTTGAAAAATTGGCACGCCCAGTGTGCGCTCCAGCGTCTGTCTCACCGCCTCACTCTCGTACTTGACCTTGCCAGGGTTCTTACGCCGCTCCAGATAGGGATGCACCATGTCTCCCTGAATAGGCCCGGGCCTAACTATCGCAATTTGAATAACCAGATCATAATAACAGCGAGGTTTTAGTCTAGGTAACATGCTCATCTGGGCGCGAGACTCAATCTGAAAAACGCCAACCGTGTCAGCCTCACAAATCATGTCGTAGACTTTCGAGTCCTCCTTCACAGAGATGCTATCCATACCTACTTCTTCGGTGGCGTAGCTATTCACCAGATCTATCGCCTTGTGAATCGCGCTCAACATTCCCAGCGCGAGCACATCGACTTTAAGTAGGCCTAGGGATTCCAAGTCGTCTTTGTCCCATTGGATAATAGTTCGATCATCCATAGCTGCATTCTCGACAGGAACCAGATGCGTCAAGTTGCCCTGACTAATAACGAAGCCTCCGACGTGCTGAGATAGGTGACGAGGAAAGCCCATCAGTGACTGACAGAGGGTTAGGAGTGTCTTAATCTTCGGTTCTGTATAGTCGATACCCGCATCCGATAGTTGTTCTTCCAAGTCGCTGCCCCACCAGAAGATTGATTTAGCGAGGCGGTTAATCAGCTCGTCATCGAGACCCAATGCCTTGCCCACATCTCTAACGGCACTACGAGAGCGGTAGGTAATGACTGTGGCCGCGATCGCCGTGCGATGACGTCCGTACTTCTGGTAGATGTGCTGAATCACTTCCTCGCGGCGGCTATTCTCAAAATCCACATCAATATCTGGCGGCTCAGAGCGCTCTGGAGAGAGAAACCGTTCAAACAACATCTCCGCATGATCGGGACTCACTTCTGTTATCCCAAGGCAGTAACAGACCGCGGAGTTAGCGGCTGAACCACGACCCTGGCAATAAATGTTTTGATCAACCGCGAAGCAAACGATCTCATGCACCGTCAAAAAGAAATGTTCATAGGACAGCTGTTTTATTAGCCTCATCTCATGTTCGATAATCTTTTGATTCTTTTGTGAAATTCCCTGCGGCCAGCGCTTCTTAATGCCTTCTTTAGTTAGCTGCCATAACCAGGAGTGAGCCGTATGTTC
>OJIK01000207.1_pt1 | contig 21002 bp, 21 predicted proteins | sample 1595571 | NCBI WGS metagenome assembly OJIK01 (sample SAMN05416791, study PRJEB24817) | seawater metagenome | isolation source: Sea water | place: Canada:Atlantic | collected 2013-11 | reverse complement strand
CTGATAAGGACGAAACCTATGCAATGGGCAGGATTCCGACGAACAAGACGAAATAGAGTCCTTAAAGCCCCTTTCTAGGTGATCTGGAGTGCAACCAACACACTCCGCACATTTGGCTTTTACTGCATAGGCTCTTGAAGAGGGATTAGCTCTAAACTGTCCGATAGGATTAGACCTCTTCATTATGGCCACTCCCTCGGGTGTCTTGATGTCTGCTTTCGACGTAAGCACATATCTCATGTTCCCACCAGCCAGCGCCACGGCCGCCTTCAATAAGCTTTACAGGGGAGGGGAAGCGATCTTGGGATATTAGGTTGTATATATAGGAACGGCTAAATGGGATTAGTTCTTGAACTTGCTTAAAGCGTAATATTCGTTTGGGCTGATTAGTGGTTTCCATGTTTAGTCCTCTAGGTTATTTGTAAACATGGTTGGGTATTCTACACATGGGAACCTGAGGGGTTACAAGAAAGACCTTTACAAAAACCATAAAAAAACAAGGCAATTCGTAAAGGTCTTTAGTCTTGATTATACGTGATGATCATGTTATCCGAGAGAGCACCATCCATTTGCCCGTCAAAAGGCTTTTGGTGTTTCATTACCCAGCCTTCTTTAAAATTAATATTCGCTATTGAAAGAATTTTGTATGTGATGGCTATGGGTAGTCGATTAGAATGGCCGTTATCGATAGCCAGGAGAACATTACTTAGAATTGCGATCTCTCTTAAAAGATTCTTTTCAATTAGCTGTTGTTTATTCTCGATAAGGTCAGGAAATTTCTGAGCACTTTTACCTAATGCAATCCTCTTCATCTCAATTCTTGTATTCAAACTTATCGTCAGTCCTTGGTCGTCGAGCCCCATTAGGGCCTCTGCGAATCTTTTTTTGTTCAGGTCGCTCGGTAAATTAGCCTTTGCACTTCCAGTTAAAAAGGCGTCATATCCAAATGAGAGAGGATCGCAGTATACGAGAAGCGCACCGGAAACTATTCTCATAAGTACGAGTTTTAGCTGAAGTGCCTCAGGGGCGGGGTGGTATTCGCTCCAGCGGAGTTTGGTTTTCGTTTTTTTAGTTAAGTGGTCTAACATAGGAGTCAAATGATTTTCGTTAATCAAGAAGGTCTCAAAATCCGTACCATGAAGTGCATCTAAACTCTCCTGATAGCCCAGCTTGTAATCATCGAGCCTAGTACTAGAACTGCTCAGCAGTAACCTATCCGCACTTCGTTCGAGCTTCATATACTTCTCTATATAATCTCGGCTTATTTCTCCTATCTCTTTGAGTTCCATCTTAAGGTACGACTCCGTATTGTATTGTCCTCAGAAGTCTATCTTTGATTGCATGGGAGTGCCAAGTGATTTATTAGAGGGGCGGTTTAGGCAGCCTAAATTCGGCTAAGGTGTACCAAAAAGTGTACCAAGATGACTTAAATCATGACGGACATAAAAAAACCCCTGTAAAAACAGAGGCTTAATTAATATATATGGCGGTGGGATAGTCCGCCTAACACAATTATTTTTAAGTCCTGCTATAAACATAAAATATACTCTAAAGCCCTTGTATAATAGGAATTTAAAGATTTAACGCATTTTACTGTCTTGTCACGTTTTGGTATATACTAAGGTTATATGGTGACCTAAGTGGTGACCCAAAAGGCCGAAGGTGAATAAAGATGGCGGGTATTACAGCAAAAGGTTTAGAGAAATTAATCAGGGAAGGTATTGTCGCTCGCACCCCCATCGGTGGCGGTATTTATCTAACCATTAAACCCGGTGGTTCTGCTAGTTTCGGATACCGTTATCAAATCAAAGGTAAGCGCAGACAAATTGGCCTAGGCGCATACTGCCCGAATACCAACACATTGACTATGGCGCGAACTAATGCGATTGATTTAAAGGCCATGATAAACAAAGGCATTGACCCAATCGAGCAATCAGTACAGGAGCGTAGTAGGGCGCTTGCAGCAGAAAAAGCAAACAAAATAGAGGACGAAAAGAATCAGGCCACGTTTAAAAAAGTAGCTCTTGAGTATATTGAATCCAAAAAGGCTGAATGGAAGAACGTAAAGCACCATCAACAATGGATTAACACTCTAACAACTTACGCCTTTCCGATTATTGGCCATATCCCTGTAGCAGATGTTGAGACAGTTCATGTGCTGGCCATTTTAAAGCCTATTTGGAACACCAAAACAGAAACAGCTACTCGAGTCAGAACACGCTTAGAAGCCGTTTTAAGCTACGCTGAGGCGCATAATTGGCGCAGTGGCGGCAATCCTGCAAGATGGCGAGATCATCTATCAGTAATTCTGCCAAGTCCACAAAAACTGAAAGAGTTAAAACATCATTCAGCACTACCATATGGCGAGTTACCCTCATTCATGGGTATTTTATCTAAAACCGATGGAATGGGAGCGAGGGCGCTTGAATTAACCATTCTCACAGCGACTAGGACGAAGGAATCACTAGGAGCAAGATGGGAGGAATTTGATCTTAATAATCAAGTATGGACTATACCAAAAGAGCGAATGAAAGCAGGGGTGGAGCATCGCATTCCTCTATGTGATCAAGCCATCAATATAATCACCAAAATGGCCGATCACAAAATGAGTGATTATGTGTTCCCCAATCGTTCTAACGGTAAGCCACTATCTAATGCGGGAATGTCTTCAGTATTGAAGCGACTAGAACGCACTGACATTACCGTTCACGGCTTCCGCTCAACCTTTCGTGATTATGTAGCTGAAAAGACAAACACCCCTGGAAGGATAGCAGAGGCTGCGCTAGCGCATAAACTCAAGGACGCTTCAGAGGCTGCCTATCAGCGTGGTGACTTGATTGAGAAACGCGAGATATTAATGCAGCTATGGGGTAATTATTGTTATCCAACTGGAGAGAAAGTCATTCAGATGCCAACAGCTAAAGTTGTTAGTTAATACCCTAGGCAGTACATCGAATTTTCAGTATGTTGCTCTGTCCCAATCCCGAACAATTAGCAACGCCCTGGGAAAAGTCTGACGATTGGTGTCAGTTGGGCCTGGTACTTGGTCCTGACCGCCAACATAGCTAGTCGCCGATCTCCTTTGCCAGATACACTCCAACAGCCTTTGCTGGAAACGGCCCGAAGTGTCCCGGGTGCCATTGTTCAATCCCATCTAACGCGAGAATTTCCCCGATCCGTCGCTGGTTCTCTTCCAGATCGCACATAAAGAAATGTGTCGTCGGCGTCTCGTTCGCGATAGTCCCACCCCGGATTAAGTCCCCGACGAACGCGTGCCTACCGATCAGGATCACCATTGATCCTGGCGTGTGCCCCGAGTGCGGCAGAATCCTCCCCGACATACCGAGTTCAGCCAGATCGATTCCCGGCCCGCCCATCTCGATCGCACGATCGAGTTTGAATACCGGATAACGCGAACCTTCGAGCGTCATTCGGAGGAAGCGCGCTATCATCGAAGTTGGGCAAAGGTCGACTTCACCGCCTGCAGCGATGATCGACTGATCGTCGGCACCGCCTATCACCTGGATGCCATGACGTGCTTGGAAAGATGCAGCTGTTCCGGCATGATCGATGTGTCCGTGGGTGAGAATCGCGTAATCGATCTTGGCGGGGTCGATGCCCGCTTGACGCATGAGCGCTTCGTAGCGGTCTTCGTCGCCCGGGTTCCCGGCATCGATCATCAACCTACGCTCGTTCTCTTCTATCACGTAGACGTTTGCCGACTCGACGTCGAGACGAACGATGCGCCGCACATCCGAATCCTCAATGATCGAAATCCGATCACCGGTGCAGCCAGTCATGATCGCAAGCAATATCGCGACGAACAACACGCGCCGGCCAAAGTGTTCCATCATCTATTCATCTCCCTTTGAGAAGCCATGTGTCGGGGCGACATGCATGATTCCGTTGCGGCCGATCCACCATTTAAGACCTGGCATCATTCCCCTGTTGATAATTACACTGCCTGCGCAGTATTTTCACGCCAACGTCTATAGCGCTTAGTCCGTTTATTAGTTTCTATCTGATCACCTATAAGCGAGAAAAAAGGGCTTACATTGGCCTTGGGTAATTTACCCTGAGCAAGTCTTTTCAATTGAACCTTGGTGATGGCCATAACGGCGAGTGCAGCAAAGGTTTTGTTTTTCCAATTAACCTGCGGCAATTTTATTTCAAGTTCATGATCCCGCCATTGATTGGGCAGGTCTGGCTGGAAGGCCATAGCTTGTGCTAGCCCTAACATTTCTACGCCGAAACCTGCGCTATCTTTTTCCAGCGCTTCCTCAGCTACAGCGCGGCGCAAAATTCCACCGGTCACCATAATGGGCATTTTCGCTACTGAGGCTATCTCCCTTGCGAAATCCACGAAATAGGCTTCTCTTCTCAGAGTTGTTTCGGGTTTTTCCGCGTCTTTCTCTGCGACTCGGCCTTGCATAGCGGGGCTTTCATAACTACCACCAGATAGCTCCACCAAATCGACATCCAGCTCATTTAACAGTTGAATTACGGCTTTGGCATCGTTCAGCTCGAATCCACCTTTTTGAAAATCAGCCGAATTCAATTTTACTGAAATGCAGAATTCCGGCTTAACAGACTGGCGTATTCGCTTTACGATCTCGATTAATACACGGGAGCGATTATTGATGTCTCCGCCCCATTGGTCGGAGCGCAGATTGGTCAGTGGTGATAAAAACTGGCTGATCAGATAGCCATGAGCGGCATGAACCTGAACCCCTGTAAATCCTGCTAATTCAGCCTGTTTACTGGTAGCCGTGAACCGTTGAATCAAGACTTCTATCTCTTCCTCTGTCATGGCCCGGGGTTGGGCAAACATTTTGGAAAAATTGCCCATATCCATTTTTTTGTCTGATGGCGAAAGCGCGGTTTCACCCATTGCTGCATACACCTGCCGCCCCGGATGATTGATCTGCATCCAGAATTGGCCATCTTCAGACTTACCGGCTTCTGCCCACCGCTTGAACGGTTCAATATCGGTACTTTCCTGCAGTACCACACCGCCAGGACCCGTCAGAGCATCAGGGGCTACCATCACATTTCCAGTGAGTATCAGGCCGACGCCGCCTTCTACCCAACTTCTGTATAGCCGATGCAGGCGATCACCTGGGATCTGACCTTCATCGCTAAGATTCTCCTCCATAGCTGCTTTGCAAAGCCGATTGGGTACTGTTTTACCGTTGGGAAACGTGAGTGGTTGAAACAGTTTTGACGCTTTTGTGTTCATTACGATTCTCTGATGGTTTGATATGGGGGTTGGGGCTTGCTCACGGAGCCACGGTTGTTTTTATTTCAGTTCCTTCAATAAGGTTTCGGCTGCCAGCTTTCCTAATTCATTAGCTGCTAGAGGACTCGCGCCTGTAATTAATTTTCTATCCAAACAGACGGTTTTGTCGGCCTTGGTATTGACGATAGTAGCGCCCAGACTAGCTAGTTTTTCGCTTAGCTCCCAGGGAACTTGTCCTGGTAAATATCCAATCTTCGGAGTCATCTTATCGACTGAATGTGGAAATACCGCCATATTGTATCCCGCGTAAAGAAACTTTTGATCATTGAGTGTGGTTGCCAGTAATGCTGCCGGTCCGTGACAAAGGGTGACAGTAAACAATTCCTTTTCATGTGCCCAGTTGAGTATTTTTCGTACATTTTTATCTTCCGGGATACCGAGCATTGCGCCATGACCACCGGGCACAAATACCGCCGCATAAGATTCCTGGGCTGATAGCGAAGTAGCAGCAAAATCTTGCAGGTTTTTCGGTCGCTCAAAACTTGATTTGTACTCGTTGTACAGTGATTTTACCTGCTCATCTTTTTCCGGAAACGCCCACATTTCAAGTACAACAGGCTTACCGGTGGGGGTGGCTATCTCAAAGTCAAAGCCGGCGTTTTTAAGATGCAACATCGGAACCAATGTTTCTACTGGGTGATTGCCTGTAGAAAACAATTTGCCATTCTGCATTTTCATGTTTTTTTGTTCAGTGAAGATCACCAAAATCTTCGACTTGCTTCCGTGGTATTTCGTGTATGAAACATTTTCAAAATCAGTGTTATCAACCGTTGCCAATTTCAACGCAAGTTTAGATGGCGAGTAAGATCCGTCCGCCTCTAGATTTGGTGCAATTCCTAATAACTTTTTTAACATATCAATATTCTTTAATTGGCCATAAGATGAAAGAAAAGGATGTCTTAGCAACGACGATGTTATCCAACGTCAACATGCTTTGGCCTCCAAAACAATTGAATTGCACTACGTTCAGTCAGTATGTTGCTTGCTATTTTTCAAATTGAGTTGATCGAAAATGCAGGCCAATGATACGCCTCCATACCCAGCTTGATTAGCCATAGAATATTCACTATATTGTTTCCAAATTATAAACAATAGGCTCGAAATGGCGCTTAAAAGTCAAAATATGCATGGATTGGTCCTCTTTTCCCATATAAATAGGCTAGGTAGTTTATCGGCAGCAGCGCAGTCACTTGGCATAAGTCGATCATCGGTCAGTAAACAATTAGCGGCCTTAGAGGGCAAAATCGGTTCAAGGCTGTTTAACCGCACTACCCGTAAAATCGTGCTTACGGAAGTGGGTCGGCAGGTTCTTCACGAGGCGTATAAAGTAGAACTGGCGCTTCAAACCATTGAAGACATTAGTGAAGATTCTCAGTCGGTAATAGCAGGGGATCTGAATGTTACATGTGCCACTGCGCAAGGGCGGATTCATCTCGTCCCGTTAATCACTAAATTTCTGGCGCACTACCCCAAGGTTAATGTGAACCTGCAGTTGGAAGATCGATTCGTCGATATGGTTGCTGAGAACATGGATGTTTCCATTCGTATTGGCTATTTGGCAGATTCCACGTTGATCGCTCGGAAACTCGGTGACTTATCAGGTGTGCTTTGCGCCAGTCCGAAGTATTTAAGCAATGCACCCCTGCTACAAACACCCGCCGATCTACTGCACCACCGTTGTTTGTTTTATCGAAACTCGAAACTGGCAATGAATTCCTGGTCGTTTATCAGTGACCAAGGAGAAGAGAGTGTCACTGTTTCGGGACCATTGTCCATTAATGACCCAGGCGCATTGATATCAGCTGCGCTTGCACACGCCGGTGTTTTACTTATAGACAAGGGTTTGCTCGGTGACACAATGCGAGATGGGCAGTTGGTCCCCGTACTGACAGGATACCGCTCTATCCAGAATTTACCTATGTACGTGGTTTACCGCGAAAGAGAGTTTATACCTGCAAAAACACGCGCCCTGATTGACTTTCTATTAGAAGAAATGCCAGCCGCTATTCAAGGAGAGTAGCGAAAATAGGACGAAACTCAATATTCAGAATCAAGGCTGAAACCGCATAAGTATCAACTGTCACCCCCTTAGGAGATGACTCGGTCTGCCTCAAGAAGTCTAGCCTTCCTTATTCATCTCAGCGTACATCTTAGTTTGATAGGAAGGGCCAACCCAAAAATTAGTTATCACTATCGATTGGTCACCACAGAAAATCGATAAGAACCATCGTAGACGGTGGAGTCTTCTCCAACCACCACCGACCAAGCAACCACGTAATCTCCATCGGGAATCGATGGATTAGTGATTTCGATCATGAGGTCATCGGATCCCATGGTGTGAAAACCGCGCAAATCGTAATTCCCTTCTGGGCCGGTAAGCGTAAGACTGCTATTAGGCACATCAGGTAATGCCTCATAAAAGAGACGCAAATTGCGCGGGGCACGATTCAATACTGAATCTGCGGCAGGCTCGGCACGCAGAAAAGGCGAGTAACCAGTGCTACTGGCACAACCAACAAGAGAAGCTGCTAGTACAAATAGCGCTAATAAGGATTTCAGTCTTCTGTTGCCTAGCATGTCGAACTTCCTTCTTTGGGTTTCACTGACTAGCGAATGCAAAATCCACGCGTGTCAGTCGATTGATTTCATGAGTTCAGTGTAACGCTTTGAAGGCCTAAATTCATCGACGGAATGTCATCTGCGGCAATATGACGCGCAGCCTTAACTTGGATCTGGAACGAGTTGCGAAGGGGGGGAGGGAGCCGCTAGGATCTGAAATCGCCCCGGGATAATAAATAGTGGGTTTAGTGCCTAGTGTTGATCTCGCTGCTTCTTCACCTGAGAGAGTTCTTTGGCAAATTGGTCGAGTCTCATGCGGATTTCGTCTTCTTTCTGCTTTTTAAGAAAATTCAGATCGCTATCTGCTTTCGCTTCTTCAATAGCTTCCGCTATGGCATCTGAAATTGGCTTTTCTATTGCTACTTCAGCAGATTTGTTCATTCGCTTATAACTCCAGCTAATGTGCGATTTCTAAGTAGGACTAGTGTCGGGTTTATTCTTGTTTTACTACCTGCCCACTAAATTATTGGAGAAGAATCACGCTTGAGACGATCAAACTGCCAATTCGAAACAGGCTTTCTACTTGAAAAAGCCAATAATTTAGCTACCTCTATGAAGCGCAACATATAGTGTACGTCGGCCGAAGTCAAACAATATATAGTGCTTTCAAGTGCTTACAGATGCTTTCCCGACCCTGAAAATAGATGGTATATCTGGCTCCTTTCCCCTGTGCCACTGCATTCGCAGCCCAATAAACTTAATGATTTCTTACACTTAGCCCAAGGTTGCAATGTCTGAATTCATCATAATAAAACATAATACTAGACACCCAATTTAATAAATAAGGACACCCAATTTAACTATTAATTGTACTAACCTGGCGATCGATCCTACGAATTATCACCGAGATGGAAATTTCGGCAGCAGCGTATCGGGGTTGTTAGGAATTCGAGTTGCTAGACGGCAATAAGCCAGGCCAAAAGCAGCTTTCTCGCTATGGGAGACATCGAGGATGAACTAATAGGTCTTCGTGAATGCAATTATGAAGAAGAGTTGGTAACTACGTACTGCCGTATAACAATCGGGAGGAATTTATTCCCCTAATCCATTTGCGCGGGTGTTTTAAACTCACCCCTGACTTGATCCGACTTTCATGAAAATGAATGAGTGCCGATTCGGAACCCGCCGCTACTGAATAGTGACGATGAAACGTTGTCACACTCTTAAGCCAGGATTCTGCACTTATACCCAGTTCATTTAACAACCTGTTCTTCTCATCCAGGGTATCGGTAATCCTGTGCGCCGAATACTCTTCTGGGTGAAGCGCTTTGCAAGTGGCCTCTAGCAGATCGAAATAGCTCTGTGGTGTAATCGGCAATGCCTTCTTGGCTACTCCTTCCATCTCGGACATTACCCGGAGCTTCGCCTGCTTGCCTCCAGACTGGCGACCCACGAGGTGCTTCGTGGTGCGCCGCGTAAGCAGACGATGCTGACGGTAACTTCGATTTTTAACTTTCTTAGCATGATGAATCAGTCGCTCTTGAATCGACGTGAAGTCGCTATTCTCAAGCGAGTCCGTTATGCCCGCTCTGATAGGGTTTAAATCTACATAGGCCATGCAGGTAACTAGTGCTTTCTCATCGAGAAGAGCCTGGCTCTTAAAACGCCCTTCCCAGAAGCGTCCGCTGCATTCGTCTTCTCGGTTGGCTTGCCGTGCCACAGTCTCATTTACGCAGCGCATGAACCAACTGATATCCATTAGGCGTTCGCGCCATAGGTCTATCTGTTGTTGCAGACGCCTCGAAGCCGCCTTGCTGTAATTGTTTTTCTGCAAGGTTGCAACTAGAGTTGCATTGCGAGGAAAGAGAGCTGTCCAACGTTTAACCACCTCGGCATCATCCCAATCTCGGGCCTGCTGTTCATTGACGAACAGGACGAGGTGATAGTGATTACTCATGATGGCGTAGGCGCAGATGTCGATCGAAAACTGTGCGGCTAGCGTCTTAATTCGAGACACCAACCATTGCTTGCGATGATCGAAGTTCTTACCAGTAACCGGGTCGTCACCACATAGGTAGGCGCGGCGAACACAGCGTGAGATACAATGGTAGTAGGGCGTGTCTTGCAGCGACACTTGTTGGTATCTGGCTCGGGTCATCGAACTTTTCTATCTAGCTCTGGTCAATTTTACTGCTGTGTTTATTCAAATCGCCTCGAGATTTACGCCAAGACAAAATGCAAGCGGACCGCTGATTCTAGAGGGTTTGTAGTACTATGCAAGGCGAAATTAAAAACTGCTATGGTAGCAGTGACACAACAGCAAACAGAATTGCATTGAGGTAGTAAATGAGAATTGGAGTCGACCTAGGCGGCACAAAGATTGAAGGCATATTACTTTCACCCTCAGGTGAAGTGACCGAGAAGATTCGTGTGGATACGCCTGCGAAAAAATACCTCGAGACTGTTGATGCACTATGCAAAGTAATCGAGCAGCTACAACAGCTGTCTCCATCGAAGAAGTGTTCTGTTGGAATTGGGACTCCTGGGGCTTTATCTCCTCCAAATGAACACGGTCTCGAACTGATGAAGAACTGCAATTCGATCTGTCTCAACGGCGAACCTTTAAAGATCGATATTGAAAACCGTCTTGGCTATGAGACGCGTATCGAGAACGATGCGAATTGCTTTGTACTTTCAGAAGCCTGCTACGGTGCAGCGATATCCGCCAGAACGGTGTTTGGCGTAATTCTCGGCACCGGAACCGGCGGCGGCATCGTCATAGACAAGCAACTGCACACAGGCCCAAACCGGATCGCCGGTGAATGGGGACACAACTGTATTCCAAGTTCCGTGCGCGGGCTAATCACCCAGGATCGGCAATGTTACTGCGGCAGGACGAACTGCAACGAGACCGTTCTTTCCGGACGAGGGTTGAAACAGAGCCATCTCGAGAGAACAGGAACCGAGCTGGAGGCCAAGGAAATAGCGAGATTGGCGAATAGTGGAGATTCTGAATCCGGCGAAACTATTCAGACCTACTGCAAGCAATTGGCGCGCTGTCTCTCTACGGTGGTGAATCTTATAGACCCAGATATGATTGTGTTAGGAGGTGGTCTGTCGAATATTTCGCAGCTGTATGAGCAAGTTCCAAGCCTCCTGAAGGAGCATGTATTCACAGATAACATGCTGACCATGCTCTGCGCGCCGAAGTTCGGCGATGCAAGCGGCGCCATCGGTGCTGCCTGCTTGTGGCCACTGGATTGAAGTTAAGCGGGCGCTTAACTTCATACAAACTATCGGCTAACTATCAATCAACTATCGAAGGGATGACGCAGGACTATCGTTTCTTCACGATCGGGGCCCGTTGAAACAATGTCAACCGGCACCTCTACTATCTTCTCTATATACTGAATATAGTCTCTAGCATTCTGTGGCAGATCATCCAGACTCTTCGCACCGACCGTCGACTCTGTCCAACCCGGCAGCTCTTCGTAGATAGGCTCGAGACTCTTATAACTCTCAATATCCATCAGGCTGCCAGAAGTATTGTCACCTACACCGGCGTAACCAGTGCAAACCTTGATCTTTTTCAGGCCATCTAATACATCTAACTTGGTCAAACAGATGCCAGAGACACTATTGATGCGCATGGCCATCTTGACGGCACAGGCGTCGAACCAACCGCAGCGTCGATCACGCCCAGTAGTGGCACCCTTCTCGTGCCCAACTGTCGCCAAATGCCTGCCAGTGTCATCGAACAACTCGGTAGGGAACGGTCCTGAGCCAACGCGTGTAGTGTAGGCCTTAGTGATACCCAAGACGTAGTCCAGATAGAGCGGGCCAAAGCCACTGCCCGTCGCCGCACCACCTGCTGTGGTATTAGAAGAGGTAACAAAAGGGTAGGTCCCATGATCGATATCCAGCAGCGATCCTTGAGCACCTTCGAATAAGATATTGTCATTTGCCTTGCGATGGTTGTGCAGAATTTCGATCGTGTCCGCCACCATGGGTCGAACCTGTTCTGCCAACTGCAAATACTGATCGAGAGTTTTCTGATAGTCAACGGACTCAGTTTTGTAATAATTGCTGAGCATGAAGTTGTGGTATTCCATGAGTTCAGCAAGCTTTTCCGCAAAGTGTTCCGCGTTGAGGATACCTGCGAGACGAATGCCGCGTCGTGCAACTTTGTCTTCATAGGCCGGCCCTATTCCTCGTCCGGTTGTGCCTATCTTTGCAGTACCCCTCTTGAGTTCTCTCGCCTGATCCAGCGCAATATGGGATGGCAGGATTAGAGGGCAGGCGCCGCTTATCTTGAGTCGGTCGCGTATTTCAATACCGGCACCCTCGAGGCCTTCGATTTCACTCAGCAATGCTTCGAGGCTAATCACAACGCCATTGCCAATTACACAATCGACGTTACTGCGCAAGATTCCAGACGGCAACAGATGCAGTACAGTCTTCTTACCGTTGATAACCAGCGTGTGCCCTGCGTTATGACCGCCCTGAAAGCGGACCGCTACCTTGGCCTGGTCGGTTAAAAGATCTACGATCTTTCCCTTGCCTTCATCGCCCCACTGGGTGCCAAGTACTACTACTGATTTTGCCATCGTCCTCTACTCAATATCTTATTCAATGCAAACACTACGTTAATTTTTCAACTACCCACTTGCCACCAACCAAATGCAGTTGCCGATCGCAATTTAGATCTGCTAATTCCTGCTCCGCCAGTTCGCTCTCGAGCAGATTGGTAATTACAATCTCACCACTGGCGCGCAGTTCGGCTATCGTGCTCAGTAAATCAGCATCGTTCCCAATCGGAGCGATAATCGCTGTCTTCTGAGTAAAGGTTTTACTGCTCAGCCTAGCAATTGTCTTTAGATCGCTGTCAAAGCCCGACGCCGGCCGTGAGCGACCAAAAACTCCACCAATATGGTCGTAGCGGCCGCCTTTCGCTACGGCCCTGCCATAGTCAGGTGTATAAGCTGCGAACACGATACCGGTATGATATTCATAACCACGCAATTCGCATAGGTCGAAGCAGAGAGTCATCTCGGGATGACGTTCCTTAACTCCTTCCACAATTAATACCAGCCCCAGTAGCTCTTTCTTTACCGAGTTGGGTGCATCTTCGAATACTGTGACGGCCTCTTGCAGTATTGTTTCGTCGCCACTCAGTCGCGTTAGCTGCCTCAACATGGAATGCAACGTTGCATCTTTCACTGCGGCATCCAAGACGACATCGATCTCGTCATAGGCCTTACGCTGCACGGCATCGAATAGAGCTGATTCAGTCTCTGCATCTATCGCGGCTTCTTTGACGAGCGCACGGAAGATACCAACGTGCCCTAGCACGACAGATATGTTTAAAATTTCCGCCGCATTTAGAGTGGCATACATGAGACAAATTAGTTCTATGTCGCAGTCCACACCGGCGTGACCGTACATCTCGGCGCCGATGCGAATGGGTACTCGTGAGGCAAGCAGACCTCGTGGCTTAGTGTGCAATACGTTGTCTGCGTAGCACAGACGCACCGGGCCATCTCTATTCATGCAGTGTGCATCGATTCGCGCAGCCTGCGGGGTAATGTCTGCTCGAATGCCCATCATACGACCGCTAAGCTGGTCGGTAATCTTGAACGTGTGCAGATCCAAATCTTGGGACGAACCGACTAGTAGTGAATCCAGATACTCGATAAGTGGAGTAATAACTAACTGATAGCCCCAAGATTCATAAAGATCCAGAAGCTGGCGGCGCAAGTATTCTAACTTGCTCGCCTCTAGGGGGAGAATTTCCTCGACACCATCGGGAAGTAACCAGCGCTTTGCAGAAGTCATGTTTATTTAGCTTTCACTCATCAAACTTTAAAAGTTTATTCTCAGAATCATTATTAATGACCATTCCTAAAACCGTGCAGATCTAATTAATCATCAACAGCAGGACCGTTCCGGTCAGCATGCTTCCTAACCCAATCATTCGCATGGTGTTGTCGTCTATCTGATCCAACACTAGCAACATCTTTCGCCACCTGCCGGGGCTGATGAAGGGAATAATCCCCTCTATGACAAGCATCAGACAAAATGCAACAGCCAGCTCGTGCCACATAGTCTCGCCTCTTCTTGTGAGCCACTAGCTGACAGCTATTCGCGCAGCAAAAAGTAAACCTGAATCGCTGAACGCGAGTCAGGTTTACGGTTTTAACTTATCTGGTTTTCAAAACCCTATTGATTAACTAGAGCTTACCGCGAGATCCCGTTCTTCAGATACTTGAAATAGTCGCTGTTTGGATCAAGCAAGAGCACGTCACCTTTCGAGGAGAACGTCTCTCTGTATGAATTCAAGCTCCGGGTAAAAGCATAGAATTCAGGATCTTTGTTGTAGGCCGCGGCATAGATTGCCGTTGCAGTCGCGTCACCTTCACCGCGCAGTTGCTCGGCATCTCTGTAAGCTTCGGCGCGAAAGATTGTCGCCTGACGATCGGCGTCGGCACGAATACCAATCGCGAGCTCTTCACCGAAAGAACGCAGCTCCTGCGCCTCTCTGTTTCGCTCGGTGATCATACGCTCATAAACAGAAGAACGTACGTCTTCGGGCAGATCGATACGCTTCACCCGTACGTCGATGATCTCGATACCTAGATCCGCCGCCGTAGTCTCATTGAGGTCGGCTGTCAGAGCGAGCATCATCTGATCTCTCTCTCCCGCGACAACTTCTGCAAGAGTACGGTCACCGATCTGGTCACGCAGTCCGTCGTTGATACGTTCTGCGAGCAGGCTACCGGCTGTAGTCGTGTTGCCGCGTGTAGAGATGTAGAACTGGCCCACATCGACGATGCGCCACTTCGCGTAGGAATCGACTTCCAGCGCCTTCTGCTCCAGCGTCAGGTAGCGACGCCGAGGCGCGTCTTCAGTCAAGATCCGCGCGTCAAATTTACGCACATTATTAACCCAAGGAATTTTTACATGCAGACCTGGGTCGATGGAATCTTGAACCAATTCACCAAATTGCAGCATCACTGCGCGTTCTGTTTCCTTAACGACGAAAAGAGAATTGCTAGCGACTATGACGACTAGGAAAATAAGACCTACCGCTATAAAATTTTTCATTATCGATTTCCCCGTCCCGTAGTAGGTAGTCGCGAACGATCTACACTGTTTGTACTACTTGATCCCGGTAAAAATGGCGCCAACTGGTCTGCCAAATTTCTGAGGTCTGTCGTAGTATTATTCGAATTGATGCTTGAATTGCTCTGCTCCATAAGCTTGTCCAATGGCAGGAACAACATATTGTTGCCGCCTTCGACATCGACCATGATCTTGCTACTCGCCGTCATCACGTCTTCGATCGAGTCGATGTAGAGTCGCTGTCGAGTCACCTCAGGAGACTTCAAGTATTCCGTTAACAACTGGTCGAAGCGAGACGCATCACCCGTTGCTTCAGCCACGACTTCTGCGCTGTAAGCGTTTGCCGCTTCGATACGCCGCTGTGCTTCACCGCGAGCCTCAGGAATAATCTGATTCGAGTATTGCTGGGCCTGGTTCTGTACTCGTTGCTCGTCTTCTCTGGCGCGGATCACGTCATCGAATGCGGGACGAACAGCATCAGGTGGCTGAGCATCGACCACGTTAACCTGGCTTACAAAGATACCGGTATTGTAGGCATTCATATAATCCTGCAGACGCTCCTGCACATCGGCGGCCATTCGATCACGACCCGTGGTCAGAATTTGATCCATGAAGTTGCCACCAACTACGTGGCGAATAGCAGATTCCGACGCGTTATCCAGACTAAGCTCTGGGTCCTGCACCGCGATCACATACTTCACTGGATCCTGAATCAGATACTGCACGGTGACTGCGATATCGATGATGTTTTCATCGGTAGTCAGCATCGCGCGATTTTCATAGGTCTTCGCGTTTAACTCGGAAACGTTAACCAAGCTAACTTCATCAACGACCGGTGGATTCCAGTGCAAACCCGGCTGCACTGTCAAATCCAGCACCTTACCGAAGCGCAAGACGACGCCGCGTTCGGCTTCGTCCACGATATAGAAACCCATGAATCCCCAGATGACAGCTACCACGGCTACTAGTCCTGCGATTAGACCCGCGGACAAACCACCGCCGCCGCTTGACGAAGAACCAGTGGAACTAGAACCACCGCTGCCCCCGCCGAACAGGCTATTGAATTTTTTGGTCAGGTTGCGTAAAACCTCATCGATATCAGGAGGCCCCTGGTCGCCGCCCTTACGACCGCCACCCCAAGGGTCTTTGTCTTTGTCTTTGTCGTTTCCATTTCCGTTATTTCCAGGTTCGTTCCAAGCCATTGGCTTCTCCATAACTTTCTAAACACGTAGAAGGTCGATTTTAGCTAATAATTGTTCATTTACACAGCAATTTGCACTTTCAAAAGGCTATTCGATGCGATCAGGCGATTGGTGCCTTGATCTCGACTGCCAAATTAGTCTGCTCCTGCACTGCAATAGTATGACTTATAACTTCTGTACCGCTTTGTTTGAGAATACGATCGAGGTCTGTGCGCGGCAATTTGACTCGCAGCTCGTAGAAACCTTCCTCGTCTATATGTTCTTCCTCGATGAACCCGCTATCGTAAAGCTGACTGCGCAACTTCGTCTGGCCCGGCGAAACCCTCAGGGTCTCGACAGCCATCTTACCAGCTAGTAGCTCGCTCATCGCGCCCTGCAATAGATCCATACCGGCGCCAGTCTTTGCAGACACCCAGACCTTTATAGTCTTACCTTTCTCATTGCGTTGAATATGTGGCTCGACGCCTGGAAGCAGGTCGATCTTGTTGAACACCAGCAGTTGCGGCACGGACTTCGCGCCTATTTCTGCCAAGACCTTATCGACCTCATAAATGTGATCTGGATGAAATTCATTTGCCGCGTCCACGACATGAATAAGCAGCTCCGCCTGTGCGGTCTCCTCAAGCGTAGCACGAAACGCCTCAACCAGTTGGTGTGGCAGATGGCTAATAAAACCGACGGTATCGGCTAGGATCACCGGGCCATAATTCTTTAGGGTGATGCGGCGTAATGTCGAATCCAAGGTGGCAAACAATTGGTCAGCCGCGTAAGTATGCGCATCGGTCAGCTTATTAAATAGTGAGGACTTACCAGCATTGGTGTAGCCAACCAGAGATATCGTTGCTACCTCCGAACGACGCCTAGAGCGACGCCCTTGGTCGCGCTGTCCACGTACCTTCTCTAGGCCTTTGTTGATGGCCTTGATCCGCTGCCCAATCATCCGTTGGTCGAGTTCCAACTGTTTCTCACCCGCGCCACGCATGCCGATACCACCCTTCTGTCTATCCAGGTGGGTCCACCCGCGTTTCAGGCGTGTGCTCAGGTGTTGCAGCTGCGCCAACTCTACCTGCAGCTTACCTTCGTGGCTGCGGGCGCGTTGCGCGAAGATATCCAGAATCAACCCAGTACGATCGAGTACGCGACACTTAAGTTCGGCCTCCAGGTTGCGTTCCTGACTGGGAGAGAGTGTGTGATTGAATAGAACAAGCCCTGCTTTGTGGGCGAGCACAGCGGCTTGAATCTCTTCAAGCTTGCCTGATCCTATAAAAAGGTTTGGTGAAGGTGCCTTTCGAGAGCCTGTGATGAAGTCCACCGGCTGGGCGCCGGCGGAAATTGCCAATTCTTCAAATTCGGCTGGGTCCTCCCGCTCACTCTCTGAATCTATAATGAGGTGAACGAGGATAGAGACTTCGCCGGAATCGGGCCTGTCAAAAAACAATCAATTACCTCACTGAGAAATGCTAAACCGCGTTACCCGGTTCGCCAGCGTCATCTTCCAGTGCTTCAGCTGCTTCGCCTGGATTCTGCATTGGCACTTTTACCATGCGTGCGGGCACGACTGTTGAAATCGCGTGCTTATAGACCATCTGGCTAACAGCGTTCTTCAGCAGAATCACAAATTGGTCAAATGATTCGATCTGACCCTGCAATTTAATTCCACTAACTAAGTAGATGGACACTGGGATGCGCTCCTTGCGAAGCACGTTTAAAAACGGATCTTGTAGTGTATGTCCTTTAGACATTATTTATTCCCCTTACAATCGACAGTCTTTCAAACTGAGTATTCACCGTCTCAATATCGAGACCGGCTGAACCGTTCTAAGATCTGCGGGCTTCCTATAAAAAATTAACGATCTCTACACGTCACACTACCTATATAGAGATGGTATCCATGTATTTCAAGACATGTTGTACGGAATGAGCAGAAGAATTACTCAAACTTTGCAGGCTTGGCCAACTGCGCAGCCAAGTCAGCTGCCGTTTGGCGAGTTGTCTAGTGGCAATAACACTCCTTTCCACCATGCCATCATAGTCAACTTCATCGTCCAGATACTGCCAGACCTGCCTGTATCCTACTGATTTTATTGAGGGAAGTTGGTGATTTAGATCACCTCGAGCGCGTAAAGCCTGCACCTCGTCGACCAAGCCCTCATTAAGCATCTGTCGGAAACGTGTATCTATGTGACTGTATAATACGCCGCGATCTTCTGGTTGGATCGCGAAGAAATGTAAATTGTAAGGAAGCAGGGCCTCTTGCTGCGCCCGCATCTCGGCATGAAAGCTAGTTATTGTCTTGCCTGAGATCCTATATACCTCCAAAGCTCGTTGTGTTCTTTGCGGATCGTTAGGGTGAATCCTAGCGGCTGAATCCGGATCGACCGCCGCAAGCTGCTGGTGTACCGCCTCCCAGCCCTGTTCCTGGGCCAGCTTCTCGATCTCAGCGCGGACTTCCGGATCGGCATGAGGCATGTCGGCGAGGCCGTCTCTCAAGACGCGAAAATACAGCATCGTGCCGCCAACAAGCAGCGGCGTGTCGCCAACTTCTAATATCTCGTCAATTTCTCTAAAAGCGTCTGTTCTGAATTGAGAGGCCGAATACGGCACAGCTGGATCGATAAAGTCGATCAAGCGATGGGGCGCGATATCTAACACTCCCTTCTGAGGCTTCCCTGTACCAATATTCATCTGCTGATAGATCTGCGCCGAATCCACACTGACGATCTGAAACGGATGCTGCTGCACCAAATCGACGGCGAGAGAGGTCTTCCCCGATGCGGTCGGGCCCATTAGACAGATCACGTTGGGTTTGGCGGAGGACGAATTCATAGGGTGAGATTGTACGCGACTAGAGAAGAAGTTCGTTCTCGATCTTATTGCCCACGAAGAAAGAGTTTGTCCAGCTCATCCAGACTCTGATACACCCAGGTTGGCCTACCGTGATTGCACTGACCGCTGCGCTCGGTGGCTTCCATGTCGCGCAGCAACGCATTCATCTCTGGGATAGTTAAATGACGATTGGCGCGAACCGAACCATGACATGCCATGGTGGAGAGCAGCTCATCCTGATGCGCCTGAATACGATCGCTGCTGCCATACTCGAGAACATCGGACAGCACATCGCGCACCAGTTGTTCGATGTTGGCGTTACGCAAAATCGAGGGGACTTGTCTGACTACTATCGATTCCGCCGCGGCTCTCTCTAACTCGATTCCAATACTAAGCAGCGCTCCTTGTTCAGTCTCGGCGCAGTCGGCTTCTGATTGACTCACCGCGATAGACAAAGGAACGAGTAAGGGCTGCATCTTCAATTCTTCATTCTGGCAGGCTGTCTTCATGCGCTCGTAGGTGATGCGTTCATGTGCCGCATGCATGTCCACTGTGATCAGCCCTTCCTTATTCTGCGCAAGAATATAAATTCCATGCAGTTGTGCTATGGCGTATCCAAGTGGCGGCACTTCTGCATCATCCGCTGTGAGCTTCGCGAAATTTTCCAACTGACTCTGTATTGCACCCGCAGTAGGTTGCCCGGTGTTGGGCCTAAAGAAATAGCTATTCGAAGAGGGGTCTGCAAGTGACAGATTACTCTGATCACTCAAATTTCCTGCCGTATAGTTTGAGCCTGCGCTTGCTGAAAAATTCCCCACAGCACTACTGCTGTGCATAGCTGCAAACGGATCACTCTCCTGTCCATTGTTCTGTGCGTTATCGGCGAGCCGATCGGACGGCCTAAGCTCCGCTAACGCTTTGTGCAATGAACTGAACAGAAAGTCATGCACTAAGCGGCTGTCGCGAAAACGCACCTCATGTTTGGTCGGATGCACATTTACATCAACTGCAGATGGCGCCAACTCCAGATACAACACATAGGCAGGATGGCGCCCATGAAACAACACATCGCGATAGGCCTGCTTCACTGCGTGTGTCACCAGCTTGTCGCGAATGATGCGGCCGTTCACATAGAAGTATTGCAGGTCTGCCTGAGAGCGCGAGAAGGTCGGCAGGCTTACCCAACCCCAGAGACGCAGACCTTGCCCTTCCATTTCTACAAACACAGAGCTCTCGACAAAGGCAGGGCCGCACACCAGAGCGACACGTCGCTGCTTTTCCTGATCAGATTTTGCCGGTAGCAGTTTTCGAATCGCGCGCTGATTGTGAGTAAGTGAGAACTGCACATCGAAGCGACTCAGCGCGATACGTTTTAGAATCTCATCGATGCGCGAAAATTCCGTCTTCTCTGTTTTCAGAAATTTCTTGCGCGCAGGCGTGTTGAAGAATAAGTCTCGTACCTCGAGAGTTGTTCCTCGTGAGTGTGCGGCAGGCGAGAGTATGACGTCCATCTCCTGCCCCTCTGCCACGACCTTCCAGCCGCTATTGTCGCCGCTACCTGCAGTTACATCATCGCCTGCCTTCGAGGTCATAGTCAGGCGCGAGACCGAGCTGATGCTGGCTAGCGCCTCGCCACGAAAGCCGAGGCTGGCGATGTTTTCTAGGTCTTCGAGGTCGGTGATTTTGCTGGTGGCATGCCGGCTAAGTGCCAGCTCTAAGTCCTGCTTATGAATGCCTAGCCCGTCGTCCTTGATCTTGATTTGTTTCATGCCGCCCTGCTCGACTTCGATTTCGAGTCGACTGGCGCCGGCATCTAGGCTGTTCTCCATCAGTTCCTTGACGACCGAGGCGGGACGCTCGACGACCTCGCCCGCGGCGATCTGATTCGCGAGGCGTTGACTGAGAAGATTGATGCGTGACATTGGCAGGTAGCAGTAAAGAGAATGAGGCTAGTATTGTAGCACCAACCACGAGCAAAACACTGGGAACCAACA
>OJIK01000205.1_pt1 | contig 21344 bp, 20 predicted proteins | sample 1595571 | NCBI WGS metagenome assembly OJIK01 (sample SAMN05416791, study PRJEB24817) | seawater metagenome | isolation source: Sea water | place: Canada:Atlantic | collected 2013-11 | reverse complement strand
TCTCGTGGGCTCGGAGATGTGTATAAGAGACAGTGCATCAACCGGCCGCGACATCAAATTCGACCTCGGACGCACTGAAGGCTACCGCAATTTCTGTAACAAAATATGGAATGCGGCACGCTATGTGATGATGAACATGGAAGATAAAAGCGTTAGCGATGCGGCACATCATGCGCCGCATTTCTCGCCCGCCGACCGCTGGATAATCAGCCGTTTCGAAAGCACTGCAAAGCAAATCGAAGAGTGCATGGAATCTTACCGCTTCGACATAGCCGCGCAGACGCTGCAAGAATTTGTCTGGAACGAGTACTGCGATTGGTATGTTGAGCTCTCGAAGCCGGTATTATGGGATGACGAGGCTAACCCTGAGGCCGCCGCGGCCGCGCGTTTTGTTCTCTTAAGCATTTTAGAAAAAAGCCTGCGTTTAATGCATCCGTTTATGCCCTATATCACCGAAGAAGTATGGCAACGCATCGCACCTCTGCTCGGCATAACAGGCGACAGCATCATGCTGCAACCCTTCCCTGTGCCTAATGCGGATAACCGCGACGAGCAGGCAGAAGAAAGCATCGAATGGATTAAAGGCGTTATCGTTGGCATCCGCAACATTCGCGGCGAGATGGACATATCACCTGCTAAAACTATCAAGGTGTTTCTGCGCAGCGATAATCAAGCCGACAAGCAGCGTCTTGATGAAGCGCGTGTCTTCTTGCAAAAGCTAGCTAAGCTCGAAAGCATCGACTGGCTCGAGCAGGGCGCTACTGCCCCGACTGCAGCGACGCAGTTGCATGGGCAACTCGAAATACTCGTTCCCATGGCAGGACTTATCGATGTCGCAACCGAACAGGCGCGACTCGATAAAGAAATTGGTAAACTCGAGGGCGGTATAAAGGCGGTAGGCGGCAAGCTCGGCAATGCCAAATTCGTAGACAATGCGCCCGACGCTGTGGTTGCCAAAGAGCGTGAAAAACTCGCAGAGATGGAATCGGCGGTCGTTGCCTTGCGCACGAAACGCGAAGAATTGACGGCGCTGGCTTAAGCCTGCGCCGTTTCGTCTGTGGGTGCTATTCTGCGCGCAATTCGCGCGGCATGCTAAAGACAATATTTTCTTCAACACCGTCGAGCTCGAGCGGCTTCGCACCAGACTCTAGCTCTAACCATTCTACAACCTGTCTCACCAAAATCTCTGGCGCTGAGGCGCCAGCGGTCACACCGAAACGCGACTTGCCCTTAAGCCAAGCAGGATCTATGCCTTTAACATTGTCGACCAGATAGGAATCACAGCCTAAGCGCTCGGCTAATTCTTTGAGACGGTTCGAGTTAGAACTATTCGGCGAACCTACCACCAGCAGCAGGTCGCATTCGAGTGCAAGCTGCTTAACCGCGTCTTGGCGATTTTGGGTGGCATAGCAAATATCTTTTTTCCGCGGCCCCTCAATCGTTGGAAAGCGTTCGCGCAGGGCATCGATCACGAGCGACGTGTCATCCATCGACAGCGTAGTTTGGGTAACGTAAGACAGATGTTCGGGATTTCCAACCTCTAGTTTCGCCACGTCCTCGACCGACTCCACCAAATAAATACGACCACCCTTAAGATTTTCGTACTGCCCCATCGTGCCTTCCACTTCGGGGTGATTCTGATGGCCTATGAGAATACATTCACGCCCTTCCTGGCTGAATTTAGAGACTTCTAAATGCACCTTGGTAACGAGCGGGCAGGTGGCATCGAAAACACGGAAGCCCTTGGCATCGGCTTCTGTCTTCACCGCCTGCGATACACCATGGGCGCTAAATATGACTATCGCTTGACGGCCGAGTGAATCCTCAGCGGGAATATCTTCGAGCTCATCGACGAAGATGGCACCACGTTCGCGTAGCGTCTCTACGACAAATTTATTGTGCACAACCTCGTGACGCACATAGATCGGCGCACCATAGATATCTAAGGCTCGGTTCACGATATCGATTGCACGATCGACACCCGCGCAAAACCCTCGCGGATTGGCGAGACGGATAGTGGCGTCGGAGGCTATCGTCGTCATAGAGAAATCCTAGTTCACTAGAGGTTAGGTTTGAGTATACGCGCTGTGCTCATCCCTTTACGAGAGCGACACGGCGCTTGTCCCAGGCGGAATCACCGACATCACCTTAGCGCGGAAGACGATCGGCTTGCCTGCGAGTGGGTGATTAAAATCGATTTCGATTGTCGCCTTGTTCAATTTGGTCACGACCCCCGGTAAGTCGCCGCCGCCGGGGTCTTGAAACGAGACGATTGTGCCAACCTCGGCTGGATTCATTGGGTCTTCGATAAGACTCTTAAACTTAGACACGGGAAAGTTGTGTACATTACGCGGGTTCAATTCACCAAACGCGAGTTCTGGCGGCAGCGTTACGTCGATTTCGCTGCCGACGGTTAAACCAATCAACGCCTCCTCGAAGCCCGGCAGTAAACTGCCATCGCCCACGTGGAAGGTCGCAGGTTTGCCGGCAAAATTGGAATCCACTATGTCACCGGTCGTGAGCGATACCGAAAAATGCAGCGTGACCCTCGAGCCTTCTACGATTGCATTGCCTTCACTCATTTCACCCAGCCTCTTCTGTTCTACGCCGCGCAGTCTTGCGCATGCCGATTCCCAAACGCCGTTGTCAGCGCACCGGATGTGCTACGCCGACACAGCAATTTTGGGTCGCCGTGGCTTCTCACTTGCGCCACGGCGCGCGCCTTCACTACGCGAAATGCCTCACTTCACCGTCGCCAGAGATATTGTCAACACAGCGCTTACAGATGGTCGGGTGCACAGGATCAACGCCTATGTCAGCCGTGTGATGCCAGCAGCGCTCGCATTTCTCTTCGCCAGACGCAGCGATTTTAAGCTTAAGACCGTCGAGCTCTGTAACAGCCGCATCGGCAGGCGCGGCATCGAGGGCGTGCACCGTCGCACGCGAATTGATCAGCACAAAGCGCAGTTCAGCACCTAGCGATTCGAGTTTCGCCGCCAACTCAGGCGCGCAATAAAGGTCAACCTCAGCGCTCAGATTAGCATTCACCACTTTCGCGGCACGCTGGATTTCGAGTTCTTTATTCACTGCATTTTTTACGTCGATTAGCGTGCGCCAAAAAGCATCGTTTTGCGTTGTCGATTCTGCAAACCGTTCGACGCCATCACCGAAATCAGACAAGAACACCGAGAGCGGACGATCGCCGGGGATAGCGCCCCAGATCTCATCAGCGGTAAAGCTCAAAATCGGCGCAATCATTCGGCTGAACATTTCAAGCACATGGTGCATGGCAGTCTGCGTAGAGCGTCGCGCGAGCCCGTCTGATTTGCACGTATATTGACGGTCTTTGATGACATCTAAATAGAAACCACCGAGTTCGTTCACACAGAAATTGTGAATACGCTGGTAGATATTATGGAAATTGTACTTGTCGTAATGATCGACAACCTCCTCCTCGAGCAACTGACACTGCCGCACTATCCAGTAGTCGAGCCCGATCAGATCCGCAGGGGCAACACTGTCCGTTGCCGGCTCGAACCCATTTAGATTCGACAGCATAAACCTCGCGGTGTTGCGAATGCGGCGATAGGAGTCGCCGACGCGTTTGAAAATCTCGTCTGACACCGTCATCTCGCCGCGGTAGTCTGTGGCGGCAACCCACAGGCGAAGAATATCGGCGCCTTGGTCTTTGAAAATCTTCTGTGGCGCCACGGTATTGCCGAGCGACTTCGACATTTTACGGCCGTCGGCGTCGACGAAAAATCCGTGGGTGAGCACCTGCTTATAGGGCGCCGTGCCATTCATTGCGACCGCTGTCTTGAGCGACGATTGGAACCAGCCGCGGTGCTGATCCGAGCCTTCGAGGTAGAGGTCGGCGGGGTATTGCAGCTCACTGCGCTGATCCACGACGGAGAAATGGCTCACGCCCGAGTCGAACCACACATCGAGTGTGTCGATGACCTTCTCATAGAGCGCCGCATCCGCCGCGCCGAGCAAGTCGGCTGCGTCGAGTTCGAACCACGCCTCGATCCCCTTCTTCTCGATTTTAAGGGCGACTTCTTCGATTAGCCGCGCTGTGTCTGGATGCAGTTCTTGTGTCTCTTTATTGACGAAAAGCGTAATTGGAACGCCCCAGGTACGTTGACGTGAGACACACCAGTCTGGGCTACCCTTGAGCATTAACTCAATGCGCGCTTTGCCCCATTCCGGCACCCATTTCACGCCAGCGGCTGCGGCAAGGCTGTCTTCTAACAACCCTTTCTCGCTCATGCTGATAAACCACTGCGGCGTCGCGCGGTAAATAAGTGGCGTCTTCGTGCGCCAGCAGTGCGCATAGCTGTGAGTGATCGTCTCGCGGCGCACCAGCGCATTCGCCTCTTCGAGTTTGGCAATTATTGCCTCGTCGACCTTGTAAACATGCTGCCCTGCAAACTCGCCCGCGCCCGAGGTATAGACCCCGTTTTCATCAACGAGATTCAGCGTGCCGATACCGTTTGCCCGGCCCACATTAAAGTCATCGACACCGTGGTCTGGTGCAGTGTGGACTGCGCCGGTACCCGCATCGGTGGTGACGTGGTCGCCCAAGATGATGGGCACTTCGCGCCCGGCGAAAGGATGGTTAAGCGCCTGCTTGTCTAAAGCCTCGCCTGTCACGCTGCCGAGTTCTTCGAATTCACTGCAGCCATAACGCGCCATAATGCCGTCGATCATGTCTTTGGCGAGAAATAGCAGTTCTTCACCTGCGCCCAAATCACAGCGCACTAGCGCATAATCGAGTTCGGCATTTAAGCTAACCGCCTGGTTTGCCGGCAAAGTCCACGGCGTTGTCGTCCATATCACAACACTTAAGTCGCCCTGCGCTTCTGCCGCACCGAACAGCGCTAAGACGCCCGCACGATCGACAACGCTGAAGCGCACGTCGATAGCGAACGACTGCTTGTCTTGGTATTCGACCTCGGCCTCAGCAAGCGCCGACGCGCCGACCACACTCCAGTAAACCGGCTTATAGCCTTTAACCAGATGGCCATTGCCGGCGATCTTACCGAGGGCGCGCACAATGTTTGCCTCGGTCGAGAAATTCATCGTGAGATAGGGGTTTTCCCAATCGCCGAAGACACCTAAGCGAATGAAATCGCGCTTCTGAATCTCTACCTGTTTGGCTGCGTATTCACGGCAGGCTGTGCGGAAATCGGCGTGGGAGATTTTGACCCCAGCCTTACCTTTCTTCTTCTCGACATTGTGCTCGATAGGCAGTCCATGGCAATCCCAGCCAGGGATGTAAGGCGCGTCGAAACCGCTCATCGACTTTGCTTTAACCACGAAGTCTTTGAGCGACTTGTTGATCGCATGACCCAGGTGGAGTTCGCCATTGGCGTAGGGAGGGCCATCATGAAGTATAAATTTTGTCTTACCGATATTCTTGTCGGCGATGCGCTGATAGATATCGAGCTTCTGCCAGCGAGCGAGCATTTCTGGTTCGCGCTGCGCAAGACCCGCCTTCATGGGAAATTCGGTGAAAGGCAGGTTGAGGGTTGCTTTTAGGTTGAGGCTGTCTTGATCGTTGCTCATGATTTCGCTTCTTGTTGTAAGCGAGCGCGGCCACTGCCGCGCTCCGCTCTTTAATTTGCTATGGAAGAGTTTCGCCGATACCGCGTCTAGTCGCGGCTATGGCTAATAATGAGTTCGCGCACACGCGCGATATCCTCCTCTAGCTGATGCTTAAGCGCGTCTAACGATTCGAATTTCATCTCGTCGCGCACTTTAGCGATAAACACAATTTCGAGTGTTTCGCCGTACAAATCCCCACGGAAATCTAGAAGATGGGCTTCTAATAATGCGCCACCCTCTGCTTGAACGGTAGGGCGGAAGCCTATGTTGACCGCGGCAGGCAGCAGCACGTCGTCTAAGCGTGCATAGCAAGCAAACACGCCAAGTAGAGGCATTTTTAAACGCTGTGGATCGATATTGCAGGTTGGGAAACCGATCTGCCCGCCTAGTTGCTGGCCTTTTATGACCTCGCCTTTGATCGTGTATTTGCGGCCAAGTAGCTGCTCTGCCAGAGCAAAATCGCCTGCTTGCAGGCTATCGCGTACATAGGTGCTCGAGATGCGTTGGCCGTTACGCTCATAGGCCGCCGACTCCAAGACCTCAAAGCCATGCGCCGCGCCCTCGCGCTTGAGCAGTGCAAAGTCGCCGCCTCGCTTATTACCAAATTTAAAGTCGTCGCCCACGATAAAGGCAGCGATGCCCAATCCGTCGACGAGAATATCGCGAATATACGCCTCAGCGCTCAGTTCGCTTAACTGCTTGTCGAATCTCAAAACCAGCACAAAGTCGACACCGAAGCTTTCGATAAGTGCGAGCTTTTCGTCGATAAGCGAGAGACGCGCCGGACAGGCGCCGGGGTCAGAGGTGAAAAATTCTTCGGGATGCGGCTCGATTACAATTGCGAGCGCAGGCAGGTTAAGTGCCTCGGCCTTCTGCTTAAGCTGATCTAGGATTAGCTGGTGCCCAAGATGCACGCCATCGAATTTGCCGATAGTCGCGACACAGCCCTGCTGGTGCTGTGAAAAGGTATTGGGGTCGTCGATGACGATCATAGCTCAAACTGTACGTGGAAAGCCTGCGAGTATACCCTCATATGAAGCGATTTTCTGCACCTGGCAGAGAGATTCGAGGGGGTATTTGCCGACCTTAGACCCAGCTAGACCGCACGCCAGCGTGCTAGGCCTCGCGTGAAGAGGACTCGAGAGATGACCAACAGCCCAATGATGAGAACGCCTTGACCGATTAGGGTATTCACCACCGAAATCGTTTCGGGGCGTGACGCAAGCGAATACAAGTTATGGATCGTTGCAGCAGCGGCTACAAACACGAGTAACGACAGGATGAGCTGCAGAGAGGCGATGAACTTTTGCATTTCGAACGAAACTCTTAGGAAATTTAATCCGCTAGTATACCGACCCACCTCGCCTGCGTCATGTGCAAGCGCTCGACTCTCTTCCCTAGCCAACCGTGTTGCCTGCCGTATCTAAGCACGCCAGTTTGAGCGCTCCAGCGCCTGTGGCAGGCGCGGCGATGCACTGTTATGCTTTCGATTCAGTCTCTGGATCGTGGTAATGCTCTCTAAACTATTCCTAACCCTTGCGATCATCTTCTTAGTCGCCCTGATTCTTAAGCGCCGCCCATCGCAGGAATCCGGCGTTCAAGGTGCTGAAGCGTCTGCCAGAGCGTCTGCTAAAGTCGGCGGCGAGAGGCCTAAACTCTCGGAACATCGGTTGGCCGCCTACCTTTTCTTGGCCATTATGTTTGGACTTGGCGGTGTCGTTTCGGTGCAGAAATGGCGTGACGACTACACCGTCGTCACCATCAAACTCTATAGCGCAGGCGAGTCGGTTCCAACGCAGTACCAAGCCTTTAAGTTTGAACTCGACTCCCGTAGCTTTACTACAGTCGATGGTGTGCAGGTCGTGGTCGCCAATGATGAGCGCATGGAATTAAGCGGATTGGATCAGTAGCGGCTATTAACCGACTAATCGACCTCCGCTTTTATATCGATCTCCGACAGCTCATCGATATCGAACCTTCTCGCAAGGGCGCCGAGGTCTTCGACGCTGATATTTCCGACGATATTAACCAGCACTGTCTCGCTCTGCTCCGCGGCCATAATAGCGATACCGTAGATGAGATCGGCGTCGTCGGACAGCCTGAAGTAGATATCAACATGGCTCTCATCTTCACGTACCCGGACCACTCGCTCCCAGCCTTGCGCATCTAATTCGTTGGCTAAGACCGCCATAGAACTCGCTATTTCAGCAACATCGATGTCTCCGCTCTCGAACACATTGACATTCACTCGCATCAGTTTAGAAATAAAGCTCGCCGCCTGTTCATCCTCCTGCTTTAACAGATTGGTCACCATGTTAAGCAGCGGGGTCTTTAGGCTGATCTGCACCGTTGGCTCGGCTCCAGCGAATCCCGACAGTGTCGAAAAGTCGACGAAGCCGGGATGGTCATTAATACTCGTCTGCCCTTGGGCGCCAGTACTCAGTCCGACCGTCATGATTACAGCGACTAGTAACTCGTTCCATTTTTTCATTGTAACTACCTCTTCCCGCAACGCGGCTAGGTTTAGAATTGCGCAGCCCTTAAATCGGCCCTGCCTGTCGATCTTCATTGCCACTAAAACTCGCCCTTCTTAGAGAGCTGTTAACACTTTGTTGTAACGGTAGCACGACGAAGCGCTCGCCTATCATCGTCTCAGTTTGTCGACTCACTCTGTTTAAGTAGTCGATTGCCGTATTCAGTTCTTCCAATGCCATACGCACCTCGGCCGCATCGAACGCCGCTGGAATCATCGCCGCATTCTCAGCGGACAAATCCGGTGTAACTTCTGCCACTAGTGGCTGAGGCGCATTGTCCACACGCGGGGCCATCACGATGACAACCGCAATCACCAGCGTGCTAAACGCTGCGAATCCGATGGTAAGCGGTAACCGATCTCTAAAAAATTGATCGAGCTGCGCGAAAAAACCAACGCGCGATGGCTGTCGAGAGGTCTCTGCTAAGGCGCCTGTCTTCCCCCTATGCTCTTCATGCCCCTCATGCCCCCCATGCTGCTGTACCCGCTTTTGCGAGCTTATCGCCACGAGGTTATCGACAAGCGCATCACTACAATCGGCTTTTGGCAGATCGAGCACAGACTCGTACAGATGCTGCGCATAGCGAAGCTCGTGCGCGCAGCCGCCACATTCGGCGACATGCCCTACGAACGCTAACTGCTGCTCACCGACGAGATCACCATCCAAGAACGTGTCTATTTGGAGCTGCATGGCATAGCACTGTGTTTGTTCAGAACTTCGGCTCATTTGATATTCCACCTCACTTTGTTCATTACGCGCATTCATTACGCGGCCTCGCGCCTAGACAGCATCATCACCGGACGAATTTATCTCTTCGAATCGCAGCCTTAACTGCGGATCTGCGCGGAGCTTCCGACGCGCCCTGTGGAGATAAACTTTTACCTGGCTTGCGTTCATATCGAGGCTTTCCTCAATATCGGCATAGCTCAATCCCTGCACATCGCGCATAACGAGAATCGATCGAAAAGGGTCGTCAAGCTGGCGAATAGCGTCGGTTAAGCTTGCGGTTAATTGGTTATTCTCTAGCGCTTCGAACTGAGATTGCTCGGCCGCCTGCGCTTCTACGTCGACCGCGTCATCTATCGACTCGTTTCGAGTCTTACGCCGCCTAACAAAATCGATAATCGCGTTATGAGTTACCCGTAGCAACCAAGGCAGCTGCTTGTCATGGTCGATTTTGGGCCAGTGCTGCCACAGCTTAACGAAGACCTCTTGCGCGATATCGTCGGCATCAGCAGCCGAGCGCAGGCTATAGCGCGCCAGCGTGACGACGCGCTGGCGGTGTTTCTCAATAGCTTGTTGGAATTCGATATGCATATGATCTTAAAGACGCGAGGGCCAAAATAAAGTTACAGCAATCAAGATAGCAGTCCAGGCAAAAATTAGAGAGTCGAAATTATTTCAGCCAATAGGCCAAGGCATGACCTACGAGAGAGTCGATTCAGAAGCAACGAGTAACGCCAGGAGAGCGCGCGAGGGAGAGAGGGAGCTAGAGAGCTAGAGAAAGGCCCCGCTACGGGGCCTCGATCATCCGCGCACGTTAGACGCGCGCGAGAAGTGGTCGTTGCAAGCGGTGTTAAAAGCGGTCTTCTTCGATCCAATAATTGGTCACTACTCCGTTGGTGAACTCGATCGACAGAGTCTCAATTCGCTCCTGCTCAACATCAAACGAGAACAGGAGAAACACGCCAACTTCCGTGTCTTTCTCGGAAATGTTGCGGTATTTCCATATCTCGGTGCCGTCGGCATAATTCAGTTTAGTCACCGGGTCGCCGAAGGAGCTGCGCACCCAATCGGTGTCGCTGCGGCCTAGTTGCAAGCGCGACACGTCGCTCTCGCTCCAAACCATTTGCACCGAATCTGAGTCAGACTCGACAGTGACTAGGCAGCCATTGAGAAGCAACCCTAGTGTAAAAACCGCTATCGCTCTGATCATAGTCGAATCCTCTAATTTGCTATTCTGATAGTTTAAAAGCCGAGCCTTTTAATCGCTCACCTATTTTTGCTTATTCCCCGCCTGCAAGGCATTGTCTCCGTCTATACGCACAAGAGAGCCAAAAGTTACAGGTGCATAGGAAATACTGCGACGCTTATATGCTGCGTCAATTTTACTCGTTGGAAGGGTAGCGGCTGCGGACTGAACCTTTGCTGAACGCGCACCGGATCGCATGCTAAGCTTGCCATAACAGAACCTGCGATACATCGATTGTTAGAGGCATTCACAACAGAGACTTTCACGATAAAGTCCTTCACTAAAGAGACACCCACGAATGCCTGCTATTAAGAGTAAACGCCCTACGGTGAGACACAGCACACGCCCCCCTTTGCCAGTGCGCTCGCCCCAATCTCGCCTCACGAAACTCTTCCCAATCCTTGGAATAGCTGTTGCTGCCACAGGCGCATTGAGGCCCGATTCTTTCGTGGCAGCGCAGTTTATGATTATCCCCCTACTTGCTTCGATCATGTTTATGATGGGTCTGACGCTCACCCGCGACGACGCCCAGCGCATCGCGCGCGACCCTCGGCCTGTCGCTGTGGGTGTCGCCCTGCAGTTTCTACTAATGCCGATTCTCGCGCTCACGCTGGCTAAACTCCTGCAACTCTCGACGCCCCTCACCGTCGGAATGGTTCTTGTCGGCAGCTGCGCCGGAGGCACTGCGTCAAATGTTATCTGTTTTCTTGCGCGCGGCGACGTAGCGCTATCGGTTAGCATGACCTTCGTCTCGACCCTCATTGGTGTCGTCGCAACGCCGTTGCTTAGTCAGTTCTATCTGGCCGAGCAGGTTGCAGTAGATGAACTCGCGATGATCGAAAGCTTATTACAAATAGTTTTTGTCCCCGTGATCTCAGGCTTTTGCTTTCGCGCAGTGCTGCCCCGTCTAAGCGCTGCATTACAACCAGCATTACCCCTAATCTCTGTAATCTGCATTTTGCTCATTATAGGTATTGTGGTCGCACTGAATGCACCACAGCTGCGCGGAATCGGCCCTCTAATTGTCTTAGCGGTTATCCTCCACAATGCGCTGGGTATTGCCGGCGGCTTCACACTTAGCCGACTCTTCGGTTTCGACCTCAAGCAAAGTCAGACGATAGCAATCGAGGTCGGCATGCAAAATTCAGGGCTCGCGGCAGCGCTTTCACTGCAATTTTTCTCTGCGACCGCCGCCCTTCCCGCTGCGCTTTTTAGCATCTGGCACAACATTTCGGGCGCGCTCCTCGCCGGACATTGGGGGCGCCAACGAGACTCTTTGAAGTACTTGCTAGCAGATGTCAAAGACAGCGAGATGGATGGAGCTTAGGCCGATACCATGTTACAGTTTAACGCTGATTGGTGCAGCAAACGCACCACTTTAGGGCGTTTTTAGTATTTTATACCCTCCTAATTATCCAACAAGTGTGACACCCTATTTCGAACTAATCATTTGGCGCTCAGCCCTACGCAATGCGCCGCAGGAGATCGACGTGAAACTAGTGACAGCGATAGTAAAACCCTTCAAGTCAGACGACGTAAGAGAGGCGCTATCCGAGATTGGCATCAGCGGGATGACGCTCACCGAAGTAAAAGGATTTGGTCGTCAGAAAGGCCACACCGAATTGTATCGAGGCGCCGAATACGTCATCGACTTTTTGCCTAAAGCAAAAATCGAAGTTGCTGTCGAGGACGTAATAGTCGATCAGGTCATCGAGGCGATATGCAAAGCGGCCAATACAGGCCAAATCGGGGACGGTAAAATATTCGTCAGCAACCTCGAGCAGACGATCCGCATTCGTACCGGCGAAACCGGCAACGACGCCCTGTAACCACAAGACAAGGCTATGACTGGCATGAAAATTATCAAAAAAATCGCCACCGCGGCGATCCTAGCTGGCGCATCTAGCGTCGTCCTCGCACAAGAAACAGCCGAACTTAGTGGCGCAAATACGGCATGGATTCTCACGTCCACCGCCCTCGTTTTATTCATGACCCTGCCCGGGCTTTCTCTGTTTTATGGCGGACTCGTTCGCACTAAAAACGTGTTGTCAGTCTTAATGCAGTGCTTCGCCATCGCCGCTGTGATTTCTGTTCTCTGGCTTATCGTCGGCTACAGCATCGCTTTTGGCCCGTCAGAGTCTGCTTACTGGGGAGGCCTCAGCAAGGCGCTGTTTAGCGGGATCACTGTCGACTCGCTCGCCGGGGACATTCCGGAAAGTGTGTTCGCCACATTCCAGATGACGTTTGCGATCATCACCCCTGCACTGATGGTTGGTGCATTCGTCGAGCGCATTAAGTTTTCATCGATGCTGCTTTTCTCGACACTATGGACTCTGCTCGTCTATTTCCCCGTCGCCAACTGGGTCTGGGGTGGCGGCTGGCTACAGCAAATGGGTCTGATCGACTTCGCTGGCGGCACGGTCGTGCATGTCACGGCAGGCGTCGGCGCACTCGTCACGGCTCTCTATCTCGGCCCTCGCACGGGCTTTCTCACTGCACCAATGATGCCGCACAACCTGACAATGAGTTTCACCGGCGCAGGCATGCTCTGGGTGGGCTGGTTCGGATTCAATGCCGGTAGCGCCCTTGCAGCTGACGGCAGCGCGGGGATGGCTATGCTTGTTACCCATCTGTCGGCGGCGACTGGCGCGGTCACGTGGATGGCGATTGAATGGATTAAATACGGCAAGCCTAGTGGCCTCGGCGCCATAACAGGTATGGTCGCAGGTCTTGCGACAATCACGCCAGCGTCGGGCTCGGTCGGCCCAGCTGCCGCCCTGCTCGTTGGTCTCTCCGGTGGCGTCGTCTGCTACTTCTGCACAACTTACCTGAAACAGAAAATGCGCATCGATGATTCTCTCGACGTGTTCCCTGTGCACGGCGTTGGTGGCATCGTTGGCACCCTTCTCGCTGGCGTGCTTGTTTCGAGTGATCTCGGTATCTTCAGCGGGAACGGCTTGGCAGAAGGCGTGACTATTGGCTCACAATTATTTGTTCAAGCCTTTGGCATAGTCGTCGTAGCGCTGTTTACCTTTGTCTTAACCTTCGGGCTTCTTAAGCTCGTGAGCGCCCTTACCGGTGGTATTCGCGTGTCTGCCGAAGAAGAGCAGATCGGCCTCGATATTGTCGACCACGATGAGAAAGGCTACTCAATGTAGCTGCGCGTCATCACAAAAAAAGCCTCGCCGGATTCTTCCAGCGGGGCTTTTTTTTGCTTAGAGATTCTTGCACCCTAATTAATCGCTTCCCGCAGAAAGACTGCCGCAATCGAACTAATCGCTCTTTCGAAGGGTTGTTATTGCGTAGACTAATTTATTACCTTCGAGGTCTTCGAAATGAGTCGCTACGAGGCAAGTCGAGCGGCCGTCTTTAATCAATTCGCCGCGTAATCTAAAGCGTGGACCGAATACTGGGGCGAAATAGTCGATACGCATATTGACAGTCGCAGACCATTTAAATTGTTGCTGAGAATCGAATAACGTCCGCACGGTCCAGATAGAGATCATGTCTACGTAGGTGCCGGTGAATCCGCCGAAGAGTTGATCTCGCGGATTAAGGAGATGGCTGGGAAGATGCGCCTCGACCTCAATCAACCCGCGCTCTTCGCGCAGAATTGACCATTCGCGCGATTCAAGTAAGTCGCCTGCATTGTGTCCTGGCTTTAAAAATATCGGTCTGTCGTCGTTCGCGTCAGTCATCTAGTTATCCTGTTCTCTGCTCTTTTTATTGTGCTTACTCTGCTATTCGCTTCGATTTCTTACCCTTTCAACTGCGACTCAACTAATTTGCGCGCGCATCGAGAAGGGAAAAAATCCGGTTGATCGCACGGGAATCGACACCCGGTGCTCGAATCTGTGCAAAGTTACCCGAATGATTGGTCATGTCTAACGTCTCAGCAGCCGTCGCTGCATCGATGCCCGCAGCATGCATATCGCTCGCCTTTACCCAGAGGTCTCGAAGGTAGGCTTGAAAATTATGAATGGGCTTACGTGTCCTCATCACGGGCCCGTGGCCAGGCAGCCATAGTTCGAAATCCAGTTCTTTGAGGCCATCGAGAGTCGCAGGCCACTCGTCGACATGTCCATCTCCCATATAAGCCACGCCCGGTAGCATCATGTCTCCGGTGAATACGATCTTTTCATCCGGCAGCCAAACCAGCACATCGCCCCCGGTATGAGCGCGCCCAAAGTGGCGTAATTGAATTTCGCGGCTGCCCCCTTCGAGGGTTTGAAACAACGTCATTTTTTTATCGAGAGTGATATTGGGTGGCGTAGGCACGATTTCTTTGATCGCTTCCATATAGTCGCGCTGCACTTTCGCTTGTTGTAATAGTTGCTCACGGCGCTCACCGCTCGAAGCATCTGCAGCTTGCCGCTCTAAACTGCGCACGGTGCCCGGCACAGGATCGGAGAAACTCTTAAAAGTGATTTCTTCTAGAACATTGCCAGCTTCGCCATTGAGTTTCATGCGGGTGTATTCGTGGCCAATGATTTCCACCCCTGGCGGAAAGCTTTGGTTACCGTGCGCATGATCGAAATGATAATGGCTGTTAACGAGATAGCGGACCGGCTTGTCTGTTAACACTGACAAAGAATCTATAAGCGCCATTGATGCGGCGGCTGTTACATGGGAGTCGACCAGTAGCGTGTCTTCCGAGCCCACTAGCACCAATGCGTTACTCATCGTGTAAACGCTTCCGGTACCCGTTGCAAACCAAACCCCGTCAGCGACTTCTTCGAAGCGATGCGAGGCAGATTCGCGCACCTCACCTTGCGCCAGCGTCATGCTCGGTGCGGTAAAGGCGAGAAGCGCTGCGCTTAAAGCGCCTAACACGTGCTCTTTAGAGGCCTTTTTTATTCGCCCTTTTTTACTTGTTTCTCGCATTACGTTTTCCTTCCTTTTTCGCGGCAGGCATTCACTGTGTGTAACTTATTGCCAACTGTTTTCGTCTACAGAGCAGATCGAACTGAAAACCGAACAGACGTTAGCCCATAGCCTTTGGGCTGTAAAGCAGGTCACTGCTCGCCAATTTCAATCGGCTCTCGCTGCCAGTGAGATTGATCAAATCGATACCTTTTGGCGAAACTCGCTGCTTCGATGATTCAAGTGGCACCAAAATTTTACATAAACTATTGAATTAAATTGACTTTAATTAACTGGCAAACTTTTTGCTTAGAGTCTTAATAAGAAAAAGTGTACACAACAGGTGACATAGCCGGTCACTAATCTAACACTGTAGCTAAAGGAGAGAACCCGATGCCTTTTCACACTAACCATAATATCCGACTCGCGGCCGCCTCATTGCTAGCGCTTCTGCTCTCGAGCTATTTGTTCGCTAACAATGGTCATGCCGAAGAGCTTCGAGAGATAAGCAAAGTGAATGGCGGCATTCGCATCGTTGCCAGCGAGCAAGTCGGAGAAGTGTCGTCGGTCAACGGCGGCATAGACATCGATGACGGGGCCGAAATCGACAGCGCCGAGACCGTTAACGGCGGCATTAGAGTCGACGACAATGTTATCGTACGCCGCTCGCTGGAGACCGCCAATGGCGGTATTCGCGTAGGTAGCGGCAGCAAAGTTGGCGGCACCATCGAAACCGTAAACGGCAAGATCACGCTAGATAATACTCACGTGGGCGACAGCGTTATCACCACCAACGGCGATGTTTTAATTCGCAATGGCAGCGTGATAGAGGGCGATGTGGTGTTCGAGGGACGACGCCGCGGCTGGACTCGATGGTTTAACTGGGGAAATAAAACGCCTGATCTGGTGATCGATGCCGATGCCGAAGTAAAGGGAGACATCCGCCTCTATTACGAGGTTACGCTTAAAATTACAGAGGACGCCCGCGTCGGAGACATCAAGCGCCATTACCGCGACTAGCCCCTCGGAATAAGCGCGACGCGCTCGGCGCGCTCGCGCAAAAGATACTTTTGCACTTTGCCCGTAGACGTTTTCTCGATAGGACCAAAATCGACCTTTTTAGGAATCTTAAACGCCGCGAGCTCTTCGCGGCAATAAGCAACGAGCTCTTGGGCTGTCATTTCTTGGCCGTCCTTTAGCGAGACGAAAGCACACGGAACCTCTCCCCACTTCTCATCACTTGCCGCAACCACGGCTGCCTCGAGTATTTTCGGATGGCGGAATAACACAGATTCAACCTCAAGGGACGAAATATTTTCACCGCCAGAGATAATAATATCTTTCGAGCGATCTTTAATCTGCACATACCCATCTTCATGCCACACGGCGAGGTCGCCTGAGTGGAACCAACCGCCGGCGAACGACGCCTCTGTTGTCTTCGGGTTTTTGAGATACCCTTTCATCACCAGATTCCCGCGCATGAAAATTTCACCCATCGTCATCCCATCTTTTGGCACCGGTATAAGGGTGTCCGGATCGGCAACCATTAGCTCATCTTGCAGAGGCGCACGCACGCCTTGACGCGCCATCAACTCGGCTCGCTCATCGATATCCATGTTTGCCCAATCCGCCTGCGGCGCACTCACCACGCAGGGGCCATAGGTTTCGGTAAGGCCATAGACATGGGTTACATTAAAACCGAGCTTTTCCATTCCGGCGATTACCGCCGCCGGAGGTGCTGCACCTGCTGTCATCGCATTAATTCCGCTAGGCAGGCCTTCATGCAAACCAGAATCTGCATTTAACATCGTGTTGAGAACAACCGGCGCGCCGCAAAAATGCGTGACGTTGTGCTGCTTTATTTGCTCGAAGATAGCGTCTGCTCGGACGTGGCGGAGGCACACGCTGGTCCCGGCGACCGCCGCGAGTGTCCAAGGAAAACACCAGCCGTTGCAGTGAAACATCGGAAGGGTCCACAAATAGACAGGCTGTGCCGTCATGTTCCAGCACATCGCATTAGACAGTGCGTTTAGATAGGCGCCGCGATGGTGAAAGACAACGCCCTTCGGATCGCCTGTCGTGCCCGAGGTGTAGTTAAGCGAAATAGCCTGCCATTCATCTTCAACCTGAAAGCAGCGGTAGCCGGCGTCGCCAGTGCGCAGCAGCGCTTCGTAATCGGTCTCGCCCAAAAGCTCTCCGCCTTCGAAATATGGGTCATCGATATCGATGACCCTAGGCTTCTCATCGAGCAATTCGAGCGCGGCACGTATCGTGTCGCTGTATTCGCGGTCGGTAAAAAGCACGCGCACTTCAGCGTGCTCGAGGATAAAGGCAATTGCCTTCGCGTCTAGCCTAACGTTAAGCGCATTGAGCACGGCGCCTACCATCGGTACACCAAAATGTGCCTCAAAGGTTTCTGGTGTATTCGCCCCCATAAACGCGACCGTGTCGCCTTCGCCAACGCCAAGTTTGCCGAGCGCCGAGGCGAGAAGACAGGCGCGTGCGTAGGTTTGAGACCACGTGTAGCGAGTAGCGCCGTGAATAATAGACGCTTGGTCCGGATAGACGCTTGCGGCTCGCTCAATAAAATTAAGCGGAGTCAGCGCAGCAAAGTTTGCCGCGTTCTTATCAAGGCCTTGTTCGTATTTATTCACGTGTGATCTCCTCGCCGTCTCTGCGGCCATTTCTTAAATAGGTCTCTGGGTTAAGACCGGCGCTTGTCACGCTGAGCCGATCCGCTGCGTTCCCACGACTACTGAAAATCCATATCCCCCGCGGTCAGCCACCATTTGCCATAAAGTAGGCTAGCGGCTGGACCAGGATTCCAGCTGTTGCAGGGTATCTCAATGCCCAAATCGCGAACAGCCGCATTCGGCATATCCAACCTCGCAAGCCAGCCTTTGGTTAGCCATAGAAGTAAATCGCTGGGGGGTTCATTTTCACCAACCTGTGTGCAGAAAGGCTCTTCACGCGCGCCTTTTGCCAGCACTCGAGCTAGCACAGTCAGCGCGCGGGAAACTGTCGCGAGTGGCGCAACAATATCCATAACCAGCCACGCATCTGCGCTGCGCTTAATCACACACAACGCCACTGCCCTACCGGCCGAATCACGCAGCCAACGCAGCGAATAACGCGCGCGGTGCGGATGCTGCAAATAACGGTAGCTAATGTATTCCCAATCTCTAACGCCGATGATGCCATTCTCAAAATCAACCTGCATTTCCTGCCAGAGCGCGTCTAATTCATCGCGTTGCGCTGAGTCTGCGGCATCGAAATCGGCCAGTGTCCATGGCGCCTCCGTCGCGCTGCCTGGCTCAGTTATCCCACTCACCCTGACTTCGACGAAGTCGTCGGTTTTCTCGTAGAGACCGAGACGAATAGCGAGTCTCATTGTTTTTTTATTCGGAAAACCAAAGCCCAATAGATGATCGACAGTATTGCCAATTTCGCGCTCGAGGAATGTCGCGGCAACCTTGAAAAAGAGACTGCCGCGACCGTACCGAGTTCTCTCCTCAGGCATAACCATGACATCGCATGGCTGAATCGCTAAAGCTGGGCGCCCAAAATAGCGAATATCGCGCGGCGCTCCGCCATAATGTGCGACGAAATCGCCTTCGGCGTTCGCTCTCGCCACAACACAGCGTCCAGCGCCTAGTTCGTATTTCCAGTGCCAGACCTCTGCATCGAACGCGTGGCCGAAACTGCGTTCGAAAAGCTCAGCAACGGCTGCTGGTTGAAAACTGGCTCTGTCACCATATTCTGCAGCAGCGTATTCGCTATCTGACTCGGCAGGTGCCAGTCCCTTGGTAAAGGTGTAAAGCTTGAACACGCGCTTGCCCGAAGCAAGCTCCTGCGCTGCTCTGTCGAGTTCGTCTCGCACCAGCGTTAGGGTTTCATTCTCATTGCCGAAAGCATTCAGCTGCGCTTGCTTTGCAAATAGCTCGATTGAGCGCAGCGCGCTCTGGGTATGGTCCTCTGCAACAGCAATCGAATAATTAAGCCGCTCGGCAAGTTGGAGTAACGAGCTTAGGTTCGGCAATGGCGAATGCTCGACGGCACTGTCGTCATTCAAAAATTCACCGAAGACGATCAATAGCCCTCCCGGCTTAAGAAGCCGGCGCGCGCGTGAGAAAACGCCCATTTGATCGATGCTACGGTAACTGCCCTCAACTAGGAGGCAATCCATATTCTCGCTAACAGCCGAGGCTTCGATGTTTGCGGCCGACGCTGTGGGAGTCTCGCCCACAACCCCGACCGCGATAATTTCGATCGGCGCGGGGTTTTCAAGGGCATGGTGTGCCTGCTTCATCTCACTGGCAAAGCCCGCAAGACTCGCGCCATCGATGCCAATACGAAATTCTCCCGCACCGGCTCCGTGGGCATGCTGCGCGCAAACGAGCTCGACAAATCTGTGGGTGAAAGCCGCCTGCGCGTCGCTCAGCGACTGAGTGTCGTTTGCGAACAGACCGTAATGGTATTTCCCTTTGAACGATTCGGTGCTGCCTAGCACGGCGGCGATCGCGCCGCGTTTCGCCTCTTCACGCGAGTGCGCGTCTGCGGAGTGATAGCTAGATGGGCGGCGGCGCAAAACGAAATGCTGGGGAGCTGAGGCCTGAGATTGGTGGTCGGTCATAGCGTGTAATCGGTTATCGCGGCGGCGGTCTGGGCATTGGACGTAAGTGTACGTATTTGTCGCCTCCTCCACGAGCCAGACCCATTTAGGTGTGGTTCGAGGTGAGAGCGCTCAGGGTGTTAATAACGATGTCGCCCTCAATATAGCGCGCGAGGACCTCATTGCCTAGGTTCACACTCGCTAAACGCGCAGCCTAACTTAGGCTAGAATAACTGCGCGCAGGCCGATCGCGCTCCAGTTCTTAGAAACCTAGCTTAGGATCAGCGACATGATAGCGAAACATAAGCAGCAATCTAGCCTGCTCGCACTCATAGCCCCTCTCGAAGATAGCGAAGCCTCGCCTAATCGCATCGCACTTCAGCGCTTGCTTCAGCTGCGCGCGTTTGTGACGGTTATTGGTTTGCTAGGCTTGGCTATCCTGCTTCCATTCAGCAGTATAAAGGTTCCGCCAAGCGCGATAATAGGACTACCTTAACGCCTTGCTCGAAGAGGGCCATGAGGCGCCGTCGACATCAGCGTTGGCGACAGAATCAGCGCTCGAACCCATATCAGTGAGATAGCTAGAGTGGGAACATATCCAAAAGGTTTTGGCTGAAAACGAGGGCAATATCTCGGAAACTGCACGGCAACTGAAAATGCATCGCCGCACCCTGCAGCGCAAGCTGCAGAAGAGGCCTGTCGCCGGGTAATGTAATCCGACGACAGAGTGTGGAAAACCGGCTTACCCTAGCGACGACCCAATGGCGTCGACATGAGATGTCGACCACCGTCAACAATGAGTGTTTCGCCCGTGACCACTTGCGGCCCCGTCACAAAGTGCAATATCGCCTCGGCTACGGTATCGGGGCAAGCAGTCACACCCAACGGCGCATCCCGCCGATTCGCGTCTCTAACCGCCTCGTATTGTGTGTCGCCCAATCCCTCGCGCAGCCAATCGCCCTCGATAAAGCCCGGGCAAACTGCGTTCATGCGTATTTTAGGGCCTAGAACGCGAGCAAGTGACATCGTCATCGTTACCATCGCTCCCTTCGACGCCGCATAAGCAATGCTGCTGCCGATCCCTGTCACAGCTGCCGTAGACGCAATATTTACAACGGCGCCCCCTTCGTCATTTGCCTCCATGGCCGCGCGAGCGGCGCGGGTCATCTGATAGCAGCCAATCACATTAACCCCGTAGATACGCTGAAAATCCTCGGCGTCCAGACCATCAAGGTTATTGTGGTCGACAAATTTGGTGGTACCGGCATTGTTAACAAGAATATCAACGCGCCCCCATTTATCGATAGCAGCTTTTACCATCGCCACGCAATCGGTGTCGTTAGCGACACTTCCGCCGAAGCAAACCGTTTCGACTCCCAGCTCCTCGCACTCTTTAGCGACCTGCTCTGCCCCCGCGGAGTTAGCGTTGAAATTAATGACAACATGACAGCCAAGGCTGGCGAAGAGGCGCGCAGTTGCCGCTCCAACGCCACTGCTAGACCCTGTAATAATTGCTACTTTTTTGGATAAATCTTTCATTCTTACTAACCTCTTTTTTTGAGCATTATACGCAGGCTCTATAGCTGCGAAATCACCTGAGCGAAATTAGCATGCCAGACACGCTTTGCCGAGCCACAATCCCCTGATTTTGATTGCTTTAAAGCGTTGCAATACCAAACGATAGGGTTACAATACGTAACACTCTAGGCAAACGACCCAACCTTTACCTAATTAATGTGATGCTGCATCGCAGCTC
>OJIK01000198.1_pt1 | contig 22024 bp, 17 predicted proteins | sample 1595571 | NCBI WGS metagenome assembly OJIK01 (sample SAMN05416791, study PRJEB24817) | seawater metagenome | isolation source: Sea water | place: Canada:Atlantic | collected 2013-11 | reverse complement strand
AGATGTGTATAAGAGACAGCGCTGTATTTGGCCGGCTCAATGTAGTTCGCAGTGCCTACAGGGATATCAACTGGCACATCATTTCGGTTAATGAAGCCAAAGGAAAAGCTCGCTGAACCGTCTGGGTTAGAAATCCATCCTTCCATTACCGGGATGATTGGCAGGCCAGTAGGTGGCGCAAGGCTCAGAAAACGGCCATTGTCTGCAGATTGGGCTTGTGCCTGGAGGCTAAAGACTGCCGTTAGGGCAAAGGCTAATAGCGCAAATGTTTTTTGATACTGTCGCATCGATGTTATCTCCAAAGATCAGGTTCGATTGTTCTGTCTTACTTTATTGTTAATCTGCCAGAGTGAAAGCCGTAATTAAAGCTAAACTACTAAATCCAATCAAACAGGGACGCTAGGATAAACGTCATTGTACTTGGAGTCTAGTTTGCAAGCGCCGACAATCCGCGGGCTAGAGGGCTTTTTTTAAACAAAATGTAACAAGCTCAGGAATTGTCAGCATCGGCCCGAGTATGAGAGGATTCGCGCAGCAATTTTAGTAACAATCAGCCGTACAGATGGCCGTGCCTAAAACCGCATCTGAGCGGTCTATTGGTTATCCCATCTGGCCTGGTCCAAATTTAGGAAACTCAAGTCGTGGAATTGAAGCGCAAACAGTCAGTCAGTAGTGATGTGATTGCCCTGGGTAGTAAGTGCCGTAAGTATTTACTACAAATTAGTAGTGGGTTATTACTAAGTGCCTTTTCTACCCTCGCCCCAGCGGCTCTTGATCGCGTAGGCGACTTTGCGCTGTTGGACAACACAGGCACATTCCATCAATTGAGTCGCTATCAACATCGTAAGGCACTGGTGCTCATGGCTTACTCTGCGCAGTGCACTACGATGGACGCGCTGCTAGATAACTATAAAAGTATCGCCCGTGAATACGCTGGGAACGATTTTGAATTTCTCCTGATCGACTCCCAGGATTTAGATCGACCGGAGCTCAGCGAATTGGGTGTGGAGTTACCGATACTCGAAGACGATGGCCAGTTAATCTCGGAAACACTCAATATTGCAAATGCTGGAGACGTTCTGGTGCTTAACCCACAACGTCTCTCGCTGTTCTTTAAGGGACAGCCATCCTCAGAGCTCGAATCGACCCTAGTCTCTATAACTGGCGAAGGTGTCAGCGACACGATTCGGCAATCTGGATCAGGCTGTGCCATCGAGTATCCGCAAAAAGAGTTACACAGTGGGTCGCCACCTGACTACGTCAGCGAAATCGCTCCGATCATTATTGAGAATTGTGCGGACTGCCATCGCCAGGGTGGAGTAGGGCCGTTCGCTTTAGACAGTTACATCATGGTCCTAGGCTGGTCACCTATGATCAAGGAAGTGCTGTTAAATAAACGCATGCCGCCGACACAAGTCGATCCCTATATTGGTCACTCCGAATCGGCACGTTATCTCGATCCCAATGATGTGCAGACACTTGTGCATTGGATTAACAATCGTGCGCCACGCGGCGACAGCGAAGCGGATCCCTTGGAAGTGTTCGCTGCACAAGATCATACACAGTGGGCCTTTGGCGAGCCAGACTATATTGTGATTGGCCCGCAGAATGACGTTCCGTCGATTGGGGTAATGGACTATGTCTATGACGATGTCGAGTTGCCCTTCACCGAGGATAAATGGCTGCGCGCTATTCAATACGTTGCAGGTGCTGAGTCTGTGTTGCATCACTTGGTGACTTTCGTTACAGCCCCAGGCGAAGACTTCTGGGGAGACGAGCGGACAAGCGAGTCTGTTACGCGTCGCTTTGTTGGCAGTTATCTTCCAGGAAAGACCAACGCTATCGAATTCGATGAGGGAACTGGAGTGCTCATTCCCGAAGGACACAGACTTTCGATGCAGTTCCATTATGTGACTAACGGACAGTCTACGGCTGATGAAACACAATTCGGTTTGTACTTTAGTGATGAGCCGAACCTAAAAGAAAGGCTGACGCACGCAGTTGCAAGTCGTTTTCTACTGCCGCCAAATGCTAATGACTTTGAGCTTCAAGCAGAGCGGCAGGTCGAGCAAGATATTGTTGTCACAGGAGTTCGCGCCCGAATGAATTTCCGCGGCAAGCGCATGAAGTTTGTCGTAGAAAACCCCGAAGGGCAGACTAGAGAACTATTCAGCGTTCCTGCTTACAACTATGGATGGCAGCCTGACTATTTATTAGATGAGGCAGAGCCCGTAGCCGCTGGCAGCACACTGCGAGTGATTGGTGCCTTCGACAACTCGATATCAAACCCGTCTAATCCTGATCCAGACAAAGAGGTCACCTTCGGCTTAGAGAGCTGGGAAGAAATGTTTACTGGCTATTTCACATTCTACAATCAGTGACCGAAACACAATCGCCGGCGAGCTTGGTTTGCTAGAACAAGCATCAAGAATTTCCGGCAAAAATGAATAAAAAGAACGCTCAAACAGAGAGCTGGTCAAAACGGGCTAGAAATTTTTCAATACCATCGCTCCATGTGCAGAGCATTGAGCCCCGAATAGATTGCTGTTGTTCAGTACTAATTTGAGCTACAGCAAGTGATATTTTCTTTGACGATGTTAAATATGCACACCCATGGCAGATAGTAAAAAACCCTTATTCTACGGATGGAAGATTGTCTTCGCCATTTTGGCCCAGCTGACGTTTACGAGTGGCTTGAGTTTCTATAACCATGCCATCTATCTCACTGCGCTGGCTGCCAATCCCAACTTCGATGTGCAGACAGCCTCGTTCGCAGTATCGCTGTTTTTCCTATCAGGTGGAGTAACTGGCTTGTGGGTTGCGAAATGGGTGCAAGACTATGATCCGAGAATTTGCATCAGTGCCGGGGCAGTAATCTCCTGTTTCGCGCTGAGTTCCTTGGCATTTGTACAAGAGATCTGGCAACTGTATCTCGCCTTTATGCTTTTCGGCGTTGGCTTCTCAGCATCCTCGCTGATTCCAGCTACTACGTTAGTAACGCGTTGGTTCCATAGAAAAAGAGCTATGGCTTTGTCTATAGCGTCCACCGGCTTGTCTCTAGGCGGCGTCATTTTGACACCGCTGTGCGTGTTGCTTGTTAAGTCTATGGGCTTCGAATTTGCCGCTCCGCTTATGGGCTTACTTTACATAGTAGGAGTAATTCCTGTCACTTGGATCTGGCTGCGGGCGAGCCCTCAGTCGATGGGCCTGCTGCCGGATGGCGAGGAGCCCCCAGCTAACTCGGTGACAGTCAGCACAGAGCAGGATAGTGACGATAGCAATCCGAGTGCAGTTTCTAAAGAATTGGCGTTAGATGGCATGACCTTTAAGCAGGCGCGGGATACGCGCTTCTTCTGGGGCATTAGCATCGGCTACATATTTCTGATGATGGCGCAGGTTGGAGGCATTGCTCACCAATATGGCTTGGCGAGAGAATTATTAAGCGAGTCGCAGACTGCCATGGCAGTTGCGATACTGCCTATTGCAAGCATCGTCGGCCGCCTGATCGGTGGTTGGTTGATCGATAGAATGTCGATTCGCCTATTCGCCATCGGTTTAATGATATTGCAGGCAGTTTCTCTCATCTTACTCGCCTCAGGCGTGAATGTGCTTACGCTCTGCCTAGGCCTGGCCATGTTCGGCGCCTCCGTGGGAAATCTGCTGATGTTGCAGCCGCTATTGATCGCAGAAGCTTTTGGCATTCGTGAATACGCGAGGATTTTTGCGGTGGCGAATCTTATGTCTTCTTGGGGGACAGCTGCCGGCCCCGCTGTTTTGGGTTTAGCATTCGCTGCCAATGCGAACCTGTACAGCCTACCCTATTGGATAGCAGCGTCTGCAGCTGGTGTAGGATTGATCTTGTTTCTTACAGGTGGAAAATTGAGAGCCCTAGCGTAGCTAGGTCAACTTTGATTAGGCTAAGTCGTTGGAGTTAACATCATGAAAAAAATACTCTTCGGTTTGATCGGTTTTCTCGCGCTCTTGTTAGGCGTGGCTTCCTTTGCCGGCTTTCCTCCTTCTTACTTGATGGCTGCGCCGGGAGTGGCTACAGGAATAGGCTCGAAGTTGCTCTGCAGTGCGCGTTATGTCTCTGGGTTTTCGCAGCAACAGTCTTTCGATGATCTTGTTCAGTACTCGGGAATCTTGCAGGAGCTAACGGTAGATTACGACGATGTGCAGAAGACGGTAACGACTTCTCTGTTTGGGTTGAGCGAGAAAACAGCGAACTACCTACCGAACATTGGTTGCGCAATCGACTACTCAGGATTCAACCAACGCGCTTTGTTGCAGACAGAACAAGTTTTCGCCAGCGCTGCAGCTTGGCCGGCTGGAGATACTATAGGCGCTGCTGACTCAGACATGGAAGGCATGCTTGAGCGCTTGCTTGCCACAGACAACGAGGAGGGTTTTAACACGCGGGCTTTTCTTATCGCACATCGCGGTAAGGTAATTGCCGAAGCCTATGGTCAGGGGGCAGATGCAGATACGCGACTGCTAGGGTGGTCCATGGCGAAGAGTCTGACGGCAATTATGCTAGCCAATCTAGAATACCGCGGAACATTAGATTTGGATGGGGCTCCGGAATTTGAGTTATGGCAGGGTGACGAGCGCTCGCAAATTCGTATCAGCGATATGCTAACAATGACCGATGGCCTCGCCTTCTCCGAGGAATACAATCCAGGGGACGATGCGACTGCCATGCTGTTTACTGAAGCCTCGTCTTCTGAATTCGTATTGAACAAGCCTGCACTGCATGCACCGGGCAGTCGGTTCAACTACAGCTCGGGTACTGCCAACTTACTGGCGCGAATCTATTTCGAAAAGACGGGTGGCAACCAAGGAAATTACGATGCCTACATGGAGAGTATTCATCAATCACTCGCTTTCCAGAATGTCATCTTCGAGATTGATGCCAGCGGCGTGTTTATGGGCAGCTCCTATCTCTACGCATCGGCGCGAGACTGGGCGCGTATCGGACAGTTAATGTTGAACGGTGGAGTTATTAACGGGCAGAGGATCATGTCTGAGGATTGGGTGAGCAGAGCAACATCACCCAATACCTCGGAGAATCAAAAAGCCTACGGTTATCAGTGGTGGCTGAATCGAGGCAACACAGAATTGCGTTGGACCGATATTCCAATAGGTGCGTATTCGGCACAAGGCAATCGGCAGCAATACCTAATGGTGATTCCCTCGTTGGACTTAGTGATTGTCCGTCTGGGCTGGACAGCCGGCGGCTATCCAGTGAATGATCGCTTCTCTGAAATTATCGAAAATCTCTGAATAGGAATGGAACGCGATTTCTAACTAACGGCTGCGTCTGGTTCTTGGTTTGGCGTGGTGTCGCGAAGATTACTAATCACGTTTTCTATTGCTCTGTCGACTAAAGACCCCTCGCTGACTATCTTTACGGAGCCAGCCTTCAGTTCTCGAGCTAGGCGCATGCGCGTGAGCTCTACTACCTTTACGACCTTGCTGTTCACGAAAAAAAACTTGTCGATGCTTTCGATTTTGGCGGCCAAGGTAGAGCGAACCGGCACTCCAGCAGCGCCCTTGAATTCTAACCAAGTACCGATCGGTAGTTTGTCTATCTGCCGTAGATGCGAGTCGTCTCTTGGTAACGGAGAGGGTTTTTTACGCTGACGAGGAGATTCAACAGAAGCGGTATTGTCGCTTCCGGTACCACCGACGCTTCGAAGTCGATCTGCGTCGCGAGTCTCTGCTATATGAAAGCTATACTGCTGTACTTGCTTGAGTTGGCGAAGGACTTTGGTTCTCTTTGATTTAGAGGCGCCACCAATCTCCAGTGCTTTTTCGAGGCTATCTAACAGGCGGGGATTAATTTTCTCAAATCGACTGCTATCTCCAGGGAGTTTGTTGGCCTTTACGGTCCATAACAAGACATCGATGGTGCTCATGACGGGCTTCCAAGAGCTACCGCTAGGGTCTTCTTTCAATACGAGCTTCACGAGAAAGTCGTGGAAGTGAGTGTCGAGCAGGCTCTGAATTGAAGGGTCGAGGTCGTCTAGCAATACACGCTTTCTAACTTTTTGCCTAACAAATTCATGCAAATCTTCGAGTCGTTCACTGTGATCGTCCGTTTCGCGAATTCGTTGTTCGAGTGCAGCATCGGTGATGCTGAATTGACTCTTAAATGCCCGGAGCTCATTGATCAGACTTTGCAGGAAATCCTTGTCGGCATTCTCCTGCGCGATCAGGCGCTGTACTAGGTCACGAACCTTGGCGAAAACAGGGTCGCTTTCCAATATCTCTTTCTCGGTCCAAGCAATGCCTGCCATGGCAAACTCGTTGATAATTACTCTGCCTGGATGTTGTTCGTCATCGAAGAAGTCGGTGTCGCTCAATGCTATCTTCATGATTGATATCTGTGTTCTGCCGATCAGCTCTTTTATGACTACCGGAAGGGGGTCATCGTTCCATATTGCCTTATAAAGCAATGTGACGAGATTAAGTACATCGGACGACTGCAGGTCGATTGCGCTAATATCGCCTGAGTTACTGCTCTCTTCGAGCCTTCGCGATATTGATTCGTTGATGTTGTTGCCAATACTGCCGTTGCTGCTTGGTGGGGTGCTCGAAGTGTCACCTAGGTTTAGGCGACTTTGAATGTCGCTAAGCACAGACATCAACTGCACCTGCTGCTGCTTCAGGCTTTCGTTCTCTGTCTGCAAATTAGCAGTTGTCTCGGCTGCAGCTGGCGCTGAGACAGGTAGTTTAACTGGCAGCTCGGACTCGCCCCTGCGTTGCTCTGCATAGCCCTTAACGAGAGTTTGCATCATGGCAAACATCTCGGCGTTGGTTTGTTGCGGCTTTTCTTGTTCGACCTTTTCTACAATCTTTCGCGTAATTTCGGTCTTACTACTTGGCTCTGCGGGGGATGGTTTCTTGTCGGAAAGATCCTCAGGGACAGGCTTGGTTTCTTCAATATCAGAAAAGGCTCGGGTTTCCGCGTCAGTGGTAGGTCGCTCGACAGAGCGTTTCTGTTTCGCCAACTCTCTGTTTCTCGCCTTCATGTCGAGATTGGGCATAACGCCAATATCGATCAGAACTTCGTTCGACTGGAGCAGTATGTCCTCCAAATTGTGGAGGACCGCCTTATTAAATTCACGATAAATAGTGAGAAGATAGCGCGCCTTTAGTCCCAGAGGTCGAATCGCTTCATTAAAGCAATCACCAATTTGCTCTGGATCGAGAGGGTTGTTTGTCTCGTCGATAGTAAGATTCGCAAAGATGGAGTCCAGGCGAGTGGTGAAGCTTATGTACTGCTGGATATCGCTATTGCGTGCATGATTAACCATGCCTTCCATCGCAATAATGGCCTCAAGATAGTCGTGGTCAACCAGTGATAGCGTGCCGTAATCAGAGACATCGGTCTCTTTCGCTGTGAAGCTCGTCAAGGCATCGAAATAGTCATTGAGATTGGTCATGAAGCGCTCGGCTATCGCGCGCGATTCCTCGCGAATAGGGGGCAGCTGCACATTCGTAAATTGCATTGCCTGAGCCTCAATCTGCAAAGTCGATTTTTCCAGGGCGTTAACGACGCTGCGCGTGAGTGCTTTCACTGCGACCTGTCTGACTTTGTTGACTACTTCTCTCATTGTAAATTCTTGCCTGATTTCGGGGCAATCGCTCAGATAGGGCCCGGTGTTAGCCGTATAGCGACTATCAGTACAGTTGAAACAGCATGTCCTCGGTTGTCTGAAACCCGCTAAACCTCTCATTTTGACCGATTTTAGCGATATTTCAGTGCATTTTCGCGTCAGTTTAGTGGCGTGCATTTCACCCAGAGTGAAAAAAATCGTCTAGAAAGGTCTAATTTTACCTATTTATTGCTATAGAAAAGGCCACGCTAGGGCAGGAGTTCTTCGCGTGCCTTTACCTGAGAGCCTAGTGGGTTTAGCAGCTAGACTTTGCTGGACATCATTTCCACCCACTGTGCAGGTGCGCGTGTAACCCGGCCATTGTGGTCAGTCCAAATATGTTGAGTAAAACCGGTTACGAGAATCGATTCATCACCCGCCTTACAGACTTCATAGGCAAAGCGAATTCGCCTGCTTTTATTCTCTTCAACCCAAGCGCGAACTTTCACAATGTCGCCATAGCGCAAACTGCCTACATAACGCAAGCCGACCTCACTCACAGGTAGCCTAAAACCAGTGTTTTCGATATGCGCATAGTCGCCGCCGAGTTCGCGCATATAGTGACTGCGCGCTTCTTCAAAGTACACTAAGTAACCTGCATGGTGAACAACGCCCATGGCGTCAGTTTCGGCATAGCGAACGTGAAAACTCGATTCGATTACTACCGGCTCTTTTTCGTTCGACATCGTTAATCCTCAATCCTTGATTTATGTTGTCAGTATAGCCAGAGCGTTGTGGTTTCTCATTACAATTAGACCTGTGTCGCTGTGTTTTGCATGCATAATCTGTTAATTTTCAGTAGTACTCTTAGTCCGCTGGCAATTCATTGGCCAGTTTATTGGCGCGCAAATCGAGATGGTTTCTTAGACTATGTTGGAATTTCCAGAACCTCCCAAAAGTTATGGCTCAGTTTTCCTTGAGGAAACAGACAAGACATTGCCTGAGAAAATTGACCAGCGAACTCGCTATGCATTTTTTAGCACCATAGCGACAGGTGGTAAGTCTTTGATTAAGTCATGCAAAGATCTGCATCTTTCACGATTCGTCTGCTACAAGACACTCAAGCCGGAGTTCGCGGATGATGAGGTTGAACAGCAGCGATTGATTAGAGAAGCCCGTGTAACGGCTATGCTGCAGCACCCCAATACTGTGCCAACCTACGAGCTGGGTCGCGATACTAAGGGCAATCCCTACTTCACCATGAAGTTAGTGCATGGCTACACACTAAGAGAGATTTTAGATTATCGTGAACGTTATGATCTGATGCAATTGATGAAGTTACTTAATCAAGTTGCCTACGCGTTGAAGTATGCCCACAACCACGGCGTGGCGCATCGCGATATTAAACCGGAAAACATACTAGCAGGTCCTTTTGGTGAAGTGCTGGTGCTCGATTGGGGTCTTGCCAAGGTTTGGCATCCCGATGGGTCTGCGGTTGAAGACGTGGATGTTGATTCGCCAGATGTCGATGACATTACTTTGACCGGGCAAGGAAAAGTGCAGGGTACTGTGCACTATATGTCGCCCGAGCAGCTCAACAAAGATCCGAACATTGATGCGCGCACAGATATCTATAGTTTCGGCGCGGTACTTTACGAAGTTCTGTCGGGTAAGTGTCCTGCAAATGGCGAGAAGATTCATCATATTGTCGAGAGTGTTCTCAACGATATACCTCCCCCTCCCTCTGAGGTCACCAAACAACATGTGCCGCCACTACTAGAGAAAATTGCAATGTGTTGCCTACAAAAAAATGCGACTGATAGGTTTCAGTCTGTGGATGAATTGCTGATGGCACTGCAGCAGGACTGGCAGTCGACGCTAAGCTCGTTCTGAGGGGCTACTTTTAGGTCGGGTTTCGCACTGTTATTGCACTCTGCCCAATTACGCTGCACTATTTGCTTCTCACTATTGGGGCCTGATTGCTAGTTGGCTATGCAATTGATTAGGCAATTAACTAAGTAATCGATCTACTACTCGCGGGGAACTGCTGTGTCACTAAAACAACGAACAAGAATGATTGGCGCCAGTGCTGTATTACTTTTGTCGGTACTGAGCACAAACTCAATTGCGCAACCCGCAGACATCATCTTCACTGGTGAAAACATAATTACGATGGACGCCTCCGAGGTAGTTGCAGTTGCCGTGCTCGGCGATCGTATTATCGCTAGCGGTTCGCGCGCAGAGGTCTTTGCGTTAAGAGGAGACGATACTCGAGTAATAGAATTGGGTGATCGAGCTTTGCTTCCTGGATTCATCGACGCGCACGGTCATTTTTCTGGCGTATCGCGTTACGCTGCTCTTCTGGATCTCTCCTCTCCGCCCGTCGGCGGCGTCACCAGTATAGAGGATATCGTGCGTGCACTGCGGCTGCGCATCGAGCAGGAACAAATCCCTGCTGGCGATCTTGTGTTCGGGTTTGGTTATGACGACTCTTTGTTGGCAGAAGGGCGGCATCCGAATCGCGATGATCTAGATCGTGCCTCCGCAAATCATCCGATTGTAGTTAGGCATGTATCAGGGCACTTGCTGGCAGCCAACTCGATGGCTCTGGATCAGGCAGGCCTTTCCAGCTCAACGCAAAATCCAGAAGGGGGGATAATCAGGCGCCGGGCAGGAAGTAACGAACCCGACGGAGTAATGGAAGAGACGGCGATGGGAGCGTTTCCCGGTTCTACCGGCAACATGGGGCCCCAAGAGTTGAGCCGCCTACGGCGGGAGGCGATAGACATCTATGCTGGTTATGGAATTACTACGATACAGGACGCGAACATCAGCACGGCTTATGCAGATTTGATGCGCGCAGAGGCAGAAGCTGAGCCATATGCGGTGGACATTGTCGCGTACATAATGGCGAATCCGCTTAGCGATGAGGAATTGCAGGCGGTAAGTGCGGACGAGAGTTACACCGGTGGCTTTCGCGTCGGCGGAGTCAAATTCACGCTCGATGGTTCGCCTCAAGGAAGGACTGCTTGGATGTCACAGCCCTATACCGAAGGTCCTCCTGGGCAGAGTGCGGACTATGTCGCCTATCCTAGTTACAGCCCCGAAGCCTATAAGGCGCGCATGCCAGATTTATTAGCTAGAGGCGTGCCTGTTTTGGCCCATGCCAATGGAGATGCGGCTGTTCAGTTAATGATAGAGGGTATTGCCGAGGCGGTTGCTGGAAACACGCTTCCCGATCATCGAACGGTAGCTATTCATGCGCAATTGGCGAGGCCGGATCAGTTGGAGAAGTTTAAAGAGCTCGGTATTGTTCCTTCTTACTATGCGGTCCATCCCTATTTCTGGGGCGACTGGCATCGACTGAGTTTCGGTGAGGAGCGAGCGAGCTTCATAAGTCCTGTAAAGGCGACAGTCGAGCTCGGCATTCCCTTCACGGTCCATAACGACTCACCGGTAGTGCCGCCAGATATTATGCGCTTGGTTTCCATCACGGTGAATCGTCTGACTCGAAGCGGCTATGTGCTAGGGCCAGATCAACGTGCCTCTGTAATGGAGGCGCTCTATGCGGTAACACAGGGGGCTGCCTATCAGTATTTTGAGGAAGAAGAGAAAGGCTCGATAACAGTAGGCAAGCGCGCAGACCTGGTTATTCTCGAGCACAATCCCCTAACAGTAGATCCGCTGGTCTTGGAAGACATAGCGATCCTCGAAACCTTCTCCCGGGGTTTATCTGTCTACAGAAACTAGGCGTTTAAAGGAAAATTGGCGGTTGAAGAAAAATAATTGATAAGGAGTTGCAAATGAAGGCTGCGTTTATTGGACTTGGAGTAATGGGATATCCTATGGCCGGTCATCTTAAGAATGCTGGCATAGATGTCTGTGTCTATAATCGAACTGCTGAAAAAGCGCAGCGTTGGGTTGAAGAGTACAAAGGCAGTATGGCTCAGAGTCCAGCTGCCGCTGCGCGCGGCTGTGATGTTGTGCTGAGCTGTGTGGGTAACGATGATGATGTACGTCAGGTTTTACTCGGCGATAGCGGTGCGTTGTCTCAGATGCAATCAGGTGCGCTATTAGTAGATCACACGACAGCGTCGGCAACGCTAGCACGAGAGTTAGATTCGGCAGCTAAGGCGCGGGGCGTTGGTTTTCTGGATGCGCCCGTGTCTGGAGGGCAGGCTGGTGCAGAGAACGGGGCATTGACGGTAATGGTTGGTGGCGAAGATTCGGACTATGAAATAGCCAAGCCTGTGTTTGAAAGCTACTCCAAGTTCAGTAAATTGCTCGGCCCTGCAGGTAGCGGTCAGCTGGCAAAGATGGTGAATCAGGTTTGCATCGCTGGTGTCGTTCAGGGATTAGCCGAGGGTCTTAACTTCGCGCACAAGGCAGGCCTCGATGGCGAGGCGTTGATAGAAACGATCTCCAAGGGCGCGGCGGGTTCTTGGCAGATGGATAACCGCTTTGAAACTATGCTCGCAGACCAATACGAATTTGGCTTTGCGGTCGATTGGATGCGCAAGGATCTGGGAATTGCCATCGCCGAAGCTAAGAACAACGGAGCAGACTTGCCCGTGGCCGAATTGGTAGATAGTTTCTACGCTGAGATACAAGAAATGGGTGGCGCGCGTTGGGATACCTCCAGTCTGCTTGCGCGATTTACTAGAAAGTAACGATCTTCTAGGAATCTGTGCTCCCAGTGGAGTGCGGATTCCTACCGTGAGGGTTTGCCTTCTTAGGCTCTTGGATTCCCTAGCAGCCGTGCCATTGGCGATCTATCGGGTAGTCTCACAACTGTGTGAATTAGCCGCATTTCTATTGATTCTTAGCCACTAAACCTCTAAGTTACGGGCTCAGCATGATTAACCCTTGGGGGGTCGAATGAAATTCTCACTACCACTAATTTTAGCGTTTTCAGCCACTGTCTGTAGCTTTGCCATGGCTCAGGGCGAGTCATATGAAGTGCCTAAGACCGAATATGGTCATCCAGATTTACAGGGTGTTTGGAACTTCAGCTCGAGTACGCCTATGCAGCGTCCTAAGCAGTTCGCAGATCAGGAATTCCTGACGCGGGAGGAGGTTCAGGCTGCTATTGCACGGCAAGAGACATCTGCAGCAGCTGCAGATGCAGCAGCGGCAATTCTTGTCGTGAATCCCGAAGCGCCATCTGCTACGGATAATCCTGGCGGTTATAACGACTTCTGGTTTGAGATGGCGAATATAGGCGATACGGTTCGAACGTCGCATATTGTGTATCCGCTAGACGGCCGAATTCCTCCTGCGGTTGAAGGTGCGCAGAGACAGTTTGGTGGCTTGGGTCCAGATATTCCTAGCACTCGACCAGTTCGTTTCGTTGTTGGCGGTATCGCTAAGGATGGACCTGAAGATCGAGGAACGTCGGAGCGATGCATAGTTGGTTTTAACTCTGGTCCTCCGTTTACACCCAGCTTGTATAACAACAATGTACAAATTTTTCAGAACAAGGATACGGCGGTCATCATGACTGAGATGATTCACGATGCACGCATCGTTCGTCTTGGAGACAAGCCGGAATTATCAGATGACATTCGACTATGGTCGGGCGATTCTCGCGGATGGTACGAGGGTGACTCACTCATAGTAGAAACAAAGAATTTTAATGGCTTGCGACAGACGTTTTCGAGTACTGGGGACACCATGGACTTAGTATTAACCGAAAAGTTCACACGGTCAGCATTTGGTACCGTTGACTACGAATTCACCATTGATGACCCGTCTACTTTCACCGACAAGATTACCGCTGTCGTACCAATGACAAAAGTGGCAGGGCAGTTATACGAATATGCTTGCCATGAGGGTAACTACGGCATGTTCAATATCTTGCGCGGCAAGCGCATGGAAGATCGTCGGGAAGCCGAAGGCGAACAATAAGGAATAGTTAGTAATTGGATTGTTGAATCCTAAATATTAACTAAAAGACAAAAACAATTAAGGGCAGTAAATGAAAATTCTAATTCAAAAACAAATAGCAAAGCTTGGACTATTCACTCTAGTGGGCATTTTCTCGATCATGCAGGCAGCTGCACAGAGTGGAGATGTTCAGCGTACACCTAGCGGTAAGCCAGATCTTAGTGGTATATGGCAGGCGATGACATCGGCGCACTATGATGTTGAGCCTCATGCCGCATCCGAAGGTCCTCATTCAGGTTTGATGGGAGCACTGTCAGCAACACCAGCCGGCTTAGGAATTGTTGAAGGCGGTAGAATTCCTTACAACGAACAGTCACTGCGCGTTCGCGATGCGAACAAAGCTAATGGTATAGATAATGATCCGCTGACAAAGTGTTATATGCCAGGTGTTCCTCGAGCGAATTATATGCCTTTTCCTTTCCAGATTGTGCAATCTGAGAGCGTCATTCTTATGGCCTACGAGGTTGCGGAATCAAATCGTATCGTCTACGTCGACCAGCCCGAACTGGAATCGCAGGTTGACGCATGGATGGGACATTCCAATGCACATTGGGAAGGTGATACGTTGGTAGTTCGAGTTTCTGGTCAGATGCCTGATACATGGTTCGATCGTTCCGGCAATCACCACAGCTATGAAATGGTAGTCGAGGAGCGTTGGACCGCGACAGGCGCAAATCATGTTCAGTACGAAGCGACTATTACTGACCCAAATACTTTTACAGCACCTTGGACTATTAGCTTCCCGCTCTATCGCCACGTTGCGGATAATATGCAGCTGCTCGAATTCAAGTGTGCTGAGTTTTCTGAAGAGTATTTGTATGGCGAATGGCGTAAGCCAGGCACGCCTCGAGGCAACCCGCCTCAGTAGACGTTTGATCTGTTATTAGCAATTGGATTCATGCTAGCTTAATGAGTACCTAATTCGTGGGAGCAGATTATGTTAAGAAGAATGGTTATCCATGTACTAGCATTGCTCGTTGTCCTAGCGAGCGCACTTGTTTTTTTCGCAACTTGCATGCGACGACCAGCGCATCTTCGCAGGCGGAGCCTCATCAGACTCCGGTATCAGTTACTCCATCCAGGTAAGCTCAGTAGCTCCGATTACCATCAGCGGGCTGCTCTGCCCTCAGCCTGAGCACATCGGTGAGTTAGCAGATATTTATGTGGCGTTCGAGATTGCAGATGTCATCTATTTCCTGAATGACGCCGATCAGTTGCTGGATTTGAGCTCAAATGAACTCAGCGCGTATAGGCAGCAGGTGACTCTTCAGAGCTCAATGTCGCAGAGTATTTTTAGCGGCCTAGTCGGTTCCACTGCCCCATCGGTTAATCTGCATGTCGGTTATACCCTCGACGATGTCTTTCATTTTGATCAGCGGCCAATAAATTTCTCGGTCGGCATCCCTGAGAAGCTATCAGCTCTATCGGTTTTCCCCGCACAAGATGACCTCGCAGCGGCGGCTAGTGGCGAGATAAAAATTAGTTTCGATCGTCAATTGGATCCAGCACAAGTTAGCAATGAAATGATAAAAGCATTCGGGTGGCGGTGAGTGGTCTTGTGCTAGTGGCGATATGAATGGCGACGGACTGATGGATGTAACAATAGGGTCCTGCAACAGTAACGAATTGACTGTCATGTTATCCAATGGAGATGATAGCTTCACCGAGTCCAATCGCGTGGCTGCAGATGGCGACCCATGGATGCTTGCCGTTGGTGACATCGATCGTGACGGCGACGTTGATATAGCTGCTGCGAATGCTAAAACTCTAACAGTTTTTATGGGTTCTGGTAGTGGGGGTCTAGGTAACCCGGCTAGCTATAACCTCGCCGAGAACGATGAAGGATTTCCGTTTACCGTCGATCTAGGGGATCTTGATGGTGATCTAGACATAGTGACCTCAAACTTTCGTACGAAGCTATTTTTGATTCATGAGAACCAAGGAGATGGTTCCTTTCTGCGATTACCCAATCAATTGTTTGCCCTAGAGGCGGCCTCCTGTGCAATTCTGCACGACTGGGATAACGATGGCGATCTCGATATAACGGGGATAGATGAAGTGCTAGATCAGCTTCTGCTATACCGGCACTAGCGAAGGTTCGCCAATAGGAACATTGGTTTATTGGAGTCAAACAACTGGTGGTGACTCCCTAAGCTATCTTGGATCAAGTTATTTTGGCTCCACTATTTCTTAATTAGGCACAACCCTTAGCACTTTGCCACTATCGCTATCAGTTAGAATATACAAAAAGCCATCTGGGCCAACGCGAATATCGCGTATGCGTGCGGCGATCTCGGTAAAAATCGGTACCTCGCCTGTAACTTTCCCCGCTTCCATTTTAATGTGCCTTACTTCTTGATCGACCAATGCACCGACAAAAATATCCCCCTGCCATTCCGGAAATGCAGCGCCGCTATAAATTGCCAAGCCAGACGGCGCAATGCTAGGGACCCAATAAGTTAATGGCTCTTCAATTCCTGAGGCTGATTTCAGCGGAGAGACATAAGCGCCGGAATAATTAATACCTTTGGTGACAGCGGGCCAGCCATAGTTACTGGCCGGTAATACGGCATTCAACTCATCTCCACCTTGTGCGCCGTGCTCGTGCATATAAACTATGCCCGTGGTGTCATCCAACACCAAACCTTGCGGACTCCGATGACCGTAAGACCAAATCTTGGGATCACCCTGCCTGCCATCTGCATAGGGATTATCGTCGGGCACACTGCCGTCTTTGTTGATGCGAATTATTTTTCCTAGCAGACTAAATCTGTCCTGTGCAGCCTCGCGATACTGAAAGCCATCGCCGGTAGTCATCATTAAGGTTCCGTCGGCTAAGAATATCATCTTGCCACCATAGTGAACCGGTGTGTCTTTTAACGGAGAGACTGTAAATAGGGTCTGAACATTTTCAACCGAATCGCCACCCAGTGTGCCTTTAATAATGCGAGTACCGTTTTCACCGGCAGTGCCATGGGCAAAAGAGAGGTAGATGGTTTGATTCGACGCAAAATCAGGATCTAGCATAATATCGAAGTAGCCGCCCTGGCTGGCTACATAGGTATCGGGCAATCCCCCCAATGGCGCACTCACCACTCCTGCCGCGTTTATGCGACGAACTTCGCCGACCCTTAGCGCAACCAGGTAGTCGCCGTTCGGCAGGAAGGCGATAGACCAAGGATATTCCAATCCCTCGGCAACGGTCTCAATATTGTAGCCGATAGCGGCTTGGTTACTTGTTGCAGCGGCAGCATTTGCTGCGTCGATGGGTGCTGTAATCATCCCTAAGATCATTGCCGTGGCCAACAGACTAATGCGCATAACCCTTTCACTCCCAACAAATTCAGGTCATCATAGCAAACACAGGCAGATATGTAGGTTTTTTAGATGCACAATATAATAGTTAAAAGCGTGAGTAGTTTTCTCGCAGCGGTTATCGCTGCCTATATCCTTGGTGCAATATTCATCAGCCAAGGCAATATTGCCAGCGTTGTCGCGATGGGTTTTGACATCTCTATGGCACAACGATTTGATGCCGCCTTACATGATGTGACGCATATGACAAATATTTATCTTCCGGTGATCGCCGTGAGTTATTTAATTGCTATGCCTGTTGCCACATTCATGATTAAGTATGTTCCTCACCAGCGCATGATCTTGTATGTATTGGCAGGCGCTGTTGGCTTGGTTACCATTCACTTATTTTTGAAGCTGCTCTTAGGTATCTCTGGTATCGCAGCGACGCGCACCGTCGTTGGTTTGATTGCGCAAGCTATTGCCGGTGGAGTAGGTGGCTATTTGTTTCATGTAATCTCTTTGAAGCGAACTGATCCAGGTTAGCAACTCCCGTTCGGTCTTTATCTTCGCGTTAAGAATTATTGGGGGCAGAGTAACTTTCCAGCAGCCTTAATGCCTGTGTTGCGCTGACCGGTTGAATTCACAGCACAAAACGGCCATTGGTTTCCCTTCTAAAAACCGGCAATCGTTAGTATGACAGCCTCGTCACTCGCCGTGATTGCTCACAAACTCATTCAGCGCCTTGCGTTGTATATCCGGCACTCTTGCTCCCTCTTTGGGGTAGCCCGTTACTATCACCATCAAGGGCTTCTCTGTGTTCGGTCTTTCTAGAATAGTATTCAAGAACTTCATCGGGCTAGGCGTGTGAGTCAAGGTTGCGAGTCCGGCATTGTGTAAGGCGGCAATCAGCAGGCCGGTCGCAATACTGGCTGACTCTGTAACATAGTAATTCTTCAGTTTGTTTCCCTTGGCATCTAAAACAAATTTCTGTGCAAAGACAACTATGAGATAGGGGGCGTGTTCGAGAAACGGTTTGTCTGAGTCTGTGCCAAGCGGCGCAAGGGCATCCAGCCAGTCTTGCGGAGCACGCTTTTCATAGAACTCCTTTTCTTCCACTTCCGCCGCAGATCGAATCTCTCGCTTGATGGCGGGGTTGCTGATCAAGGCGAAGTGCCAGGGTTGTCTATTCGCTCCGCTAGGAGCGCTACCGCCTACGCTAAGACAAGCGTCGATCACATTCCTGGAGACCTCTCTGGAGGAGAAGTCACGTACCGTTCTCCTTTTTTGCATTAGCGCATTGAATTCAAATGATCGAGCTTGCATTTCCTCTTCGGATAGTTCTTCAAAGGCTAGTTCGATCGTACTTCTTATCGTTGTGGGGGGTTGTTCTGTCATAGTTTTCCCGGTTTAGCACAATATTCTTCTATGGGTTCGTTTATACCGGCTGCATCGGAGTGACACAATACTTGTGTTGGTTAAGCCGTGTTCTAGATTCGGTAGATGGGGAACCAAAAAAACGCTAGTCTATTGATGCGAAGTGTAGACTCAGATTCGCTATTACAATTAAACCCAACTTCGAGAGAGATACAATGCATCTTCGATCACTTTCCTTAGCGACACTAATGGTTTTTAGTATCAGTCTTCCCCTACAGGCGCAGGATGATTTCGAGTACTGGCCTGATACTAATTATGACCCGGCTATACCCACTGTCTTTGACGTGCTTGGCTATCAGCCCGGTGAGCGAATTACCTGGCATCGCGATGCGATTCGCTATTTTCACGCCTTGGCAGAGGCGGCTCCCGATCGAATTGAAATTGTAGAATACGCGCGCAGTTGGCAGAACCGAGAATTAATCTACGCCGTAGTATCAAGTGCCGAGAACAATGCAAGCTTGAGTGAAGCTAAGGCCAATATGCAGGCCTTAGCCGACCCACGCATCACCAACGAGGCTGCAGCGAATAGAATTATTGCACAGCAGCCGGCGGTGACTTGGTTGTCCTATGGTGTGCACGGTAATGAAATTTCATCTACTGATGCGTCCATGCTGACTGCTTATCATCTGCTCGCATCTCGCGGGGATGATCGTGTCGATTCGATTTTGCAGAACACTATTGTGGTCATTGACCCGATGCAGAACCCAGATGGCCGCGATCGGTTTATTCACAATTTTGTTACTGCGGAGGGTCTGGTTCCAGACTCGGACAGGCTCTCGGCAGAGCATGATGAACCCTGGCCGGGTGGCAGAACGAACCATTACCTCTTCGACATGAACCGCGATTGGTTTATACAGACACAACCAGAGACACAAGGCCGGACCAAGGCGATGTTGGAATGGTATCCAGTCGCGTATGTGGATGCCCATGAGATGGGTTCTGATGGGACCTATTTCTTTGCACCGGAGGCGATACCGTACAATCCTCATCTCGCGGAGGCGCAGCGATCGAGCCTGCAGCTGTTTGGGCGTAACAACGCGCGCTACTTTGACATGTTCGGCTTCGACTATTTTACTCGGGAGGTGTATGACGCCTTCTATCCTGGCTACGGTGCCAGCTGGCCTTCCTATTTTGGCAGCATCGCGATGACCTACGAGCAGGCTTCCGCTCGCGGATTAGTAGTCAGACAGTATGATGGCAACGATTTGCATTATCGCTATACCGTTAGAAATCACTTTGTGACTTCACTCGCTACGGCTGAAACGGTTGCGCAGAACAGAGAGAAGTTTCTACAAGAATTCTATGAATACCGAGTTAGCGCGATTGAAGAGGGTGAGAATGAAGATACTCGAGCTTATATTTTGCCAGTACAGACAGATCAAGCTGCTGCAAATAAACTCGCCGGTTTGCTAAGTCGGCAAGACATTGAAGTGCAGCGTGCACTATCGTCGTTCAATGCCTGTGGCGAGTCCTACCAGCCGGGTTCTTACCTGATTCGTACTGATCAGCCATCCAAGCGTTTCATCCGCACCTTGCTGGACACTGAAGTTGGCATGGAAGAAGGCTTTCTTGCGGAGCAGGAACGGCGCCGGGAGCGCAACTTGCGGGATGAGATCTATGACGTAACGGCATGGTCGTTGCCACTGATGATGAACGTCCAAACAGATATCTGCGGGCGCATTCCCAGTGGTGATTTCGAGCTAGTAGGTACCGATCTCGTGCAGCCGGGTATTGTGACAGGCGGACGTGCCTCCGTTTCCTATCTTGTTCCATGGGGTTCAGCGCCGGCGGTTAAATTTCTGTCAAGAGCACTGAGAGAAGGGCTGGCAGTGAAGAGCAACGATAGGGCGTTCACGAATATCGGCAATGAATATCCTGCGGGCACGTTAATTCTCGATATCGTCGATAATCCTAGCACTGTACATGAGACGGTAAACCGTTTGGCAAGCCAGACCGGCGCGAATGTGGTCGCGGTTAGCGATAGCTGGGTAACAGATGGGCCGAGCTTCGGTAGCGCCAACGTTGTACGTCACAACGAGCCTAAGGTCGCGATGGCCTGGGATGTGCCTACTGCTTCCTACAGTGCCGGCAATACGCGTTTCGTTATCGAGCGTCAATTTGATTTCCCGATTACAGCAATACGAGTAGACAATCTACGCTCGGCAAATCTGAATCGGTACCAGGTTCTCATATTGCCCATAATGAATGGCGCGGGTTACAAGTCGGTGCTTGGCGAATCGGGAATCGAAAACCTAAAGACTTGGGTGAGACAGGGTGGTGTCATCATTAGCCTCGGCAATGCAACGCGCTTTCTGGCGGACCCAGATGTAAATTTACTTTCCATTCGGCGCGAGCGCGCCGTACTCGAGGAGGAGGTTGCCGAAACCGAAAATGCAGATGAGGCTGAGGAGTCTGCGGTAGATGGCCAATACCTAACTTCACTAGACCAATATGAAGCGCAGACTCACGCCCTCGAGAACTATCCAGATGCCGTTTCCGGTGTGCTGGTAAGAGCCGATGTCGATCAGGAGCACTGGCTTAGCGCGGGAGTAGCACCTGTGCTTAACGTCTTGGTTCGAGGCAGCGATGTGTATACGCCGGTTCGCCTCAGCGATGGCTTTAACGTAGCTCGATTTCAGGGTCCCGATGACCTGCTCGCGAGCGGGTATATCTGGGATGAGAATCGCAGGCAGCTTGCTTATAAGCCTTTCGTTGTCTCGGAGTCTTATGGCGCAGGAGAGGTTATCGCGTTCACACAAGACCCAACTGTACGTGCCTATCTGGATGGTCTAAACGTTATGCTGATGAATGCGATATTTAGAGGTGCGGCACACGCGCGACCGGCGCGTTAGAACAGAATGAATCTAGACTGATTGTGAAATGCAGGTGGGGCAGGGTTGCCTCACCTGTTGATTGCTAACGTTCTATAGTGAACAGGCCGTTGACAGTATTGTAGGTATTCATTTCATCTATCAGGTCGAACCCTCCCACGAATGCCGAGCCAGTATTTCCGCTGAAGACTCCCCCGAGGTTTGTGTCGATGGAATTACTGATGATGCCAGTGCTATCTAGTAACTGCCCACTAGTGGCGTTTAAGTCGACTACGCCTTTGAGAACAGATCCACTAAATTCGATAGCCCATGTTTGATCTGCGACTAAAACAGCTAGAGTACCCTGATCGATTACACCTGTTTCGAAATCGATACTCATGCCAGCTATCAGACTGGATATGTCTCCAGCGCTTCCGTTGCCTATGAAAGAAGAGGCGATTGTGGTGGCGTAGTTATGACTACCAGTTAGTTTACCGATAGGTGTTGGATTTACCTGAGCTAGGTAGTCGCTGGTTGCCACTAGTACGAGGTCATCATTTACCCGGCTGATAACCATGAATTTTTCGTCGACTTTGCTATTCCAACTACCCCAGCTGATGCCTTGTGTATCGATGGTCAATTCTGGTTTTAGCAGGGTCTGGCCGTTACCACCTGAAATTCCGTTACCGAGACCAATTCCAGCAGTAGTGGTAGTAATAATAATAGTGCCATCGTCATTACCGGAATTTCCGTTACCATTGTTGCCAGAGGTATCGTCGGTAGCAGAGTCGGTTCCATCGATGTTAGCAGACCAGTAAGTCTAAAATGGAAGAATATTGAGACAGTTGGTAGCCTATTCGAGTTTTGCGCCACGTTTCGTTGGCTCTGCTCGCTTATCCTGTCTCTTATACACATCTGACGCTGCCGACGAATAGA
>OJIK01000197.1_pt1 | contig 22034 bp, 12 predicted proteins | sample 1595571 | NCBI WGS metagenome assembly OJIK01 (sample SAMN05416791, study PRJEB24817) | seawater metagenome | isolation source: Sea water | place: Canada:Atlantic | collected 2013-11 | reverse complement strand
ACGAGATCAGCCTCGGTCTCGTGGGCTCGGAGATGTGTATAAGAGACAGTGCTTAAACTCTGCGGAGTTATGCCTAAATATGAAGCTATTTGATAATTTGGGATGATCTTTTCAAATTCTGCATAATCCTTCATGAATTGATTGTATTTTTTTTCTGCAGAAAGAGTTAGCAAGCTTAAAATTCTATATTGAAGTGCTGCAATACGTTTTTCAAAATTTTTACGCTGTAAGGTCTCAAATTCTGGATACATTTTATGTAATATTTCTATACTTTTTTTTTCTATTATTAAAACTTTAGATTGGGTAACACTTTCTATAGAAACAACCGATGTGTTGTTCGTGTAAAGGGTCATATAATCACTTATCCACCAGTTTTTAATTGCGAACTGTATGGTGTGTTCTTTTCCGTCTTCTGTTTTATAAAAAGAACGCAAACAGCCATTTGTGACAAAAATATGTTCTTTTTTTATAGAATTATCCAAGAGAATCTTTTCTCCTTTCACTAATTTTTTTTCTATAATAATTTCATTCAGTTTCTCTTTAATCTTGTCAGAAATAGTAATTTTTCCATTAAAATATGCTAAAAGTTCTGTCATCTATTTTAATTATTACCAAAAAAGTTGAGATTGAATAAAAAGCAGTATAATTTGGTTTTTTTGATGATACATCCTTTTTTTTTATTGCCATCAAGAGACTCCAAGTGTTTTTTAGACTTAGGGATGTCTGTTTTTTATAGCAGGCTAAAAATAAGAAAAATGAGCAGAAAACAATGCTCATACTCATCTATTTTAGAAAAATAGGTATAAATACCTAGTACTAACGTGGTGGGATATAGTTGAGGGTTTTGTGTAGCTTTTGTATTACTGTCAGATATTTTTAAGCAGGCTAAAAGTAGTAATACATGGCATAATTTTTTAGAAAATAAATCAGTTCTTGTTGGGTAGTTTACCCTGTGTTTGATAAATAGAGCGGTTATAGACAATACATATATTGTCTATAACCGCTTATTATATTCTTTTGTAAAAACTCATTACTTATTTTATTTTAAGAGCCCCAATGCCATGTTCCCATAACAAGGTATTGTAGGTAGGAATTACTGTATTTAGTAGTTCATCAGAAATGCTTCTGAGCGCTTTCCATTGGTTGTTAAGTTCTACAAGTCTATTTTTAGATGCTTGGTTTAGCTTGGGTAAACTGCTATCATTTTGGTTCATAAGAAAAATATATTCTGCAGTAAATTTATTTGGAAAATTCTCTACATCATCATAAGCTTTAGACTTGCGCTGTACCATATCTTCATCCCAAGATATAAGTTGTTTAACAATAGCATTCCCTTTGGTTTTTAGACTGCTGTATTTTTCTTCTTTAGGCAACTCTTTTAAAATTTGTGCTATTTGATGTTGTACTTTTTTTAATTTTTGAACCCGTGTGTGCATGTCTACAAGATTGGCCTCGGTACTGGTTTTAAAATCATGTATTTCTAGATACTCTTTCTTGGTAATGTCATACAAGGGGTTTGGTAGTATGCTAAAAGTAACCTTAGAAGAGTTGTTTTTTTGTTTTAAGGTAGCTGTATAACTCTCTGGCATTGCTTTATGACCTCTAAAAGACCCTTCTATATAAGCAGTTGGTATACCTGGTAAACTTTGGTATCTCATGTCCCAAACAAAACGGTTAAGCCCTATTTTTGTAGATAATATAGGTTCTGGAGAAGGCCCCCCTGGGTATCTTAAATATGTAGCATCTGCTTTAGAACTAATGGTTCTAACCACTAAACCCTCTTTATCTTTTATTTCTAAAGATAGTTCTGTGTCTTTTAAGGCAGTAGAGATATAATAGTAAAACACAACACCATTGGCAGGGTTTACACCACTAGAATCATCTGTGCCTAAGAAGCTATCTGAATTATTATTTAACTGACTGCTCCAATTACCAATAATAGCATCTTCTGGTTGAAGTAGTGTAAAAGCGGTTTTAGTTCCTTCAAACTGTCTTAGTAAGCCCAAGTCATCTAAAATCCAAAAAGATCTACCCATGGTAGCAATGGTTAAATCGTTATGGCTAATTTTTAAATCTGTAATGGGTGTTATGGGTAAATTTAACTGAAACGATTTCCATTCTTTTCCACCATTCCAAGAGATATACATTCCTAATTCTGTACCGGCAAAGAGCAAGTCTTTTCTTTCTGTATCTTCTCTGATAACTCTTGTATAGGCTCCTGTAGGAATGCCAGAACTAATATTGGCCCATGTTTTACCATAGTTTGTTGTTTTGTAAAGAGCAGGGGTATAGTCGTTAAATTTAAATTTAGTGGTGGCAATATACGCTGTAGCCTTGTCATGAGGAGAAACTTCTATAGAGTTAATTAACGTTTCTGGAAGGTTTTTAGGAGTTACAATACTCCAGGTTGTTCCTCCATTTTTAGTTATTTGTAAAACACCATCGTCTGTAGAAGCCCAAAGAACTCCTTTTTCATGTGGTGATTCTACTACATAGGCTAAGGTTCCGTAATTCTCTGCACCAACTGCTTCATTTGTATAAGGCCCGCCACCTTTTCCTTGCTTCTCTTTTTCGTTATTAGATAAGTCTGGTGAAACTTCTTCCCAATTATTTCCGTTATCTCTGGTTCGCAATAATAACTGCGCGCCGTGGTAGTAGGTATTTGCTTCATGCTGAGACCAAATAATAGGAGCATTCCAGTTGTACCTGTATTTCATGTCTTTAGAGTCTCTACCCAAGTATTGGATAGGAGAAGCCATAATCTGGGTACTAGCTCTTGCTTTTGTATCTAAAATTTCAATGGTTCCTAAATAACTTCCTCCCAAAACATATCTAGGATCGTCAGGATTAAATGCTAAAAAGGCACTTTCTCCACCTGCAGAAGCAGACCAATTTTGTTCATTTATACCACTGCTTCCCAGTGCAAGACTGCTAATTTTTACAGAAGAATTATCTTGTTGCCCACCATAAAGATTGTAAGGAAACAAATTGTCTGTGTTTACTCTGTAAAACTGTGCAGTAGCCATTCTATTTTGTGGAGACCATGTTTTTCCGTAATTATAAGACACCGCAGCACCACCATCATTAGCAATAATCATGTTTTTGTGATTGGTAGGGTTAATCCAAAGATCATGGTAATCTCCGTGCGTACCAGTAATTCTAGACCAGGTTTTACCTCCATCTATAGACCGCTGTGCACTGGCATTTAAAACGTATAACTTTTCTTCATCTGTAGGGTCTATAAATAACTCAATATAGTACCATGCTCTTTGAATTAGGCTATGATCTGAAGAAATTTTAGACCACTTTTTTCCTGCATTATTAGATACAAATAAACCTCCTAATTCTTTGTCGGAATCACTTTCTATTAAGGCATATACTTTTTCAGAATTTGAACGACTTACCGCTATAGCCATTTTACCTTTCTCTTTGGGCAGGCCTTCGTGAATTTTATTCCAAGATATACCACCATCGGTAGTTTTGTAAAGACCACTTCCAGGGCCTCCACTTACCACTTTCCATGGCAACCGTTGATGTTCCCACATGGCTGCATACATTACCAAAGGATTGTTAAAGTCCATAGATAATTCTGCACATCCTGTTAGATTGTTTACATAAAGTACCTTGCTCCAGTTGGCACCGCCATCTTCAGATTTAAAGACCCCTCTTTCTTTATTGGGGCCGTACAAAGCACCTTGTGCTGCCACAAAAAGAATGTCTGGGTTTTTAGGATGTATGACTATTCTTGAGATATGTTGCGTAGCTTTTAGCCCTATATTTTTCCAGGTTTTACCAGCATCTGTAGATTTATATACGCCATCTCCATAAGAAGTCATTACTGCTCTAGGCGCATGCTCGCCCATTCCTACATATACAATGTTTGAGTCACTTTCGGAAACTGCCACTGCGCCAACAGAGCTAGTTTTAAAATACCCATCTGAAATGTTTTTCCAAAGTTGGCCCCCGTCTTGTGTTTTCCAAAGCCCTCCTCCTGTATTTCCCATATAATAGGTCATAGGATCTCCAACAACACCGGTTGCAGCAACAGATCTACCACCTCTAAAAGGGCCAATATTTCTGTATTTGACCGATTCAAATATAGCATCTATTGACTGAGCAAATGTGGCTGTGATTAGAAAGAATAATAGAAAAGAAAAGCTTAATTTTTTCATGGTTTTGAATTTTTGAGCTAGCTATATTTTAGATAAAATGCTATTTCAAATTTAGCAAAAATTATATTGCTTTATTTCAGCTCTAGCCAATCATTTATTTTAGTTAAAAATTCATTCATTTAAAACACAAAAAAACACAGGTATTAAATACCTGTGTTTAAAATCTTATAAATTTTTGGGGAATTTTTTTAATAGACCGTTATTCTGTTCTTTTAAAATAAGTAACAATACTAGCTTTTGCTAAGGTATTGTTCCAGAGGTAGTAGCCTACAATTGCAGGATTGGTATTTTTGTCTAGACCTAAAGTATCGGTTTTTAATGCATGAACAGTAATAATATACTGGTGAAGACCATGACCAACTGGTGGGCAGGGGCCACCATACCCTTGCATTCCATAATTGGTAACACTTTGTATGGTTCCTTCTGGGCTTAGGTTTAATTTGATGTCTCCAGCGTTAGAAACCAATGTTGTTGTAGTTGACGGAATGTCAAAAACTACCCAATGCCACCAACCGCTTCCAGTAGGAGCATCTGGATCATACATTGTAATAGCAAAACTTTTGGTTCCTTCTGGAGCATTTTCCCAAGATAGTTGTGGAGATTCATTTTTACCTGTACAACCAAAGCCATTAAATTCTTCAGTAACTGTTGCTTGTCCTCCTAGACTAGAGCTAGATAAGGTAAATGTATTTTGAGCAAATAAGGCACTAGAGATGCTTAGCATAAGGCCTAAAATAATGGTAGTTTTCTTCATGAGATATTTATTAATTTGACTGTAAAAATAGGTAGTTATTAGTGTATTGTTGTATTTGATTTGGTTCAAAAACTATTGATAAAAGTTCAATTTGATTGGTATTGCTTTGGAGTAAGCCCAAATTTTAGTTTAAATGCTTGAGTAAAATTGGAGAGCGTTTCATATCCTATTTCTTCAAAAATATCTGAGGGTCTTTTTGAGTTGTTCTTCAGAAGAAAAGCAGCGTGCTCTAATCTTTTTTCTTGAAACCATTTGCTAGGTGTGCTTCTAAAATGTTTTTCAAATTCTCTTTTAAATGTAGACACACTCATGTTAGATATAAATGAAAGCTCTTTAATAGTTAACTTGTTTAATTGATTGCTTTCTATTGTTTGAATAAACTTCTGATGCTCATTACTGCTATTACTAATAAGCGAATACAGAAATTCTACTCCTTTAAATTCTACTAAATAAAGCATTATTTCTTCAAACTTAGTTTCTAAAATACGAGACTGAATCTTTTTTGAAAGTTTAGAAATATCTAAAAGACTTTCTACAAACCGTTTAATAAATACATCGTAGCTAAATGAATAGGTAGAATAGTAGTTTTTTGAATCTGGTGCATTTAACTCAAATTTTCTAATAAATTTTAAGACATCTTCATTAGAAAAAAACAATAAAACACTTCTATAATACTCCTCTACATTAGATAGTTTTTCTGTCATTAAACAATTGCCAGATTTCATCAATAGAAATTGACTGTTATTAATTGCGTAAGAAGAATTGTCAAAAAAAACTTCCTTAGTTCCTTCTTGTAGAAAACTAAAGGTATTTTTATTTAGTAAAATTTGTTGTTTTGAAATTTCTTGAGTACTCTCGTAATCATAAACTTCAATAGAAAGTATAGAATTTAAAGCCAATTCATCTGGTAGGGTAATTGTATTCATTAGTTCTAATTAAATTAATAACTTCATTAGTTTAGCATCTAAATATGCTACAATTCATTATTGAGTAAAAAACGCTCTAGCTCTTTTATATAGAGTGGGTTGTCTATAATTGTACGGTGCTTTTCTCCTTTAATACTAACCAATCTATCTGTAGGTTTAAAATATTTTTGCAACTTTATAGAAGAGCCATAATAAACAACTTCATCTTCGGTACCATGAAAAATTAGAAGTGGCATCTTACATAGCTTAATAAACTCATTGGTTTTAAAATGATACTTGCTCAAATAATGAAACGGATAAAGTTTTGTGAGTTTGGTAGTATGGTTTGCTACATCTTTAAAGTTATAAAATGGAGCCTTAAGAACTAGTAATTTAGGAGTGTTTTCTGAAGCTAATTTAGCAGCCAATGAAGACCCTAAAGAGTAGCCAATAATAATGATGTCTTCTTCTTTATATGATTTTTTTAATTCGTTGTATAAGAATTGATTGTCTTCAAAAAGTTGATGTTCATCACTCAGTGCTCCTTCACTTTTTCCATAACCTCTGTAATCGGTCATAAAAATATCGTATCCAAGATTTGTATAAATTGGGGCTAGTTTTCCAAATTTCTCTAGTGAGTTGCCATTGCCATGTAAGTAAAAAATAACCCCTTTAGAATTCTTAATTTTAAAAAGAAGGCTGTTTAAAATTGTACCATCTTTAGTGGCGCTCTTTATCTCTTCAAAATCTTGGTTAAATTTAAACGTATAATTTTTAGCCAACTTAATGGGTTTAAAAAATAACTTTTCTTGATTGAAGTAGAATACAATACCTATGAGTAGGTAGATAATTAGAAGAGGTACTGCCATAAATAGTAAAAAACTAGTCATTATTTTTTTCATGTAACCTGTCATTAGATGATTTTTTAGTGCCTCTAATTTACCAAATAATAGCTTACAATATAGTTATGAGGATTGCAAACAATAAGTATTATTAACATATGTTAATAATTGTATTTTTATTGTTATGTATAAAAGTTGATTTAAAAATAAAAAACACCTCGAAAGAGGTGTTTTTTAACAAATATGTTTTGTAGACTTATAAAGATGATTCTGGTGTTTCCGGAGTTTCTGGAGTATCAATAGTTACATTTTCATTTAAAAATGCATCTGTAGCAGTTTCCACTTCTTCTTCAGTTCCTTCAAAAACTTTTTCTTTTTTGATGGTTATTCCATTTTCGGTTACTGAATAAGAAACTACAGCTTTTACCGTTCCGTCCTCATTTTTAGTCATATTAACATCAACTTTTCTTTCTGCATTAGAATCTTCGTTTGCTGTTATGTTAGCTGTAACTTCTATAGTTTCTTTATGAAGATTTGCTTCTGCACTATGCCCTCCTAAGATAGGAGCAATCACCAATCCTATTAAACAGGTTAGTTTAATAAGAATGTTCATAGACGGCCCAGAAGTATCTTTAAATGGATCTCCAACAGTATCTCCGGTAATTGCAGCTTCATGAGCAGCAGAACCTTTATGTGTCATTTCACCATTTATCATTACTCCAGCTTCAAAAGATTTTTTTGCATTATCCCAAGCACCACCAGCATTGTTTTGGAAAATTGCCCAAAGCACACCACTTACAGTAACACCAGCCATATAACCACCAAGCATTTCGGCAATCATTAAGTTATCCATTCCAAAAAGCATTGGTACAAATGCAATCACTAAAGGAAAACCAATAGTTAATAAACCAGGTAACATCATTTCTTTTAAAGATGCTTCTGTTGAAATAGCCACACATTTGTCATATTCTGGTTTCCCAGTACCTTCCATAATTCCTGGAATCTCTTTAAACTGACGTCTCACTTCATACACCATTTCCATGGCTGCTTTACCTACAGCGTTCATTGCCAAGGCAGAGAATACTACTGGTACCATACCACCAACAAACAACATCGCTAAAACAGGTGCTTTAAAGATGTTAATACCATCTATTCCTGTAAAGGTTACATAGGCAGCAAATAGTGCTAAAGATGTTAATGCAGCAGATGCAATAGCAAAACCTTTACCTGTTGCTGCAGTTGTATTACCAACTGAATCTAAAATATCTGTACGTTCTCTAACAATAGGGTCTTGTTCGCTCATTTCAGCAATTCCACCTGCATTATCTGCAATAGGTCCAAAAGCATCAATAGCTAATTGCATAGCTGTTGTAGCCATCATTGCTGATGCTGCCATAGCAACACCATAAAATCCTGCAAAAGCATACGATGACCAAATTGCAGCAGCAAATAAAATTACTGTTGGAAAAGTAGAGATCATACCTGTTGCTAAACCTGCTATAATATTAGTTCCTGCTCCTGTAGCAGATTTTTGTACAATATTTAAAATTGGTTTTTTACCTAAACCTGTATAGTATTCTGTTACTGAAGAAATAACTGCTCCTACAACCAAACCAACTAATGTTGCATAAAAGACTCTCAATGCAGAAATATCTTTTAATACATTACCATTAGATTCAAAGAAATTCATTTTCATTGTTTCTGGCAGCATCCAAGTACATAAGAAATAACAAGACACTGCTACTAATAAAATAGAAAACCAGTTTCCTTTATTAAGAGCTCCCATAACTTGAGACTCTTTAGCATCGTTACTTTTAATACTTACCAACATAGTACCAAGCATTGAAATAAGTATTCCAATACCAGCAATAGACATTGGTAATAGTATAGGACCTATTTTACCAAAACCTGCAAATATGTCTATATTGTTTACATCTATAATATAGTTACCTAAAACCATAGCTGCTAATACTGTTGCTACGTAAGAGCCAAATAAATCTGCTCCCATTCCTGCAACATCACCTACATTATCTCCAACATTATCTGCAATTGTAGCAGGGTTTCTTGGATCATCTTCTGGGATACCAGCTTCTACTTTACCTACTAAATCTGCACCAACATCGGCAGCTTTTGTGTAGATACCTCCACCAACACGTGCAAATAAAGCAATAGATTCTGCACCTAAAGAAAAACCTGCAAGGGTTTCTAATATTTTGGTCATGTCTGTTGTGTTTGTCCAACCGTTTGGCATAAAAATCCAAAAGAAAGCTATAAAAAACACTGTTAAACCAAGTACAGCTAAACCAGCAACACCTAATCCCATAACAGTTCCACCACCAAAAGAAACTTTTAACGCTTGTGGTAAACTTGTTCTAGCAGCTTGTGTTGTTCTAACATTTGTTTTTGTTGCAATCTTCATACCCATGTTTCCTGCTAGTGCAGAAAAAACAGCTCCAAAGACAAAAGCAACAACAATTAATATACTTGTAGATTCTACAACTTGAGATACTATAGCTAATAAAACACTAGCTACTAAAACAAATATAGCTAGTAACTTGTATTCTGCTTTTAAGAATGCCAAAGCACCTTCGTAAATGTGACTAGAAATTTCAGCCATTTTACCATCTCCTGCATCTTGTTTTAATACCCAAGATCTTTTTATCCACATATATGCTAAACCTATTAAAGCCGCAACTATTGGCATATAAATCATCATTGATTCCATATTCTTTTTTGTTTTATTAATTTGCTCGGCAAAAGTAACAAAATAGAGCCAAATACAAAAGCTCTTTCATATTGAATGTGAAAGGGCTTAAACGAAGTGTTTGTAATCTGAATTTATATGGTAAAATTTCCGGTTGTCTTGTGCTCGCTTTCTTGATAACGCTGCACGCATTTTTTATAAATTTCTGTGGCTTCTTTAGCATCTCCCCATCCACCAACATCTACTTTTTTCTTCTCTAAATCTTTGTATACTTGAAAAAAGTGTTCAATTTCTTTTAACCTGTGAGGATTTAGATCGTTTAAGTCCATTTTATTACTCCAGATAGGGTCTGAAATAGGCACACAAATAATCTTTTCATCGGGTCCTTTTTCATCTGTCATATGAAAAACTCCTATAGGTCTTACTTCCATTACACACATTGGAAATGTAGGTTCGTGCCCTAAGACCAATACATCTAAAGGATCACCATCTAAGGCTAATGTTTCGGGTACAAAACCATAATCTGCTGGATACATCATAGAAGAAAATAGCATCCTGTCAAAACGAATTTTTTTTAACTCAAAATCGTATTCATATTTATTTCTACTCCCTTTTGGAATTTCAATTAGCACATCAAATGTTTTCATCTTTTTTAAATTTTTTGCAAATGTATAGAAAGGTTAAAAGCAAATCTACACATGGAGTTGATTATTTTTTGGCTAATTTTTTAATAGTTGACATTCCTTCTTCGGAATATATCTTTACCAGATACAAACCACTAGATAGGTCTTCAATATTAAATGTTGTTAGATTAATATTGTAATCTTTTAGTTTTTTTCCATGAATAGAATATATTTCAATTTTCGAAATATTAACTTGATTCGATTTTATAGAAAAAATATTATTTGATGGATTAGGAAATAACTTTATTGTTTGACCCCAAGAAAAATTATCTGTATTTAATGAGCTACAGCTATTTCCAACTACATATGAAAAATACTTAGTGACTGCTAAGCCGCCTGCAAAAGCAAATTTACAGGCATAACTGATGGTTTCTCCATCTGTAAACCCACCAATAGTCTTTGTAAATGTCAAACCAGATACGTTGGTCATTTGAGTCTCTATTAACGGAGATCCTTTCCTTAAATATGCTATGACTCCAGTCCTATCAGTATCTAACAACTCAAAAGTGAAAATCACATTTGTTCCAGAAGTTTCAAAGCTGTAGTTGTAGCCAGTACTGAATTCACCTTCCGAAGCTTCAGAATCTGAACCAGAACATTGGGTGTTTTCATCTTCTGTTGTACTTACCTGAATAATAATTGGGTTGTTATCCGCTTCATTTCCAGTTAAATCAGAAGCTTCAACACTAAACTCATATACTGTTTCGGGGTTTAGATTATTAATTATTAGAGATTCTTCAATACCTGAAACTCCAGTTACTGTGATGGTTTGAGAACCATAGCTAACCTCATATATAATTGTTCCAGAATTATCATTTCCGTTTAATAAAAGTTCAATAGTTCTAGCAGTTATTGTTCCGCTAGTTGCTGTAAAACTTGACGGTACTTCTGTATCATCATTAGAACCTGAACAATCATTGCCTACTACATAGCTAAAATATCTAGTTACTGCTAGCCCACCTGCAAAAGCAAATTTACAGGCATAACTAATAGACTGGCCAGATGAAAGCCCGTTAATGGTTTTTGAAAATGTTAATCCAGAGACTTGTTCCATTTGTGTTTCCTGAAAAGTAGATTCTTCCCGCAAATAAGCGATAACTCCATTTTTATCAGTATCTAGTAATGTAAATGAAATAGTTACATTAGAGCCTACTGTCTCAAATAGTGCCTCATAGCCAATAGAAAATGAACCTTCTTGTGCTTCATTAGATATTTCAGAACAAGATAAAACTTCATTTACAGTAATCGTTACTATTTGAGAAGTTCCCTGACTAGAAGCATTATCTGTTGCAACTGCATAGATTTGGTGTTCACCCATTGCTGCATTTTCCCAAACGAAACTAAAAGGTTCAGAGGTGTCTTCACCTATTTTTTGTGTGTCATCATAAAACTCTACCAAAGTTATTGACCCATCTAAATCTGAAACAGAAGTAGTGATATTGATACCTGATCCCTCTTCAAAAGAGGTGCCTTCACTAGGAGATGTTATAGATATAGACGGAGTTGAATTTCCTGTTTGAGATACAATTACCAAAACTTCATCTGTATCAGTATAGGAACCATCACTTACAGTTAGTTTACATTTATAGACCCCATCAACTAAATTGCTAATTTCTGGTGAAGCTGTTAAATTATCTGAAAAACTTATAATTGATGGACCGTATACTTGTTCCCAATTATAGGTTATAGATTCACCTTCTGGATCGTTACTTAACGTTCCATCTAATGTAGCTGTTGTTTCTGGTATAATAACAGTAACATTATCTCCAGCATTGGCAATTGGTGGAGAATAAGATAAAGTACTTGCAAAAGAAAATGTCATTTCACCAATATTAAATTCTCCTTCATCTATAAACAATCTTAAAATCTGTTCACCTTCTCTTAATTCTATATTTGTAACATTTTTTGTAGACCAACTATCCCAATCACCTGTTGTTTGCATACTAATGGAAGAGCTTATTGTATTTCCATCAATTTCAAAATGAAAAGGGCCCCCTCCATTTGAATTTCCTGAAGCATATCGAAAACTCAAATCATAGATCCCTGCTGTTTCTACATTAATTGTATACTCTAACCATTCTCCAATACTATTCCAGCCTACTGTAGATCCCTCATTGGTAACAGATGCGGCATCTACATATTCTGTAGTTCTAAAATTACCTTCATTAATTTGAGACATGTCTAAATAGGAAATATTTTGACCAACTCCTCCTTCAAATTTGTCATAAAATCCTGCTTCAATAGTTCCAGGAATTTCAAAGGGTGTTCCTAAATAAGGAACTTGTTCACCGACTTGAATAGTTACAATGTTTGATACATTGAATTCATTGTTAATAAACACCTTCGCATACATTCCATGAACACCTAGTGTTAGTTCAGCTACTTCTATTTCATAAGGAGCTGAAGTATCTTGACCTATTGATGTAGCGCCATCAAAAAATTCTACATTAGTTATTCCTGTACCAGTAACCTCTAAAGATAGGTTTACACTTCCTCCAGGATAGGCTTGGTTAAAATCAGAAGAAATAACCCCTGTTGCATTAATATCTCTACTAGTAGCCATTTGATTTGCAGGTACATTTAGAGTGAAATTATCTGAAAATGTTACTGTAATTTCAACATCAGAATAATTATGTGCAACATACGTGTATTCACCATTATTAGTAAACGCAGCAGATATAGGATAATCTGCTGTAATAGATGCGTCTATAGTACCTAGAGCATTCATAGAATGCAACCAATGATATGTTTGGGCGTCTGACATACCAAATTTTAATGCGCGATTTGGATTTGAATTATATAAATCTATGGCAGTTTGAGCATCAGTTAATGAAAGATATTTCCAATAAGTATCATGCCATAAGTTGGGGTTTTCTTCATTATTTAAGATTCCAGTATTGGATGACATTTCACTCCATAAAGATGTAGCATATTCTTGATGATGACCCAAATATAAAGATCCTCCATGGATAGGATACAATTCTATACCATAGGATGCAGCGATGTCTGAAGTCCAAAAAGTTCCATTATCAAAAGAATTTCCCCAAACTCTAGAAACTAAACTATATTCTTGTGAAAAAGGAGCGGTAGACGCAGCAAAATTTTGATTATTAGTGTCAAACCAATATTCCTCAACTGCTGTTTGTTCAGTTGTATAAATATAAATTCCTAAGTCTCGTATAGTATCATTTTCTGTAATAGTTCCCCAATGAATTAAAGAAGATGCAAACTGCATACTTTCTGAAGTTGATTCCTGATCATTTCCTTGAGGGAAAGTTGCAAATCCATTTGCCCAACTATGCCCTGCATAGGGGCTAAAGTTTCTTAAAAAAGGAAAGTCCTGATCATTTCTATCATAAGAGGCAGCATCACGAATTAATAAATTAATCATCTCTCCCCAATCATCTGACCAACCAGGTTCAAATTGTTCCATAAAAGATGCAGCATGTATAAAATACCCCCAATGAAAATGATGGTCGTTAATATTATTATCTTGCCCATGACCAGCAGGGTATCCTATCATGGTAGACCAATCATTATTGTAGTAAAATAAAAAAGCAACTTCTCCAGATTCAGCTTTTAACCAATCTTCTAGTCGTTCTTTAATGGTGGCGACCATCTTGTCTCTTGCTTCAAAATCACCAGTTTGATCAGCAATTCTTGCGGTTTGAATCATTCTGTTCATCATTTGACCTTCGTTATAAGAGTCTGTCCAGGTTGCTAGTCCATCATTTTCAATTTGTGCAATTTTTTCATCCATTTCAGAAGGGCTAAAACCTTCACTATAATTTGCGAGATAGGGTAGTGTTGGTAAAATTCCTTTAAAAGTGTTTTCTACCGAGAAACTATTGCCTTTTAGTGTTTTTAAATCTCCTCTTACTGTTGTATAAGTATATTCATTAGGGGAGTCAGAATTAGAAGCTAAATTATTCCATTGATGAGGTAATAAGCCTAATAACATATTGGTATTTGCTCCTTCTTTAACGTCTGTTGTCACAGAAAATAATGAAGTAACTTTTGAATTGTTTTCATTAAAAGACCATGAGGTTACAGTATTTACAGGAAAAACATAGGCGTACTGTTTGTATTGATCAACTAATGTGGTTAACGTTGAAGAACTTTCAGGTAACATGGCCATAGACCAATAATTTTTTCCATTTAATGATGATGTGAAAATAGCACCATTTTGAGACCAGGTACTTCCTGCAGGAGCATAAAAAACAAAATCTTTTGTATTTGAGGCATTTTCGATGATAAGAATTTCATTTGATATTGTTGCAGTACCAGAATTAATTGTTATTTCAACCACATCAGATGATCCTTTTGAAAAGTATAAGAAGGGCATTCCAATACCAGAGGTAGCATCTAAATTATGAGACCCATCATTCCAGTTCATTGTAACTGTCCAATCTGAATAATCTGATACAGTTGTTTTTGTTGTGTTTAGACCAGATAGTCCAACTTTTATAGGCGATGAGTCTCCTATAACACCCCAAGGAATATGAGTAACAATAAGGCCATCATTAGTGGTTTTTAGAGTCATCGGATAATTGAATAAATTATCTGCATGATTTTCTTTCACAAGTTTAGACCACCAGTCATTTGTTGGAACAGGCTTATTTAAGGCATTGCCACTCAATTGAGGAGTTCCTGACGGATATTCATTTCTACCTGCAGAATCAGTTCCAGGAAAAGATGATGTATAGCTTCCATCGCCAATATTTATAACCTGTGATTTAATATTTTCAGATAGAAAACTACACATCAGTGTAATAACTATAGTGGGGAGAATTTGTAAATATGTTTTCATTACACCTTAGCTTGTTTGTCTTTGAAACAAAACTATGCGATATATTTCTATTTACTAGTTTTTAAACCAATACAAAAACACAACAAAAACAATTAAAAGTTAAACCCAGTAGCAAAAGTAAAACCAAACTTTCGAGCTCCAGGATTGTCTAGATAATTACCTCTAAAGTTTACGTCTACTCGAAGAATTTTTAAAATATTTCCAATACCAACACTATATTCATAGTAGGGATTTTCGGTTGGTGCTGCCAATGGTATTTGTGCAGCGTTGTTGGTTGTATTTAAAAATAAGTTTTCATCAGATAATTGCCCCCAGGCAGTTCTAAACCCAACAATAGCTCTAAGGTTTAATTTCCTCAGCAACGGAACTCTTGCTAGTAAACGACCGTTGAAATTATGTTCTAAGTGAAATGTAGCGTAGGTATCTGTTACAAATTCATAAAAATCTAACTGATTAAATGTATTAAAGAAGGCAAAATAGGTCTGATTTCCTGGAACAACACTAAGCAAACTAAGCGGTACTTCTCCAAATGTTTTTCCAGCTTCTAAGGAGGTTTTTAGTCTTCCTAAGCCACCAATAAACCAAGGTTGGGTATACGAAAATTGAATTTTTGTATAATCAAAATCACTATTAAAAATACTCTTATTACCGCGAGTAACTTGTAAAAATATATTTCTTAATTTATCTGAATTGGTATTTCTTTCTACACCAGAACCAGCTACTTTTCTTCCAGGAAAATAATTGGCAGTAAAAATAGTTTCAAACTGTTGTACTTGAGAAGAAATACCTGATGTTGAAGTTGCATCTTTGTAGTCTAAACTAAAAAATTCTGAGGCAGAACTTAACACTTTATAACTTCCAGAAATACTCACAACAAAATTTCTAAGTGGTTCTGCTTGTAAACTAAGTTTAGTTAAATTTACATTGGTAAGTCTGTTGTTTTGGCCAGTTCCAATAATAGATGAAGACCCGTCACTTCTTCCTAAAACATCTGAAGAAGCAGTTAAGCTAGCGCCAATTTGCTCTACATCACGTCTATTTCCACCAGAGATAATGAGTCTGTTTTTCTTTTCTAGAATGGCTTTTCCTTGAATTCCATATTTAAATTTTTGATCTTTAAAACCATAGGCTGTATAGGCTTCAAGCCTCCAAGGGTCATTATAATTAAAATAAGTTCTACCACCAGTTCTTAAACGAATTCCTTCAACATCATTATATCCAAAGGTTGAAAATATTGGGCCATAATCAAAATTTAGAGCATCAAATTCAAAATAACCAGATGAAAATGTAGCTACGATATTAGATAAGTTTTTAAATTTTTTAACAGTAGTTAGAGTATCTAACATGGTGTAGATACCCAATTCGTCTTTGTTTAATTTCTCTGTGCGATTTTTATCCCAAAACTCATCTGACTGGTTGTATATTTTTTCATCTATTATATTTTTTTGTAGGTCGTAAAAATTAGATTTTTGTTTTTTGTTAAATACATAATTATTGTATAAGGTGGTTCGTTTACCATACAATCCTTTTGATTTTTCTTTTTTATTTATGGCAAAATCTGATAAAAAATAATCTCTTTTTAATAAAAATATAGAGTCATTTAAAATATCAAATTCTTGCTCTATATAAATGTCTTTAACCCAATTTATATTGGCGCTCTTAGACGCTTTCATGTTTATTTCTGCAACGGCAAACGTACTGTCATTTACCCAAAAATCTCCTTTAAATGTAAGTTCATTTTTTCTTCTTGGATAGTAAATAATATTATAACACCACTTATTTTTAATAAAAGCGCTGTCTGATAAAAAATAGTTGTAGTTGCTAACTCCTGTTTTAGAAAGTGGGCTCACAAAGCTTTTGTAAAATAACTTTATGTAGTTGTCATAAATGTCATAATCATTATAGAGGTCATCTATAAAATTAATAATTGCTTGGTTGTTGCTGAATCCTGTATTTTTATTTCCTTTAATGGTTTTTTTTTCTCTGTTTAAAATATTATCTCCAAATACTTCGGAAACAGACTCATTTAAAAAAACAGGAAGGTATGTTTTTCCTGTTACTGCTGAAGTATCTATGTTTTTAAACACAAATTCCATTCCGCGAAATAGGCCTTTGTTTTTAAAGGTACTATCTATTGTGTTAAGATCAAATTCTATTTTTTCATATTTTTTATAGCTGTATTGGTCATACTTTTTAAGACCATTTTGTCTCCTTTTTTTCCAGATCTTCTCAAGAATAGCAATGGCAGGATTATTTTTTTTAGGTTGTTTTCCTACAGCAATAACAACTTCGTTTAAGGTATTGGCTTCTTCTTTTAAAACAAATTTTAGATTGAAGTTTACTTTTTTTGAGAGCTCAATTTCTAAAGTTTCGTAGCCCATAAAAGAAACAACTAATTGTGCCCAATTTTTAGAGGACTCTAGATAAAATCTGCCATTTTCGTCTGAGGTAGTTCCTTCTATAGAACCTTTAAACAAAACGGTAGCATAGGCTAATGGTTCATTTACTTCATCAAAAATACGACCACTTACTTTTGTTTGTGCTTTTGAATATCCTAACAATAGAAAGAATATAAGAATGGGAAGGAGTTTTTTTATCATAACAAAAAAACTTCATCAACTAGTATGCCAATGAAGTTTGTGCAGGGTTAAAAATTGAATTTTATTTTTTTAAAATTTCTTTGACAGCTTTCACTACATCATTGCTGTTTGGAATCCAGGCTTCTAGTAAAACTGGTGAATACGGTGCTGGAGTATCTGCAGTTGTAATTCTTTTTATAGGAGCATCTAAATAATCAAAAGCTTCATCTTGTATTCTATACGTTATTTCTGTAGAAACACTTCCAAAAGGCCAGGACTCTTCTAAAATAATCAAACGATTTGTTTTCTTTACAGATTCTATAATTGTATCGTGATCTAAAGGGCGAACTGTTCTTAAATCTATAATTTCAACTGAAATACCATCCTTTGCTAATTCATCTGCAGCTTTGTAGGCTTCTTTAATGATTTTACCAAAAGAAACAATAGTAACATCTGTTCCAGCTCTTTTAATGTCTGCAACTCCTATAGGTATGATATAATCTCCTTCAGGAATTTCCATCTTATCACCATACATTTGTTCAGATTCCATAAAAATAACTGGGTCATCGTCACGTATTGCAGCTTTTAATAATCCTTTTGCATCATATGGGTTAGAGGGTATAATTACTTTTAATCCTGGTGTGTTGGCAAACCAATTTTCAAATGCTTGAGAGTGTGTTGCACCAAGTTGTCCTGCAGAACCGGTAGGTCCTCTAAAAACTATTGGGCAGTTAAATTGACCCCCAGACATCTGTCTGATTTTTGCAGCATTGTTTATAATTTGATCGATACCTACCAAAGCAAAGTTAAAAGTCATATACTCTACAATAGGTCTGTTTCCATTCATGGCAGAACCTACCGCAATTCCTCCAAAACCTAATTCGGCAATAGGAGCATCAATCACTCTTTTTTCTCCAAATTCATCTAGCATTCCTTTACTAGCCTTGTAAGCACCATTATATTCTGCTACTTCTTCTCCTATGAGATAGATAGTTTCATCTGTGCGCATTTCTTCACTCATTGCCTCACAAATAGCTTCTCTAAACTGAACTGTTTTCATGTATTGCTTTCTCTTAGTTGTTTATTGAATTGCAAAAATAAGGAAAATATGACTAAGAAAATCTACTTTTATGAGCTAAAAACCGATAACGTTTTCTTACTATTTTTTAGTTACTTACAGCTCTTTTTTTAAGAATTGAAACAATAATGTTAAGGCTTTTGAAACGCTTAATTTCTAGATAGTTGTTGTTTAATAATTCATAGTCTTTATCAGAAAGATTGTAGACGTTAGAATAGAAAACATAGTTGCTATTATTTGTGAATTTTGTAAATGATTTTTGATTTCCATTTAGATCTATTTCATCTATTTTATTGTAGTTAGGGAAAAAGCTAGCAACTTCAGAAATATCAATATTCATGGTATCTAAAGAATTAATAGCTTCTTTTCTTAAGGAGTGATAAGGAACATGTGCTAAGGAAGCATCCCATCCTTGGGATGTTCTTTCTGGATACACCCAAAGGTTGCCAGTAATGAGGCCTACAAAGAGCAATACATATAATGGTTTTTTATACTTTTTTATCTCTTTTAAGACTAGAAAGGCTAGTAAAATAAAAGAAATATAAGAAACAATAAAGTAACGATGACCAAATGCATTTGTTGAGAATAGTACAGCAATAACAACAAAAAATACAGCGAAAATACTCAACAATAAAAGTTGTTTGAAATGCTTATTAAGTACTATTTTTTTTCGAAAATAAAACAACCCAACGATCAGAAAAATAAAGATAAAGACCCTCCCGAAATCTAGGTATCGGTGAATTAAAATAACAATGTTTTTTAGAAACTGAGTGATGCTTGGCAGGTGCCATAAATCTGCCCACGGAGATTCTGGATGCGTTTGTAACCATCCTTTTGTTGCTAGTCTCCACAATACAAAAACAATACCAGGAAGAGCAGCTAAAAAATAGAAGCTTAGAAATTTAATATCGAGAATTTTTCGAAAACTCTTTTTATTAAAAAAGTAGTTGTTTAAGACTTCAAATAGAAACAAACCAGCAAAGAGCATCATGCTTCTAAATGTGATGATGCTTAGAAAAAAAAGCCCTATAAATTGCCATTTCTTTTCTTGATACAAAATACCGTTTACAGCAAGAAAAAAGAAAAATATAATAATAGTCTCTGGATTTACCAATACAAAAGAGGCAGACAAGGTAGGGTCTGCTACTACAAGTAAAAGACCCAGTAGTATCATTGTATTATTCGAAACAAAATAAGCGATAAACCGTTGTAATTGATAAATCGCTCCAATCATAAATGGCAACATCGCTAAATGACTCACCCATAAGCTATGGCCAAAAATTTTCCAAAAAAAAGCGAGTACAACTCCTAAAAATGGTGGATGTCCAGGATCAAATTCGTTGGGCATTGTCCAATCAAAAAAACCATTGTTGTAAATTTGATTTCCCATTTTTGAGGCAAATAAAACATTGTCCCAAAACATGCCAAAATCATAGGAAATCATAAAAACAATTAATCCAAACAAAAAGCTGATGCTTAAAGCTTTTTTCTGGCCATAGTTTTTTTTCATTTTTTTACTTTCAACCAATCTATTAAATTATATTGATAAACCAAAGGCTTGCAATATATTTGTTGTGATTAAAAATTTTTTATGCATGATTTTTTTAAAAAGATAAATTTTACGAACAGTAGTATGCTTATGGTATATCTGTTTGTAAATTCTTTATTTGTCTTAAAGTATGGAATAAGACAAGACATTATATCAGAATATATACTACTTGTATTTTATCTCTCTTTTGTCTTAGGTGGTTTGTTTTTTTTAGAGAAAAAGAAAATTTTCATAAACAATTTAACACAATTTCGAAAAAGTTTTCTATTTATTGCTATTCTTGTTTTTTTAGTTTTTGTAGCTGTTAACCTTATAGTAGATGGGCAAACATTAAATACAGATAGATGGTCAGCTCTAGAGGTAAGTATTCGTAGTGTTTTGAATTTTGAATATCCTTATGATAAATTGGATCACTTAGGAGGTAGATCATCAAATTTACCAGGACTTATATATATAGGACTTCCATTTTATTTACTTGGTGATGTAGGGTTATTACAACCTTTTGTTTTTTTACTAAGTATGATTGTGGTCTCAAAATTTAAAAATCAAAATAGTAATAAATTAAAGTGTATGTTTTTGTTACTATGTTCTCTAGCTTTTTTATGGGAAGTAATTGCAAAGAGTGATTTGATGACTAACATGTTTATAATTTTACTATTTATGTATTTTTGGAATGAAAAAAATAAAGAGAATTATTTTCAAAAACCAATAAAGCTTGGTTTTTTATCTAGTTTTTTGGTTTTAACAAGAGGAGTAGTGGCTATTCCAATGACTATTTTTTTATTCAAAGATTTTGTAAGGTCTTCTGTAAAAACAAAAATTCTCTATACTCTAAGCTTAATTACAGGAAGTATACTATGGTCTTTCCCAATTTTATTTTCATTACCAGACCTGCAAACAATAAAACAGAATAATCCGTTTTTTAATCAGACAGCTTACGCTTCTATTGGAATTACAGTATTTTTTCTACTAGCTCCTTTTCTAATCTCCTTAAAAGTAAAAGACTTTCGTCAAATTCTAATGGCATCATTTATAGTAATATCTATTATGCTTGTTGGTCTCTTTTTACTTAACGCTTTTGAAGAAGGCTGGAAAAACAATTTATATGGGCTTTTTGATATCTCTTATTTAGGAATGATTATTCCGTTTTTTTTGTTTGCTTATTTGGAAAAAAATTTACGAAGAAAAACCTAATTCAGTCATTCATTAAAGTAACCTTTCAGTTTTAAAAAGAATACTTCAAAGAAATGGTAGCTGATTGCTGAAATAAAATATGTAAAAGCAAAACTAACTATCATCTGAATGATCCATGAATTAAAAGAGAAGTGGTGGCGGATTAAAGTAAAGGCAAAAAGATGATAGACGTACAATCCATAACTTATTTTTCCAGTATATTCAAGAAATTTTGAGCACAACATTTTATTAATAAAATGTTGTTTGTTGATAGATAATACATATCCAATGCAACAAAAAAAACCAAAAGACCAAAAAGTATATTTTAAACTATGAAAAGTATCTCTAAATTGTTCATCTTTTAATAATAAAGAAGTCGCAAAAGTTAAAAAACTAAAGATTAAAATTCCATATACAAACAAATTAGAGTTTTTTGATATTCTTTTATCCATTTCCCAAAATGCAAGTAATCCACCTATAGCTAATGAATCCATTCTCGTAAAAGTAAGCCACATAATTTCATATCCGTAAAACGAAATAATAAATCGTAATGTAAGCGCAGATATAATGATTACATAAATCAATCTTTTTAAACTTTTTTGAGGATTTAAGAAAACAACCAAAGGCCATATCAAATAGAAATGTTCCTCAACAGCTAGAGACCAGAAATGACCAGGACCATCATTTACTGACCATTGAAATGTTAATGCAAAATTTTGTAAATAACTAAAGTAATACCTGTCTCTTATACACATCTCCGAGCCCACGAGACCGAGGCTGATCTC
>OJIK01000195.1_pt1 | contig 22098 bp, 21 predicted proteins | sample 1595571 | NCBI WGS metagenome assembly OJIK01 (sample SAMN05416791, study PRJEB24817) | seawater metagenome | isolation source: Sea water | place: Canada:Atlantic | collected 2013-11 | reverse complement strand
ATAAGAGACAGAAGTTAGACGAACGCCCCGCTTCAGGGGCGTTCTCGTTCTCGCCTATTACAGGCGCGGCATCGATTTGACTCTGATAACACTGTATGGTCTTAAGAGTAGGCCGCACAGGAGTCATACGCAAAGCAGCAGAGGCAAAGGAGCCTAAAACCTAGAGTATGAGCGCAATCCAACAGACGGCAGAAATCGACAGCAAAATAGATCTCGGCGTCAGCGATGCCGGTGACGCTGAGCTCGTAGCGACTATCGACAAGGCCACTCAAGCTATCTCCCAAAAAGAGTTTGCCGCGGCACTTTCTCTCTTGTTACCCCCAATGTCCGAGCATTCGCGAAACGAAGAAATCCTCTACCTTGTTGCGGTAGCGCAGCGCTATTTAGGCGACACCGGAAGCGCGCTTGCAACGCTTACCTCGCTGGTTGCCTGTGCGCCAAATCATGGTCGAGCGTATCAAGAAGAAGGGCACAATCATCGAGTGTTGGGCGACGCAGAAGCAGCGCTTAGAGCCTACAGCTGGGCTTGTCATTACAATCCTGCCTTGGAGGCCAGCTACAAAGGACAGCTGCAAATGTTGAGGCAGCTTGATCGACCCCAGCTGCATGAGCAGGTAAGCGCGCAACTAAAACAGTTATTGAGTCAGCCCAAACCCTTGGTGGCGGTCGTCGATCTCATTTCGCAAGGAAAACTACTCAAGGCCGAAGATTTGTGTCGGCAATTTATGCTGCGCGATCCTGCTAACGTCGAAGGTATGCGCCTGCTCGCCGACATCGGTTGTCGCCTTGGAGTGTTAGACGATGCCGAGACACTATTGTCCAGCGCGCATGACCTTGCGCCAGACAATATTCCGGTACATATCGACTACATTCAAACATTGCGTAAGCGCCAACGATTCGTTGACGCGCGGGCAGAAGCTCAGAAACTTCTGGCAAGCAGCCCAAACAATCCGCAATTCATTTCGCTCGCCGCTGTTGAAGCGATGCAGAGCGGTGAATTCGACGAAGCATTAGGGTTGTTCTCGCGTGTGCTTGAATATCTTCCCGGCGACAGTCTTACGCTGACATCGATCGGTCACGCACAGAAAACGCAGGGCGACTATGATGCAGCGGTTGCCTCGTATCACCGCGCGCTCGCCAATAATCCCGGTCATGGAGAGGCCTACTACTCGCTCGCTAATCTTAAGGTGTATCAATTTAGCGACGACGAAGTGATATCGATGCAGGCGCAGGTCTTGCAGCCTCGGCTTGCGCACAACGATCGTGTCTATATGAATTTCGCCTTAGGTAAAGCGTTCGAAGATCGTGAGCGCTTCGCCGAATCGTTCGAATATTACGAGCAGGGCAATGCATTAAAAAAAGCACAGAGTCGCTATCGTGCAAGTTCGATGACAGAGGATATTGCAGCGCAAAAAATCGCCTGCACCCGTGACCTGTTCGAGTCTAAGAATGACGCCGGCTGCCAAGCGCCGGATCCTCTATTTATTCTTGGCCTTCCCCGTGCGGGTTCGACACTAGTCGAGCAAATACTCGCGTCACACAGCCTGGTTGATGGCACGCTCGAACTTCCTAATATCCTGTCGCTTTCGCAAAGGCTGCGCAGATTAGGGCAGGGACGGGGTGCAGGCAAGCTGGCACGTGAACGTGACGATTACGACGCCTATCCAGCAAACCTTGCGCAATTAAGTAGCGCGCAGCTGACAGAATTTGGCGAAGAGTTTATTGAACAGACTGCTGTTCATCGTGCCGGCTCACCATTTTTTATAGACAAGATGCCCAATAACTTCCGTCATATCGGGCTCATCAAGCTGATTCTCCCTAATGCTAAAATCATCGATGCGAGGCGTGGCTCTATGGCGTGCTGCTTTAGTGGTTTTAAGCAGTTGTTTGCTGAGGGGCAGGAATTTAGCTACTCGCTGGAGGACATCGGCACTTACTACAGCGACTATGTAGATTTGATGGCGCACTGGGATGAAGTCTTACCTGGTTTTGTGCATCGAATCGAGAACGAGAAGTTAATCGATGATTTAGAGGGCGAGGTGCGTAAGCTTCTCGATTTTTGCGGTCTGCCTTTCGAGCAGGCGTGTGTAGAGTTTCATCGTAATAAGCGCAACGTAAGAACGCCAAGCTCTGAGCAAGTTAGGCAGCCGATTAGTAAGAGTGGCGTCGACCAATGGCGAAACTACAGTAATTATCTCGACCCCCTGCGCAACGCGCTGGGCGGCCTTAGTCATGAATGAGAAGAATAATGAGTGTGGCCAAAAAAGGCCGTGCAATTCGTCGTCGATAAAGGCACGAATCAACTAGGAAATATTATGCTAGACCAAGTAAGAGCCAAACCGGATCCTGCCTCACCTGAGGAGCCAGAGTCGACATTGAATAAGCCAGTATTCTTTATTTCCGCTGGCCTTATTATCGCCGTGTGTTTATACGGCGCGCTTTTTAGTGAACACGCGTCGTTGGTATTTTCTGATCTTCAGTCTTGGTTACTCACGAATCTTGGCTGGCTCTATATGGGGTCTGTCGCCGGCTTTTTCATGTTGGTGATCTATTTAGCCTTTAGCCGTTTTGCGCACCTAAGGTTAGGTGCAGATGACTCGGAGCCTGAATACAGCTACGGCAGCTGGTTTGCCATGTTGTTCAGTGCGGGCATGGGAATTGGGCTTATGTTCTTCGGTGTTTCGGAGCCGATGACACACTTTCTGGAACCGCCAGTAGGCGAGGGTGGCACGATAGACGCGGCACGCAATGCAATGCAAGTGACGTTCTTTCACTGGGGTCTGCATGCGTGGGCAATCTACATAATTATCGGACTGGCGTTAGCGTATTTCTCTTTTCGCCATGATCTCCCCCTAACACTGCGTTCGGCGCTATACCCGGTGATTGGAGATAAAATCTACGGCAAGTGGGGAAACGCTGTCGACATTTTCGCTATCCTAGGCACGATGTTCGGCGTTGCCACCTCACTCGGTATAGGGGTTATGCAGGTGAATGCGGGTCTCAACTACCTGTTCGGCCTGCCCGTTTCTATTATGGTGCAGGTCGCACTGATAGCAGCGATCACCTGTGCCGCAACAGTTTCAGTGGTTGCAGGTCTGGATGCAGGTATCAGAAGGCTAAGTGAGCTTAATCTAGTGCTGGCATTGCTGCTGATGGTTTTCGTGCTAATTGCGGGTCCAACCGTCATGCTGCTCAGCAGTCTGATTCAGAATATCGGCATGTATTTGTCTGGTCTTGTTGACATGACTTTTAGAATCTATGCCTATGAGCCAAACGAGTGGATTGGCAATTGGACGCTATTCTATTGGGCGTGGTGGATTTCATGGTCCCCGTTCGTCGGCATGTTTATCGCTCGAATTTCACGCGGTCGTACGATTCGCGAGTTTATTCTCGGTGTGTTGCTTGTTCCGTCGGGCTTTACCTTTTTATGGTTAACGATATTCGGCAACAGCGGATTATGGTTAGAGATGCACGAAGCAGGCGCAGGCTTGGCGACAGCGGTACAAACTAATATGCCTACGGCGATTTTTGTTCTGCTCGACCAGTTGCCACTGACCGGCATCACGTCTGCACTGGCCACGATGCTGATCGTGACTTTTTTCGTTACTTCATCGGATTCAGGTTCTCTTGTTATAGATATCATTAGCTCAGGTGGCGCCGAGAATCCGCCGGTTTGGCAGAGAATATTCTGGGCAGTGTCTGAGGGTGCTGTGGCGGCAACACTGCTCGTCGCGGGCGGTCTAGCTGCGCTTCAAACAGCGGCGATTAGTAGTGCGCTGCCGTTAATCATCGTGATGTTTTTAGTCTGTTATGGGTTAATGAAGGCGCTGCATGCAGAGCCTTCTGTGCGCGGCGTGCGGCCAATCGCCACATCGAGCGTACCTGTTGCTGGGGGCTCTAAGGCGTGGCAATCGCGGTTAAAAGCGATGCTGGGCCGGTTTAAAGAAGGCGAGGCGCAGGCGTATCTGGAGACCACGGCGAGGCAGGCAATGGAAGAGGTGCTGGCGCAATTGACCACGCAAAATATCCTGCATGCAGGGATTGAAGCCGAGGAGAATTTGATTCGGTTAACGGCGGGTCAAGGCGAGGAGTTTGATTTTCTCTATGAAATTAAGCTGCGCGAATACTCGCTTCCCTCAGTTGCCTTTCCAGAGCTTCCTACGAAAAAATCTGAGCGCAATTATTGGCGGGCAGAGGTGACGCTATTAGAAGGCGCGCAGCAGTATGATGTGGCGGGTTATTCGAAAGAGGAGCTTATGAGCGATATCTTGACTCAGTTCGAAAACCATCTACATCTGCTGCACACTGATATTTAGGCGTTTCGCTTTTCTTCTATTGCGTCGACGATCGCGCCTATATCGTAGTTCCAATCTGCTAGGCGCAGATTGAATTGAGTAGGCCATTCGAAGAGCGCGTTGGTGTCTTCGAAGCGGCTCTCATCGATCGTGTCTAGCCAGATTGTAAAGTCTGCATGAAACGTATCGCGGGTTATGGTTGTGGGTGCAACGAAATCGCACAGGGCAATTTTGCCTTGGTCGACCTGAGCTTGGGCAAAGTCGGCCATGCGCTTTGCCTGACGTAACCGGCCTTCCTCAGAAAAGTCCCAATCGTCGGCCTCTTTGCGGACCTCGTCAGCGTTAAGCCATGTGCAGTTTGTCAGTTTTTTGTGCAGTTGCTCGGCGAGCGTCGTCTTGCCAGCGCCGGGTAGTCCCATGACGAGTATTTTCATGATGCTTACTCTTTTTTTGGTTTAATAGAGTGATTGCTATGGGATGAGGATAGCACTAAATATTTTGACAAAGAATATCGCTTTCCCACGCCTGCTGCAGGGTTGTCATTTGTTCGAATTATCTTCCCTAAATGTGCTTATTTCTTTGAGTGTTTTTTTCTGTTTGGCGGCAGTAGGCACTGTTGCTTCTTCGGCCGGATGGCCTACGACGAGAAGCAGATAGGGGCGCTCGGTTGGAGGCCGTTCAAGGATCTCGCTGAGAAATTTCATCGGATTCGGTGTGTGGGTCAGCGTTGCTAGCCCAGCCGCATGCAATGCGTTAATGAGAAAACCGGTCGCGATGCCGACCGATTCAGGCATGTAGTAGTTCTTTCGCTTATTGCCTTGCTCGTCTTTGCCCTGTCGCTCGATGAATATGGCTATCAGCCAAGGTGCCGTTTCAAGGAAAGATTTTTGCTCATCGGTGCCAAGCGGGGCAAGGTCTTTGAGCCATTCGTCTCCTGCCTTGCCGCCATAGAATGCTCTCTCTTCGACTTCGGCAGCCTGACGGATGCTTCGTTTTATGGTCGGATCGCTGACGCAGACAAAATGCCAAGGCTGATGGTTCGCGCCGCTCGGTGCTGTGCCGGCGGCGCGGATCGCTGCCTCGATTACTGCTTTAGGGACAGAGCGAGACGAAAAATCGCGAACACTGTGTCTTGTTTTTATAAACTCGAAATAGCCTTCTGCCTGCGAAACCATTTCTTCATCAGTGACACTCAAACGGTCCGGCAGGTCTATCGGTTGATACGTTGACAAATCTTAGCCTCGACTATTTTTGGGGAAGTCCTAAGGCTAAGAAGCCTTGTACATAACCCGATGCGCATGCAGGAGCGGCTCCGTGTAGCCATTAGGCAGTGTCGGATTATCAAAGACAAGCGCTTTGGCCGCGGCGAAGCCCGCGCTTGCCTCGAAGTCGTCTGCCATTGGCCTGTATAGCGGGTCGTTTACGTTCTGCTCGTCTACGACCTTAGCCATGCGCTGCATTATCTCGATAACCTGTTCGGTATTGCAGAGGCCATGTTTAAGCCAGTTCGACACATGAACTGCGGAAATCCGGAGGGTTGCACGGTCTTCCATAAGCCCTATATTGTGGATGTCGGGTACCTTCGAGCAACCAATACCGCTTTCTATCCAGCGTACAACATAGCCTAAAATTCCTTGAATATTATTTTCAAGCTCGCGCTCAATGCTCTGTGCATCGAGCGGGGTTTCGTGACCGAGTAAAGGAATCGTTAATAGCGCTGACAGTGTCGAGGGCGCGCGAAGGCGAACAGATTCTTGCGCCGCTCTCACATCGACGGCATGGTAATGCATAGCATGTAGAACAGCGGCGGTCGGCGAGGGCACCCAAGCAGTCGAGGCGCCAGATTGGGGGTGAGCAACTTTAGCCTTCATCATCGCAGCCATTTCGTCGGGCATCGCCCACATGCCTTTGCCTATTTGAGCCCGACCCTGGAGACCGCAGGCTAATCCGATTTCAACGTTTCGATTTTCGTAGGCGTTGATCCACTCGCGGTCTTTTATCTGTGCCTTGGGCGGAAATACGCCCGCGTTCATGCTGGTGTAAATTTCATCACCCGTGCGATCTAGGAAACCGGTGTTGATAAACACGAGACGCTCACGCGCTTCGAATATACAGTGTTTCAGATTCACCGACGTGCGGCGCTCTTCGTCCATTATGCCGAGCTTTATGGTGTTAGCGGGAAGCGAGAGAAGCACTTCGATACTCGCAAAAAGGCGACAAGTAAACGCGACCTCGACAGGGCCATGCATTTTAGGTTTAACGATATAAAGGCTGCCTGTACAACTGTTTCCGTAGCCTGCATCGCTCGCAAGGTCTATCGCGCCAATGAGCGCTGTCATCACCGCATCGATTATGTGTTCGGGGACCTGTTCGCCAGCGTTATCATGCGCCAACTCGCTCGTCATCAAGTGACCCACATTACGATTAAACAGCAGGCTACGCCCTCGAAGCACGATCGGCGCGCCGTTAGGATCGAGGAATTCTCGATCTTGATTGAGGCTGCGCGTCATTGTTGTCCCGCCTTTGGCGAAGCTCGCGCTGAGCGTGTTAGTCATTAGGCCGAGCCAATTTTTGTAGACGTCGATTTTGTCTTCGGCATCAACAGCTGCTACCGAGTCTTCGCAGTCCATGATAGTCGTCAGTGCTGCTTCGAGAATAATGTCATCTATACCCGCGGCGTCTTCGCTGCCGATGTTGCCGCCTCTGTTTATGACGCACTCGATATGCAGGCCATGATGTTTGAACAAAACCGAACCAGGTGCATCAGAATCGCCTAGGTAGCCTGCGAATTGAGTCGCATCTCTTAAGCGCGTTTGGTGTCCATCTTTCAATCCAATTACAAGGCCATCATTGATGCTATAGCTCACCGCCTCTGCGTGCGAAGCTGATGCCAAAGGCACTGCTGAATCCAAAAATGCACGCGCGTAGGCGATGACTTTGTTACCGCGAACGGAGTCGTAGCCCGGCTGTCGAGGCTGGCCGGGTTCGTCGACAATGATATCGCTGCCGTAGAGGGCATCGTAAAGACTGCCCCAGCGCGCATTGGCCGCATTGAGTGCAAAACGAGCGTTTTTTAATGGGACAACTAATTGCGGGCCCGAGAGTGTGGCAATTTCTGCATCGACCTTGTCGGTGTTGATTACGAAATCGGGTATTTGAGGTAGAAGGTAGCCTATCGAGAGTAAAAACTGCTCATAGTCTGTCTGGCTGAACGACGGATTGGCATCGTGCCAGTGGTCTATCTGTGTCTGCAGATCTAGCCTGTCGGCAAGTAAGTCTCGTGTACTTGAAGAAAATTCATTTATCAGATCATCAAACCCTTTCCAAAATGCAGCCGCGTCTAGCGAAGTGAGTGGAAGAATAGCGTCATTGATAAAGCGCGTGAGGTTTGGGTGAAACATCTAGAAAGCCTTTCACAGAGGAGCATTAGTAGAAGATAGCGTATTCCGCAGATTGCCGCATGCACAGGGCAAAAAAAAGCGCTCGCCTAGTGGTGAGCTAGAGCGAGCGCCAGTGCCTTACGTTGGTTTAACCGAACTGATTCATCGTATTGTCTTTGCCGCCGGCCTTGAGCGCCGCTTCACCAGAGAAATAGCTCTTGTGGTCGTCGCCCATATTCGAGCCAGCCATATCTTGGTGTTTAACACACGCGAGCTGTTCGCGAATTTCTCGGCGCTGCACGCCAGCGACATAGGCGAGCATGCCCTCATCCCCAAAGTAGCCTTTCGCAAGATTGTCTGTGCTCAGCGCTGCTGTGTGATAGGTGGGCAGAGTGATCAAATGATGGAACACACCCGCTTCACGCGCCGCGTCGCGTTGGAAGCTGCGAACTCGATCGTCTGCTGCCTGTGCTAATTCACTTTCATCATAGCTGGCCGCCATTAAATTGGCGCGCTCGTAGTTGGTAAGATCGCGACCCTCTGTTTCCCAGGCATCGAAAACCTGCTGACGGAAGTTCAGCGTCCAGTTAAACGAAGGGCTGTTGTTGTATACAAGCTTCGCTGTTGGCACTCGCTCGCGTATGCGGCTTACCATGCCGCCAATCTGCGCGACGCTCGGCGTCGACGTTTCTATCCAGAGCAGATCGGCGCCATTTTCTAGCGAGGTGATGCAGTCTAATACACAGCGGTCTTCGCCAGTGCCATCACGGAATTTAAATAAGCCGTTAGGTAGCGTGGTTGTCCGTTGAAGTTTGCCTGCCACTTTTACTGCAATGTCGCCATGCTCGAGCGTGCTTGTATCCTCGACCGGGGTGAGTTCCAGAAATCTGTTGTATTGATCGCCCAGATCACCGTCTTCTGTGGTGGTGGCGATCTTCTGCGTGAGACCCGCGCCCAATGAATCTGTGCGTGCCACGATAACGCCGTCTTCGACACCAAGCTCTAAAAATGCGTAGCGAACTGCGCGGATCTTCGCAAGAAATTCTTCGTGAGGCACGGTAACTTTGCCGTCTTGGTGACCACACTGCTTTGCATCCGATACTTGGTTTTCAAGCTGGATGGCACAGGCGCCTGCCTCGATCATGCGCTTAGCCAGAAGGTACGTCGCCTCTTCGTTACCGAAGCCGGCGTCGATGTCGGCAATAATAGGCACCACGTGGGTTTGATAGTTATTCACTTCGTTTTGAATACGCTGCGCTGCCACTGAATCCCCAGCTTCGCGTGCGTCGTCTAGCAGACCGAACAGATGGCCGAGCTCGCGTGCATCCGCTTGGCGCAAGAACGTGTAGATTTCTTCGATGAGATCGGACACTGAGGTTTTTTCATGCATCGACTGATCGGGAAGCGGGCCGAACTCCGAGCGGAGCGCGGCAACCATCCAGCCAGAGAGGTAGATGTAACGTTTATCGGTGGTGCCGTGATGCTTCTTTACAGCTATCATCTTTTGCTGAGCGATGAATCCATGCCAGCATCCTAAGGACTGTGTGTAGTCGGCGCTGTTTTGGTCATAGTCATGCATGTCTTTACGCATAATGGCTGCGGTGTAGCGAGCAATGTCGAGGCCTGTCTTAAACTGATTTTGAGCGCGCATACGGGCGGCATACTCGGGGTTAATAGCGGCCCAAGGTTGTCCGGCTGCTTGCTTTAAATCTTTCAGGCGTGCGATATCGTCGTTATAAACAGTCATCGTGTTTTCCATCGTAGTCAGTGTTCTAATTTATTCGTTGAGAGCCGATGGCGCCTGTGCGCCGCCGGCTTAAAAAAAATGCCAGAGGACTTACCTCTAGGCGAAGTGCAGCTCGATCTGGTGGCCTTGAGAGGCTAACGAAATCAGTGACGGGCATTCGCGGTCGCCACCGAATTCGACGAGGCTGCTCGGATTAGAAAGACCAACGCAGCGGCCCGAGCTCAAATGAGCGATAAGGCGATCGAAGTAGACGCGGTACTGTGCGACGTCGTGATGCGAGCCTTCCTTGAGCGGGAAATAGGCATCAAGGAAATCCTGATAGCGATTTTTCGACTCAGGAGTCGCTGTCGCCGCGTCAAAAGATTCTGATAAATTCGCGTGTTGTAAGTTGCTCATCGCTTGCCCCATTTAGGTAATCTGCTTTCACAGTGTGCGGTCGAGTAATCGATCGTTTTATTTGTCGGTCTTTCATGAGTGGCGCTCACTCGAGTAGTCTTATCTCGAGCTCGAAACGGAGTGTAGTGTAATTATTTTGTGAATTTGACAATAAAAATTTCACACTGTAAATTTTACAAAAGTTATGTAAATTAATCAGGCGGATAACTCGCTTCGTGAAGGGGATAGGATCGGATGAAAGCTGCTACTCAATCGCTTGTACGCAAGGCGCATTTTCTCGGCGCTAAGATTAAAAAATTGCGTAAGGACAATGGCTTAACGTTGGATGACTTGTCTGTTCGCTGCGTTCAGCGTGATGCTGAATCTGCGCCCTCTGTGTCGTATCTCTCTATGATAGAGAACGGCAAACGTGTGCCTTCAGAGGACATGCTCGACGTAATCGCCAGCGTCTTCGAGAAGGACCTCGCCTGGTTCTACGACGAAAAAATAGATCACGACGCGGTGACCACGCCTAAAAAGAGGGCGGGTGGCATCGCAGGTGTTGCGCTAGAGCCAAGCTTTTTGTTCTCTAAAGATCACTTACAGATCGCGATTCCCGAACTGCTTTCACAGGGCGGTATCAGTGGCAGGCAATTTGGCCATTTGCTTATTCGTGCTCACCAAGAACACCATCAGAATCGGTTTCCCGATCTTGAAAAAGCGGCGGAAGAAATTGGTCAGAAGCGAATGCCACTGAGCGTGGAAGACCTGCTAGATATCTGCAAAAACCTAGGGTTGACAATCAAATGGTTCGATCGAGCGCCCGACATTATCGCAGACCCCGACGACACCGGCTTTAAGACTCTAATGCGCTCATTTTTCGAGCCCCCCGGCACGCTCTACATAAACAAAAGCCTCAAAGACCGCCCTGCAAGATTGAAATACGATCTTGCAACTCATATTGGGCATACAGTGCTGCACGGCCGCGATGGACTGCGCAGCGTGTCTGCGGTTGGCGGCAACACGTTTGATGCTAAGTCTTGGAGTAGCCAATCACAAACTGTCGACTCAAAAGACATTTTGCATGCATGGCGTGATTTCGAATGCAGTTTTTTTGCGGGCGCTTTGCTCTGCCCCAAGGTACCGAGCCGGCAGTTCCTCTCGCGCAACGCTTACTCGCTGCAAAGTGCAAAGCTCCTCGATGTCACCACCGCCGTTCTCATGCGCCGGATGACGGCAGTTTCGCCCTATCCACACTGGCACTATTTTGACGCGTATCCGCCCGGCAAACTGCGAGCGGTCTACCGTGGCAACGGGATTCCTCTGCCTTGGGGGAATTTGAAGATGATGAATGATCCGTGCCAAAACTGGTCGGTGTTCAATATGCTCGGAAGCAAGTCGGATCAGCCAGCTGCGCAAATTTCTGTGCTTAAGAATGGGGAGGATGCCCGCCTTTACTGCTGCGAGTCGATTCGGGTTAAGGATGCAGCGGGCAATTTCCACGTCGTCTGTGCAGGAATCGACATGGGGCCTGCGCTCGAGTCTCAGGGAGTCGCTGCAGATGACGTTATCGCTGAAATTTTCGACGCCTGCCAAGCCGGCGGAGGCTCCGCCGCCGTTCCGGCACGGGCGGCCAAGTTAATCCGAAGCATAGCTAATATTCTTAATATCGAATGGGTAGGGCGGGGCCTCGAGCGCGAGGCCAACATAATCTGTCCACGCAGTGCGAACTGCCCGCGTGACCCTTGCTGCGTCTCAAAGCCGAAAAAAGTCAGGCCGTTCACCGAAGACATTCGCAGCGCAATTATCAACGCGAGCTAAGCTAAGTTATTGGACCTGCGGCAGTTCCCTCTTCGCACCCTTTCGCTATATAGTGGAGCAACTAATTAAAAGAAAATAAGGGACTAAATCATGAGCATGGCTAAAACAGTTGGACGCGTGATAGGAGCAGTTGTAGTGGTTGCCATCCTAGGGTGGGCGTCTACAGCACCGTATTTGAGCAACCAAGGCCTCGGCCGACTGCCAGGTATTATTATGGGCGGCACAGCAACTGAGCCACTCGCAGACTTCGGCGTCCTCAATGGCCAGGTCCAAGGTCCGCTGATGATGAAGTTCACCGGATTTCCTCCTTTCGTCAATTATCTGTCGTGGGTTGGTGAGGGTAATGGCGTTATTACCGCAACAAGGCCAGATGGCGGGCTGTGGGCTAAGCGCGCCCGAGAAGACGGTGGTGACGGCTGGCTGCGGATTGGCGACTCAACATTCGCAATGCGTACAACCGAAATCACTGACCCTAACGAGCGCCTCCGCATGATGGAAAGATGGGCTTCGAAAGCAGGCAGAACGCTCGACGAGCCGCTTTATGAAGGCTCTGAGCCACTGCGCGAGTGGGAAGTCTTTTTTTGGACTCCTCGTTAATCGAGTAGCGGGCCACACCAACCTGCAGTCAATCTTGCCGAGGAAATCGAGTCATGAGAACAAAAAGAGTGTCGAAGGCATTTGTTGCCTCGCTAAGCACCGCATTTACCTTAACCCTACTTTCCGCGCACACCGCGAATGCGCAAACGGGAACCAGTGTTGATCGGGGTGACTGGCCTGTGTATCACGGTGGAGAGTTCTCCCAAAGGTATTCGCCACTCGATCAAATCAATGCCGAAAACGTTGGTTCTTTGGAAATCGCCTGGCGTTTTTCCACGCCCAATTTTGGTCCCTCAACAGACTTTAATAATCCCTCTACACCCCTAGAAATAGACGGTGTGCTCTACGTGAATGTAGGCAGCACGCGCAATGTCGCAGCCCTCGATGCGACCACCGGTCAGGTATTATGGCTCTGGCGTCCGCAGGAAGGGAGCCGTTATGACGAGGCGCCGCGCAAAGGCGCTGGCCGCGGTGTCGCTTTTTACAGCAATAATGGGAAAACACGAGTCATTGATGTAACGCCTGGTTATCAATTGGTTTCACTCGATGCGAAGACTGGGTTGCTTGATCCGACATTCGGCGAAAAAGGTGTTGTGGATCTATTCGTGGGACTGCGCAATGCAGATGATCCTCGTTTCGCCCATCCCGACATCGGCCTCTCGGCGCCGCCCTTTGTCATGAACGATGTCATCGTCGTGGGTGCAGCGCATCGCACGGGCGGTAGGCCGCGGGCAAAATCGAACGTGAAGGGTGATATTCGCGGCTTCGACGTGCATACAGGCGAGCTACTTTGGACCTTTCATACCATCCCGGAGCGAGGGGAGGTGGGTTACGAGACGTGGCTTGACGAAGGGATCGAATTCACCGGCAACTCCGGCGTCTGGGCGCCAATTTCTGGCGATCCCGAACTCGGCCTTATCTATCTGCCAGTCGAAGATCCCACCGGCGATTATTATGGTGGCGATCGCCCCGGTGCGAATCTTTTCTCGAGCAGCCTGGTCGCTGTAGACGTCAAAACCGGCGAAAGGCGCTGGCATTTCCAGCAGATCCATCACGACATCTGGGACTGGGACGTGCCAGCTGCCCCAGTGCTTGCCGATCTGCCCAATGGTCGCAAGATTGTCATGTCGGTGACCAAACAGGCTTTCGTGTATACCTACGATCGCCTGACTGGCGAGCCTATCTGGCCGATAGTTGAGCGTCCCGTGCCCGCGGGCGATGTGCCAGGCGAATGGTATTCGCCTACGCAGCCTTTTCCTACATTGCCTGCGCCCTTCGACAGGCAAACGGTTACCGAAGACGATCTGCTCGATTGGAGCCCCGAACTACGCGCACTTGCGCTCGAGGCGACAAAGGGCTTTCGTTTGAGCACCGTGCTTTATACGCCGCCTTCGCTCACCGATGCAGCCGACGGAACAAGAGGCCTCCTCAGCTTGCCGTCGTCAACTGGCGGAGCCAATTGGGAGGGCTCGACAATAGACCCCGAGACAGGGATTTTATACGTGCCGTCTCGCACGCAGCTGCAGATGCTGACACTGGCTAAAAATCCAGATTCGGATATCGCCTTGAGTCAGGGATTCGGCGTGCGGGTTCCTCGAATACAAGGACTCGAAATTGTTAAACCGCCTTACGGTCGTATTACGGCAATAGATATGAATAGCGGCGAGCATCTCTGGATGATTGCGAACGCCGCCACGCCAGAGCGAATTGCGAATCATCCTCTGCTCGAAGGCATCGATATTCCGGACACCGGTGTCCCAACTCGCTCAGGCACGTTGCTTACCAAGACGCTGCTGTTTGTCTCGGAAGGCAATGGCACTGCCGACGCGCGGCCCATGATGCGCGCAATCAATAAGCAGACCGGCGCGCTTATCGCAGAAATACAATTGCCCGCCAATCAAATTGGTCTGCCGTTCACCTACGAGCACGCGGGTAAGCAATACCTGGCACTTTTTGTTGGAGGTAGCGGAAGTCCCGCTGAGCTTGTCGCCTACTCATTGCCTTGATGGGCCTGGGTTTGGTGAACACAGCGAACTCGCTACTTACCCAGAAACTCACTAACCCTATCGACAAAACCATCGAGCTGATCGTGATGAACCCAGTGACCTGCATTAGCGAATGATTGGTATTCGATTGGGCAGTTGAAACACTGCGTACGCCCGTCTGCGACTGGATCTGACGCCCAAGATTCTTCGCCCCGCATTAACAATGTGGGGCAGCTAATCTCTCCATACATTTTTTTCACTTGCTCATTAGGTAGGCCGCTCATGGAGAATACGCGTACGTAGTTATCGAATTTCCAGCTGTAGGTGCCATCTTCGTTTTGATTAGCGCCGTGCAGAGTGAGGTGCCGCGCCTGTTCTTCAGACAGATGTGGATTCTCATCGCGCATGCGTTTGAACGCATCGTCGAGGGTGTCATAACGACGGGGTAATCGCCCGGAAAGTTTTCGCATATCGTCGACCCAGCTGCGGACGCGATCATTGATTGAGATCTCCGCCTGCTTTGCCGCTAATGACGGCGAGGGCCCCATACCCTCTATCGCCACCAATTTTTTAACTCGCTCCGGAAACAGTGCTGTATACATGAGAGCGATAGCGCCGCCTAAGGAGTGTCCTATGACGGTGACATCATGCATGTTCTTTTGTTGAAGTAATTGAGCAATATCATAAACATAGCTTATCTGGGTGTAATTGCCGCTGGCTTCCCATTGACTGTCTCCGTGGCCGCGTAGATCAGGCGCGATTATGTGATAGTCTTTCGCAAAGTGCTCAGCCACCCAGTCCCAATTTCTGCAGTGATCACGTCCGCCATGGATGAGAAGCATGGGAGGGCCGTCAGGATTGCCCCAGTCGACATAGTGCAGGCGCAGTCGTTGGGAAAAGTAAATATGAGAACTCGGGCCGGAACTGGCGCTAGAGGGTGCTAATTTTTCGCTTTTCATGGGGTTCGCTACTACTTAATTTTTGTTAATGACATGAGTTTAACCGCTAAGGTAGTCTGAACAAAATCAGAGCTTAAAGCTATTACTGAAGCGCTATGCGATTATGTTCGGGTGTTAAAAGTTTTAACTGGCTTAAAAACGAGAGACCAAAAAATAAAAGCTACTACTAATAAAGTCGATTGATACTAAGAAGGAGTTAATTGTGAAGAATTTTTTATGTTGTTTGTTGTTTTCGTTGGGCGTCGTAAACCTATCTTATGCGCAGGAGACGCCTCAGCCCTGTGGGCCTGCTGACAAGCTGTCGGCAGCGTTCTCAAAAAATGTGGCAAGTGATGCGCGATGCTTTGAACTTAGGATGTATACGGCTGAAGAGGCAGTTGACGGTAAAGGCGGAATCGATGATCTGCATCAGCGCTTTCGCGAGCGTGAAGTTGCGTTGTTCGAAAAGCATGGCGCTGAGGTTATAGCGACTTGGCAGCGGTTAGATAATCCTAATACGCTAGTTTGGATGCTGGCCTATAGAGATAGAGCACATCGAGACCAAGTATTTAGCGATTTCGCTAAAGACCCTGAGTGGTTAGAACTAAGAGCGAAATACGCTGTTCCGCTTTCTATAGAAGCCTATATGATGAGTTCGACAGATTACTCGAACTTAAAATAATAACGAAATCTGATCGAATCAATAGGTGTTGTAATGAGTGAAAATATTGAACGTGGTGGATGTTTATGTGGGCAATTTACGTATTCTTTTGATCGCAGTGCAGTACAGTCAGGGATCCATTGCCATTGCAGAGACTGTCAAAAGTCAACTGGATCAGGTAAAGCGACGATTGCATTCGTTCCTAAACAGGCTTTATCAGTTCAAGGTGAATTGAAATATTTTTCTGTGACCGGCACAGATGGATCGGTCGTTGAAAGAGGATTTTGTGAACAATGCGGCTCCCCAGTTTTTAGTCATATAATCGGCATTGATGAAATGAAAGACATGGCTTTTATAAAGGCAGGCAGTCTTGATGACGCATCGTGGCTAAAAATAGACGTCAATATATGGGAGTCCTCTGCTCATCCTTGGTCGCCAGTTGATAGCAATCTTCCCAGTTTTAAACAAAATATGAAGCGCTGAGAACAGGCTAACCGTTATCGAGAGCAGGCTTTAAAAAGGCAAATTAAAGTGAACACCCTTTAGAGCGATGATGATTTTTCACCTAAAGCTCTAGATGGTCAGGGTTTTCGTGAATAGTTAAAACCCGGCAGCGTTTACTACTTGCTCAAAGCGCTGCTTTGGATCGCCTTTTACTATCGTGTAACTAAGCTCGTATTTTTTAAGCTTCTGAAGATATAACTTGAATAATTCATTGCGATTATTTGGGTTTTCTCGGATCGGGTCAGCCTGCCAGGGAATATCTGAATCACATAGATAGTAGCTTCTACTCGCTGAGTGCTCCGACAGGCATTTTTCAAATGCGTCGTATATCCAAGGATCGCAGCCCCCGTATTTAACCTCACTCCAAATCATAATTACTAACAGATCTGTGTCACATACTATCCGGCCTGGCCGTTTAGAGAGAATAGCCGACTCGTTATCATGCTGCTGTTTGGCAATTTCTAATAAGTCAGACTGCTGATAAGAAATCTTATCTTTAAGATAGCTTCTTGCGACCTCCGCTACGCAGGGGGATTTCCAGTGAGCCGAGAGCTGAGTGGCTAGCGTGGTTTTTCCCGAGGATTCAGGGCCGGTGATGACTATCACTTCCGTTTGCATGGGGGCTCCAACCGTAAAATTTCTCGCGCATGGGTGCGCGTATTTAATTTGCATCGTTCAGCGCAGCTAATGCTATACTACTTCCCGTTCCTTAGGGGTGGTCTTTTAGCCTGAGACTCTGGTGAAGCAGAGAACCCTAGAACCTGATCCGGTTAATACCGGCGTAGGAAAAGGATGAAAACCACATCTCATCACACGTCAAGTAATGCCGGGTCTCTTTAATTAATCAAATTAATTTTTGGAGAGACTCATGTTCAAGCCTCGTTTTACCCTCTATTTATCAACTCTCTTACCCGTCTCCTTACCCAGTCTCAGTTTTGCTCTGATACCTGCTCTGATCGCTATGCCGGTTGCAAGTGTTGCCGCCGAAGAGACTATCGAAGAAATTCTTGTCAGCGCGGATTTTAGATCTAGAAGCGATTTAGAGACCGCCACTAGTGTGACAGTAATGACTGAGGCAACGATAAAGTCGAGAGCGGCGCAGCATTTTGAAGAACTGGCGAATGCGATACCCAATGTAAATTATTCCTCCGGCTCTAATCGCGCTCGGTTTTTCCAGATCAGGGGCATTGGCGAGCGCAGCCAGTTTGTTGCGCCCATTAATCCCTCCGTGGGCTTCTTAGTAGACAACGTAGACTTTAGCGGAGCGGCGACTATAGCCACTATGCTAGATGTTGAGCAGGTAGAAGTGCTGCGAGGGCCTCAGGGAACCAGATACGGCGCTAACGCCTTGGCAGGTCTTATTAATGTCAAAACATACGATCCGGAGGATGAGCTATCGGCACGCTTAAAAATAGGTGCGGCTGAGTACAATACAGAAACAATAGAGGCGATGGTCACGGGGCCTCTATCCGACTCCGTTAGCGGACGTTTGGCTATAGGGCGGCATCAATCTGATGGCTATTATCAAAACGCGTTTTTGGGCACAAAGAGAAACAATGCACAGGATGAGCTGTCTATTCGTAGCAAGCTTCGCGCAGAGATGTCGGACACGTGGACGGTAGATTTTAGCCTGTCGCATGTAGACATAGACAATGGCTACGACGCATTCACGCTAGATAATTCGCGCACGACGCTGTCGGATGAGCCCGGGCGAGACATTCAGTCTTCGGTTGCTTTCGCAGTCGATAGCACATGGGAGATGGATAGCTTCGATCTAGAACTCATTCTCGGTTTGGCCGATTCCGACATGGAATACAGCTATGACGAGGACTGGACTTTTGCCGGAATTCACCCCGACGGCTATATGTCCAGAGATAGCTATATTCGTGACCGAGAAACACAGTCGCTCGAACTCAGATTTATCTCTAATGACAGTTCGCGGCTATTCAACGATTCAACACAATGGCTTTTCGGCCTTTACACACTCAGTAGTGATGAGGCGTTGAAGCGTGAATACACCTTCGCGGCTTCGGATTTTTTCAGTGATTTTGGGTTTGATACCACTGCGATTTTCTTTCAACTGGACACCGACCTCTCTGACCGATTGACCCTGGAAACAGGGTTGAGAGTAGAGAGGCGCGAGACGACCTATTCAGACTCCGAACAGCTTGCGTTTACTCCAGATGAAACCTTTTGGGGCGGTCGTATCGGCGCTAAATACCGTGTCAATGACACCACCATGGCCTATGCAAGTGTTGCCAGAGGTTACAAAGCCGGCGGGTTTAACACTGACGGCACATTGGATGCTGACCTACGGCAGTTTGACGAAGAATTTTTGATTGAGTACGAGCTGGGTTTGAAGTCTCGACTGTTTAAAGAAAGACTCCATTTGAAAGCCGCCGTGTTTCACGATGACAGAAGCGACCAACAGGTAAAGAGTTCGACCGGCAGAATCCGGGAGAACGGCAGCACCGAATTTATCGATTTTATCGGCAATGCAGCGACAGGAACGAATAACGGCGTCGAGTTCGAGGCGGTTTGGTATCCAACCGAAAGCCTGAGTTTCACTTCAAATTTTGGCGTACTAGATGCGACTTTCGATTCGTTCATTAACTCTGAAAACCAAGATCTGGCAGGACGCGATCAAGCCCACGCACCAGGTTACATGGCACACCTTGCTGCAAACTACAGCAAAGGCTCCTGGTCTGTCTCTGTATCCATAGACGCGAAGGATGCCTTCTATTTTTCCGACAGTCATGACGTGCAGAGCGAGGCCTACGAGATACTCAATACGACTATCGGCTATTCTGGCGAGAATTGGCGCTTGAGTCTCTGGGGTCGCAATCTGACTGACCAAGACTACGCTGTGAGAGGATTCTTTTTTGGCGAGTTTGGCAACGACCCTAGAAAAGGCTACGCGCCCGAGCCCTATGTCCAATTCGGCGAACCGCGCGTGGTCGGAATTAGCTATGAGATGCAACTATGAAGGCGTCGGTTGATATTAGCCTCTACCCCCTAGCGGATGAATATATTCCGGCAATAAAGGAATTCATCGAGAGAGTGCAAAAATATTCCGGCGTGTCGGTTGTTCGCAACGACCTGTCGACTCAGTTGTATGGGGATTACGATCAGATAATGGATCTGTTGAAAGTTGAACTGCGGCTGAGTTGGGGAAAATACGGCAAGGGCATTTTTGTAATCAAATTTCTGAAAGACGATCTTCGGGGCTTGTCGAGTGATTGAGGTAATTAACACGATCGCACATCAGTTGCTGCAAAATTCTTTGCTGGAATTGGCGGCGGTTATTTTCGCCGTTGCCTATCTCGTTCTCGCAGTTAGAGAGAATAGTCTTTGCTGGTATGCGGCGGGAATTTCGACGCTGATTTTTCTGTTCATTTTTTGGGATGTTAAGCTCTATATGGAGTCTGGCCTGCAAATTTACTATCTCGCTATGGCTTTTTACGGCTGGTATCAATGGCGGGGTGCGAATCGCGAAACGGCGAGTCTTCAAGTTTCTAAGTGGCGTGCGAAGCAACATGTTATTGCCTTGGCGTTGATAGCGACTCTAACTTTTATTTCGGGGTCGCTCCTCAATTCAGGAACCGATGCAAACTTGCCCTACTTGGATTCGTTTACTACTTGGGCGAGTGTAGTGACAACCTTCATGGTCGCGCGCAAAATACTGGAAAACTGGTTTTACTGGCTCGTTATAGATTCCGTATCGATCTACCTGTATTTAGACCGCGAGCTCTATTTTACCTCGCTGCTGTTCGCCATTTATATTGTTATTATTTTCTTTGGTTGGTTTGCGTGGAATAGAAGCTACCGACAGCGGGAGATTGAGGCTTATTGAAAACAAGTAAATGGTAGCCGCGGGTGGACTTGAGAATAATTAATAATCAATAACTTATCTGTTAACAGTACTCATACCCACCTAAGTACCCACCAAAAACATAACTTCTATCGACCTTTTGACCCCCCAAAGAATCTATTCCAGCCCCTTGGTATATATACCGCTATTGAGTGTCTCAGCTTGTATCGCCAAAAATTTTGGAATCTGGTTCAAATTTTTGACGGTGGGGAGGGTCTGGCGGTTCGGTTAATAGTAGGCTAACCCAATTACTAAAGGTAAATTTGAGACAAAGGTTATGTTTCGTCCTTGGATTGCTCTTTCCTAAGCCTGTGCTAAGTTAGAACCCAGATAACTGACTGGCGAACTTCCTATGAACACACTAAATCCTGATGATTTGTTTCCGAGCATGCAACTGCAACTCGTTGGTGGCGGCTCGCTTTCGCTTCCAGACGACCTTGAATCCCCCATGACCGTAGTGTTGTTCTTTCGCGGCCATTGGTGACCTTACTGCCGCCGGCTACTGGCTGGCTTTGAAGAACGCCGTGCTGCGTTCGAAGAACAGGGAGTATCGATAATAGCCGGTACGGTCGATCCTGAAGAGAAACTCACCGATATTGCCGCTGGACTGGGCTATCCGCTTGCCTACGGAATGACTCGCGCTGATGGTGACTCTATCGGTGCATGGTGGGAAGAGCGAAGAGACCATATTCAACCCTCGGAGTTTGTTCTCTCTAAAAGCGGCAAGGTGATGTTTGATACCTACAGTAATTCTCCTGTAGGAAGAATGGACCCGGAAGAAACCCTGACTCTTATTAAGTATCTTAATGAACTCCGTGCCAAGGCGAAGTCGGCGAACTAAGCTCGCCTTTTTACCGGCGGTCTCTTCAAGAAAATAGGGGCAAGATAGAACCATTCTGACTTATCGGGGTGTGCCCCTAAGGGTGTGCTGCTGACGCGCAAGTTTATTACTATAGTTACCGCTCAAACTTGCTTGAGCTAATTTTAACGGGAAAAGAAGAATGAAAAGACTGCTATTGGTTGCGTTTTTGAATGGTGATATTTGGATAAGAGATGGCCGTAAATGATCTTGTTGAATATATTTATCAGAAACTAGTCACTGTGAGTGAGTGGCTTGCACGTGGGTTGGTAGCCCTGTTTGATCCTGCTACCGACTAAATCATTCGTTAAAGAGAGTTCATAGGATGTTTCTTTACATAACCCTTTTTTCGGCGGTTGGGTTTGAGGTTGCCGGTACGATGCTTCTTCCGCTAACTCATAATTTTTCAAAACCCTTTCCAAGCACATTATTGCTACTTGCTTATGGATTATCTTTCTACCTGCTCTCATTGGTGACTGGGAAATTACCGCTTTCTGTAATATATGCTACATGGGCGGGTCTTGGCGTATTTTCAGTAGCGATATTAAGCAGCATATTTTATAAGCAAGCCCTAAACTGGCAATCTGTAGCAGGGTTGTTCCTGATTGTTGTGGGAGTGACTATTGTTAACATCTATAAAACGTAAGCGACTTCGGAGTCTTTTCAGGTAGCGAGAGGTTCATTGCAGACGATGTTTGGCCTCCGTTTGTCAAACTTATCAAGCAGGATACTGACGCTCCTGCGCCTCACCTCGGGCCTTAGAGCGCCTATTGGCTACGCATGAAGCTGACCACGCATAGCTGCATCAAGTAGCACGCCTCTCAAATGGGTCGCCCGCCCAACATCCTCACGTTTGTCTTCGATGGCATTGAGTACCCATCGCCTCCAGTTGCCGTTAGAAATACGATCAATCGCATCCCAAAAGACCCGCTCTAAGGCTATGGATGTTTTCCGGTCGGAGACAACTAACGTTCGGTGTAAGTACATTTGATTCTCCATTTATAAAATCCAACATTATCGGGCTATACTGACTGCAATCTATTAGGTTGTTGCTAATTTAACTAC